>Ga0163217_1053819_pt1 | contig 11463 bp, 14 predicted proteins | sample SynspAceP_FD_185933 | JGI IMG/M metagenome (GOLD analysis project Ga0163217, IMG submission 185933) | Saline lake microbial communities from Ace Lake in Antarctica - Synechococcus sp. Ace-P (PacBio error correction) | ecosystem: Environmental > Aquatic > Non-marine Saline and Alkaline > Saline ... | reverse complement strand
AGGGGGTTTGCCTTCTTGAGCCTTCTTCGGTCGTCCCCATGGCCAGAGGGGAGAGAGGCGGGCATCGGCATCCTGGCCAGTTGCACCACTGGCGTGGCGTTCGGGGCCCGGGTGATCAGCCGCAACCTCCAGCGCAGGGATTGGACTTCCGCCGTCGTAACGCTGCCCGGGCCAATACATCAGTGCTGCCCAGGCCAGACCCTGAGACGCGCTTCCTGGGCCCGGGCGCGGGACGATTGTGAGGTTTGAGTCGCCCCCATCGGGGCTGCCACCGGTCCATTCGGCGCCTGTCGGCTCAAAGGGCAACAATAGGTGGGGCTCACCGCCGAGGGTGAGGCTGATGCCGGCCGCCTGCAGCCGGACCTCAGGCGGCAGCGCGGTTGCTTTCCATCCCCAGTCCCCGGTCTTGGCTATCGACGCGCCCAGTCGGTGATCAGCTCTCAGCTTGGTCCGCCTGTGCCAGAGGGATCAGCGCAGGTGTGATGGGCACGGAACCACCTTTCCAGATGCGCTCGGCGTTACCGATATATACAGCGGTCCGCTGCTGAAGAAGCCGCAGCGGGCACAGTTCAGCAGGGACATCTTGCTCCAGCGTCTCGCTTTCGCAACCCAGGGCCTCATCCACCGTGTTCGGGCGCCCGTATCGCCGATGTCGGCCATTACCCGGAAGGGGATTCACTCTGCAGAGAGTGGCAAGGCAGCGGATGGAAAGAGTTCGCGGTCACCTTTCGCCTTGAAGTGGCCCGAGCCCGATCAGGTCGATGGGCCTCGCCGGGCGATCGGGTCGTTACTCCAGCCAGGGGCAATTCGGGTGGTAAGCCAATTTGCGGGTGAATCGCCTCGATCTCTTCGGCGGTGGGCCGAACAGGAAGAATTCTCGTGCCCACCAAGATCGCGGAATTTCCACATTGGCGCCATCGAGGGTACGATCGTGAACCGCCCCCGTTCAGGGCCAATCTTTCATGTTTTGCCGGTGCCGGAGGCCTCCTTGCCCGGACCGTTGAGATCATTGTCGAAAGGATCGACACGCTGGATACACCTTTCTGGCCAAGGCTGACCACTGAAGTTCAGGCAGGAAAAAACCCCCCACCAAACCACCCGCATCGGCCGTCCATTGGCGGGATCCATGTTGACGATTTTCCGGCGATTGCCGTTGATCAAAGCGGATAATCAGCTTCGCCATGGCGTAGCCCGGGGCCGCTTTGCCACCGCAAGATTGAAGGTGCGCGGCGGCAGATCCTCACGTTGCGCAGGCGGCAGTAGCGCTTTCGACGATCTGCAGGCGGCCAGGTGGGCTGGCGCTTGTATTCGTGGCATCCGCTTTCACCTGGCACATCCGACAGGGAAGGAAGATCCACCAACACCCAGGTCCTTGATGGATTGGTGTTCGCCAGGCGCTGTTTGCCCTGTTCGCGCACGGAATGCCAGCGCCCAGGGGAAGCTGCCGTCGTCGGCGAAACGCATTTCCAGGCGCTGCAATTCGCCAAGATCACGCGCCAAGTTAGGCGCCGATCGCCTCATCGAGCAGGCCGGAGAGAGGGGGGTTGGCCACGGCGTTCCAGCGCCTGGGCGTGACGCCATTGGTGACGTTGAGTGAAGCGCTCGGCCAGAGCCCCGGGCGGAACTCGGCGAACAGCTGGCTGCGCACCAGTTGGCTGTGCGCCTCCGCCCAACCCGTTGACGTTGGTGGCTGCCCACCACCGCCAGGTTGGCCATGCGCACCTTGCGCTGACCCGCCTCCGAAACAGCGAACAATCCTCTCCAGCAGCCCGGTTGGCCGGGGTAGCGGATGCGAACCATTGCGAGAAAGCGGCTGTTGTTTCGTAGATTGATCTGCAGGTTGGCGGCAGCAGTCGCTCGAACAGATCCACTCCCAGGTTTCCAGCGCCTCGGGTAAAACAGGAGTGTTCGATTGGTGTAAGCTGATGCTGGCGGTGGTGATTGACCAGGCGGTGTCCCAGTCACGTCAAGTGCTTCATCCATCAGCAGCCGCATCAGCTCAGCCCGGCGATTGCCCGGGTGGGTGTCGTTGAGCTGAACGGCGAATTTGGTGATGGAAGTCGAGTAACCGCAGCCCCTGCCCCTGAGGATGCGGAACATGTCCTGGAGGCTGCAGCTACGAAGCAAGATCTGCGGCCAGGCCAGCCTGTTTGCCCTTGCTCCCAATTCTCGTCATTGGGATTTAAGAGCACCTTCGAGAGCGTTCCGACTGCATCTTCTGCAGAACCGCCCGGGTTGTAGTCGGCGGCAGTTGAAGGAGGCGAAATCGAACGCTTCCGGGGCCTGGACCGACCAGAGCCGCAGGCGTGTTGGCGGTGCTGACTTCCATAGCCAAGGATCGGCGTGTCGTAGGCGACGGCCGATCACCGTTGTTGTCGCCGATGCGTGACCGACGGTAGCTCCACTCCGGCGCACCACTTTCCCAAGGGGTTGCCCTGGGCAGCCAGGGGGTACGGTGCTCTCCACCTGATTGCACGTAGCGAATCTGCTGGCGGAAGATGCCGAACTCGTAACGGATGCCGTAGCCGAATCGGCGGCGTCAAGGCTGGCCATTGATTCCTGGGAAGCAGGCACGCCAGGAGACCCAGACCGAGCCGATTGCCAGCCCCGTTCCGGTTCTTCCTCGATCAGCTCCTGGCAGGTCAAGCCAGTTCGCTCAGGCGAGCTGCGGCGGCACTCGCGGCAGGCCGAGGTTACCAAGGTTGATTCTCCAGGTGAGGCCTAGCAGGTATTCGCCTGAGAAAGATAGCTCGACGGTCGGACGTGGGCCCTGGGTGATAAGCCTCGGCGTATCGACCCAGTTGTGGCGCAGTTGGATCGCGTACCGCCAGTGCCAGGGGGCGCGGTAAGTAATAGTGCTGCGGTGGCCAGCGAGGCCGACTTCGCCAAGGCTGCGAGAAGAGATGTGGCGCATCCCCTCGGCCAGGAGTGGCCGTCAGAAGAAGGGAGCGTTACCGGTTGGCGGGGGGTGCGCTGTTCGTTGCCCATCAAGACGTGACGTTGATTGCTGAGACCTCATTGTGCGGGAAGGGTGATCAATCTGCTCAACGGTTACCGATTCCTGTTGAGGATGCGATGGCCCTCAGGGCTTTGGTTTGGGTTTTGCTCAGAGTTTGCAGCCAGGTCGGCAGCGTCTCGGTACGGCGCCCAAGCATTTCCGCTTCGAATCAACCAACTTCGCTCGCATCTCCACACCCAATGGCCGCTCGAACGAGCCGGAGATCGCGGCGGATAAGCGGTGGATTTCTCAGGAGAGGTGGCCCAGTGGGATGTAGCGATCGTCAGATGGCCCCATGCCGTGGGATCGAGCCCCGGCCAGCCAGCACCCGGCAGGTACACCTCTGCCCAGGCGTGCAGGGTCGTAGTAGCGCTCCGGTTTTCGGCATCCACAGGTGGTAGCCAGCTGACGACCCGCGCCGGCAGGGCCCGGAGCGCAGGCGGCATGCTTCGTTCATCAGCACCGCCAGGTCCCCGGCGGACCCCACCCGCTTCCTTGAGGGTGCGTCCGGCCGGCCAGGCCGGACCGGCATGTGCCGATCTGTTGTTGTTTTACTTGACCCGGTCCTGAATCAATTTCGACCAGTTGCTGCAGAAAACATTCAGGGCGCGCTGATCGCTTCCCATTCAGTGGTCTTCCTGGGCCAGTTCCACCGCCGCCGGCTCGTGCTGTCCGTTGGGCAGCCACCTTCAGGACTTGCCCATTCAGATCCCCGTTTCAACTGTGCCCACGGGATAGGCAGTTCCGGTTCGTTCAGGGCCAAGGGCAGGCCTGCAGAAGGGAGCCACTGGGTTTCCACTTCGCTGATCGCCGGACCTCAAGGCAGTCGTGGAAGCGAGGAAATGGCGCGCGGCAGGATGTCGTCACACTGGCGCGACAACGGATGCAGGCCGTGGGGATCTGGGGAGAGGGCCAGATCAAAGGCCAGCAGCCCGCTGAAAACCATGGCTGCCGCGGGGCTCATGCAGAGGGGCGATGGGGGTCCCAGCAGCACCGGCGCGCTGTAGCGATAGGTGAGTGGTTGTGGGTTATGCCGGGGCCGCGCATGCCTTGGGACGTGGGAGCGGGTGGGGGTGGGAGCTCGCAGCACGACAACGGCGGATCCGGCCCCAGTGGCGCCAATTGGACGTGTCGCCACTGAAAAATCGGACGGATCGAGCAGTGGCCGCGCGCCGGGTTGGCTGGTGACGAAATAACGCTCGTCGACTGCGTTCTCTGCAGGGTGTTGAGGATCGCTCTGGAAGTGCATCGATCGCCCATTGCAGGCCGGACCGAACCAAACTCATCGAGCGCACGATAGCTCCAATTGGCCGAGCATCAGGGCCACTCAGCATTTCAGGTCGTCGGAGTGAACCTGCGCACGGGTGTTTGCCGCGAATCCACCGCAGGGGATTTGTGATCCTCCAGCAATAGCGCACGGAGGGGGAAAAATCGGGTCGAGCAGGAGGAAAAGACGCACGGCACTGGGGGCGATGGCCTTCTGCTGCGACTGCCGGAACATCTGGTAGGCGCCGGCGGAGCGGCAACAGCGGATCCACTGCAGCTCATCGACCCACGCCGACACCTTCGGCGTTGCTGGCAACAACAGAAAATACTTGAAATCGAGAATTTCCGGTATGTCTTTTCGCGCGCTCGACCAATCGGCCCAGTTTGCTGAAATTCTGCCAGGAGAGATCCACGGCTAGGCGTTTGCATCGGTGATGCCATAGAACAGCTGCAGCGTAGCGGGGATCTGGTGCAGTTGCTCTTTGGCTGGCGCTGCAGAACTGGTTCGCTTTTTCGTGATGTGAGATAGATTGTCGTATGAGCTGCTCCCACATCTCGGAGGTGATCACCTCGCGGAATCTGACGGGCGTTCTCCCCGGGCCGAGGCGATGCAGTTGCACGGATGCTTGTGGGGTTCTCCGGGTGGTGGATCAAAAGCCCACCACGTCTTTCTGGGGCGCCCCTGCGGCAGGAGCTCGTCGAAGAGCTCACGATCGCGGCTGGCATCGATCCAGGGGGCAGCAGGGTCGGCGCCTGCCGCGGGGCAGTCAGAGGGCCTGGCTCGCTTGACCTCAGGAGACGAAGAAGTTTTCCGCTCGCTCGATATACGCGGTTTGAATTCCAAATTAAAGGGAGTCGCGGACGGCTCAGGCATGTGGCTTCATCCCACGATTCCAGGTGTTCCCTTTGCAGCCCCGCACTGGGGAGTTCCACCAGTGAACCGCCGCCGCCGGCAGCGGCGGACACGGGTGAGGCCGCGGGGCTGCCCAGGCGCCCTTGCCGCGCAGCACATAGGGCCTGAGATCCACGTGACAGGGTAGAGCGCTCACCTTCACTCAGCGAGGCACAGTTGAAAGTTCCAGGGTGGGTTGCCGCAATGAAATTTACGTGGATTCGCCTGAATCTTCAGCAAAAGAGCTGGATTCCTCGGGGAGGCATGGGGGCCGCATTCAGCATGCCGTAGCCGCCCGCTATCACGACGGATTTGGACCACCAGATCCTTGAGGTGCGGCCAGCACGTAGTTAGGCCCTGTCTCAGCCCGGCGCGCAGATTAGGTGGGCACGTTTTCGATTGATCAGGTCCTCGTCGAGGTGAGTAGCGGATTGCATCTCGGCACATAGGGCAGGTAATCAGTTGTCGTCGGGCCACGCCGGTGCCCGGGGGGCCATATGGCAATCGCCCCGAGCCGGCGGCGTAGACCTCCATCGCCGCGCACCCCCAGCCATCGATCGGAGCGGAAACACGCTGGGTCAGGAAATCGTCGTCGATGCGCCGGTAGATCACATTCCACCAGCTCCAGGCCGGGCGGTGCTGCGCATCCAGACCCGGTTGTTTCTCACAGACCAGATCCCGGGCCCGCCACAGCTGATGCCCATCTTGTGGGGCCAGGAAAACTGTGCTCGAAAGTTAGTGCGTGTTGAAAACCCCTGGCGTGAGCAGCACCACCCTTTGGGGGTGTCGGTTCCAGGGGGCGGCTTGTGCAGGTCTGGCAGCTGGTGGAGGGTAGTTCGTCGATCGGCTGGACGGGGCCGAGCGAAACAGGCTCGGGAAACATCCGCTTCATCACGCGGTTTATCAGGAAGTAAGCCACGCCGATGGGCAAGCGCAGTGTCTTCAGGCACCGCAGGTGCCCTGTCCATCACGGATCAGGTCGAGACCGGACACATGGCCACCAGGCGCCGAAAGCGGCGGCTGAGCCCCGCACTGCGGCCGCCAAAGCCATGGGAGCTCTCGACATCGCTGCGGCGGAAACGACCCGTCCTTGAGGTGGGCCTGGTCGCCGTTAGACATCGGCGAGGAAGTGATTCGACGTTCGAGCGCTGATCAAGGGCCCCGTGTGCGCGAGGCGCTGCCAGTTCGCCGTAGCGGATCAGGCGGGGGCAGGGGATCAAAAGGGAAGGATGCCGCTCGGCCGCCATCCGTCGCGGAAGCCGTTGAGCCGGGAACGTGGCCCAGCCGCTTGAGGCAGCAGGGCGCGGCCACGTGGTTGCGGTTTATCTCCTCGATGGCCGAGCTGGCCCAGGAGGAGAGAGGGGTTTTGAGTGCGGCCCGGGGCTCGGCCGTTGCGGTGAAGTCTCGTCAATATCCCTTGCGTGGCAGATACTTCGGTGAACATCGATCAGCCTTTGGGCAGATGGAGATCATGAAGAGCGTCATTGACAGCCCCAGTGATCGTTGCTACTGGATTCAATCGGGTTGGTGATCGAATCCCCCGGCTTGTGTGTCAGAGCCGTAACGATCACGACCACGCCTTGGCAGCCCTGCCCTGCATGATCAAAAGGCCGGCTCTCGACGAATTGGCCGGCCCTTGCAGGGGGCTTGTTGACCTTCCCCAGCGGACGCACCTCTCATTGGCGAGCAGCCGGCTGTTTGCGGTTCCACCTCTGCTGGGGCCCGGCTGGCAGGCGCGCTGTTGCTGGATCTACGGTTGCTGAATTCGTGTGTGGCTTGGACCTTGAGCTTTGGCTCATTGGTTTGCCGCTGCGTTGATTTAGCGCGTCCACGCATTTTTCCACGTTGTCGGATGTGCCTGTTGGCGTGCCGTTTGTATCGCCCATGGACTCCGATTCCCCTCCGGCTCAGACATCTGCAGCGACGCTGACCAAGGTGAGCAGGCCAAGGCTGACCCTCTGCGCCTCGTCCTCTGCCGCTTGCCCCAGGCTGGCCCGCATGCTGGGAGGCCCTCGATGAGGCCACCCTCACATTCGCCTCAAGTGTTGGGATCTTTTTTCGGCCGGTCACCACCCGGCCGCTTCATGTGCGCTTTGCGGCTTCCCCAACGGGGTGATCACCGCGAGCAGCTTGGAAACTGCTGGTGAGCGATCGATCGTTGCCGGGTGAGCACGCAGCGCTGACATCACCACCGCCAGAAACCTGCAGCTGCGGGGGCTGCTGTTTGAAGAACATGCCGCCGTTGTTGGACGCCATTGGAGCGGGGCTCGGCCTCACAGCGCCATCGGCCCATGAACAACCCCCGCAAACAATGTCACGGAACCCTCTGGCCGGATCGACCCCGAGGGGAGATCGGTTCGACACGTCCGCTCCGTGGTGCAGGCCATCCAGGGATCGCCTGTTTCTGCGCGATGCCGCGGCAATGCCCCGCAAGTTCAACCGGGTTTATGGCCGCTTCGGCGGTGCCCGACAGCTTCCTGCTCCAAACGACCCTGGCCTTCTGCCGGCCCATCACGACGGGCCGGCTCGGCTTTCACCGTGATGGTGGGGGGCTTCTTCTCGGCCCAGCGCAATGAACTGGCCCATCCCCCTCGGGCTCTGGCTGTGCAGGCGACCAGTGCCCGATTTCGCCTTGGCGTTGCGCGGCCATTTCGAGCAGTGCGGCAACGCAAGCTGACGCAACAAGAGCGGCTGATGTATCTGATCGACGAGTTCGGCCTGGAGCCTATCGGGGGGCGGTTCTGGAGGGGTGTATGGTGAGCAGGCCGGTGCCCCGCTGCAGGCCGGATCAGCCCCACGACGGCCGCCAGCCTGGTGATCGGCCCCCCGCGATGGCCTGGGCTGGAATCCATAGCAGCAAGAGGGTCGGCTGGCTCGGGCTCCACGTGCACGATTGGGCCGAGGCATGGGGAGTCGATGCTGGCCCCTGGCGCCTGGGCCCGCGCGTATGGCAGCGGGCGAGATCAGGCTCACCGAGGCCCAGAACGCCTTCTGCCCCGATGTTCCGCTGGCTCGCGCCAGGCGCTGTGGAGGCGGAGGCCGCTCTGCAGCGCTTCCGCCCGACCCCGGGCGCCCTGCAGGCCGAAGCCGTGAGCTGCACCGGCAGCGCCTACTGCAGGCTTTGCCCTGATCCCACCAAAGGCACCGCCCAGCGCTGGCTGGAGGAGCTGGAAGCGACCGGGTTGACCTGCCTGGAATCGGTCGTACCATGGACCGGCTGCCCAAACGCTTCGTGGCCAGCCTACATGGGTTCAGTCGCCATGATGGGGCGCCAATGCCCGCAAAGAACGGCGAGATGGCTGGAGGCGGTGAAAGAATCTTCCTGGGCGGTTGCCGATGGGCGCCGACCCCGGATTGGCCGAGCTGCCACCACAAAGGGGTGCCCCTGACCGAACTCCCCGATGTGATGGAGGAGCTGCTGGTGGAGCACTTCGGTGCCCGGCCGGAAGCTGGCCGGGCGGCTGAGGCCGCTGGCTGGCGAGGCTGCCATCGTGGAACCCCATCACCTTGCGAGGACGGCGTGGCCTGCACGCCTGGAGACAAGGCTGTTGCCGGCCGCCTTTGCGGGCCCGGAGTCTGCGCAGCGCTGGCGCCCTGTGCGCGGCGCGGACGCAGCAGCGATGTGCCCTGGAGCTGGTTGCATGCGATCGAAACCGGAGGCCCTGTCGCTCGATGCCGACCTGATCCGCCGCCCTGGCCCGCGGCCTCGACGCCGCGGCGGCGCTGCGGCTTGACTGGACGCTGGTTGAGGGGCGGCTCCGGGATCCCGCCGTGCTGCAGGATGATCGGTCAGCACCGCGGTCCGGCCCTGGCGGCCCGCTTGCGCAGGCTTTGGCCGCCGATGGGTCGGGCGGCGGCCCTGGCTGCTTGCCCCTGAACTCGGTTTTCATCAGCGCGGATTCCGGCCGACTTTTGCGTTGTTATCGAGCTGGCTGTGGGTCCGGCAGCCGTTTGCGCTTGGCCGTCAGGCGGGCCCTTGAGGGGGTGGCTGTTCGGACTCTCCAGCTGGCCCCTGCCTTGCGCTGCGCGCCTGTTTGCGCCAGGCTGGTTACGGGTCTGCAAGCCTTCCCTGGCGCCCCTGCGCTGGATCTGATGGCCCGCTTGGCCCCCAGCCCAGGGCGGGCGTCGCGGGCCTGGCGCCCGCAGCCCTGGAGCCTTCGGAGCAAACGGCGCCGGCAACGCGGCTTGCGGCCTTGCCGGGCCAATCCCCTTGTCCTGGTGGTGCACGCCCGCAGTGGTGGGGCTGATCCCGCCCGAGCTGGAGGTCCTGCCGCCGAGTTACAAAGCCTGCGTTCGCTCGCCGCGTGCTTGCTCCCCAGCTCTGAACGGCAGCGGCCTTGCCCGTTCCCGAACCCTCCGCCGGCCGCTGAGGGAGCCAGGCCCCTGAGCCTGATGCCACTGTGCTGCTGCCTGGCAGTCACGGCTGCGGCGATGTGCCGGGGCGCTGGGCCGCCGCGCTGGCGTAGCAAGCGGCCCAGTGATTCCGCTTGGCCCTTCTTGGGGCCTGGCCCTCTGGCAGCAGGCCTGGCGCAGGAAGTGTGCGCCCTGGTGGGCGGCCAGCGAAGCCATTTCCGCTGGGCGACGACGGGCCGTGCTGCCACTGCTGCCTTGCCACTCACCCGCTTCGGAGCTCCCGGCCGGCGCTAGTTGGCCCACTCGGCCCGTTCTGCGGCGCCACCTGCCTGCCCACGCCCTACAGCGCGCCGGATTCCGATGCGGGCGCTCGGCTTGAAAAAGACCCTTCAGACCGCCCCGTTGTGCTGCGTGGTGCTGGCCAGCAATCGGGCCTCACTGAGGCCTTGCCCGATTGGTGTGCTGAGTCCCTGCTGCAGAGACCCGACTGCGCGCGTGCCTGCTGGGATTTGCTCCTCTGCCTGCCTTAAAGCGCTCCCGCTGCGTGAGCAGATGGACCACAATGGGGCGGCTACGAGCCGGATCGGAGTGGTTGTAACACGAGCTACAGGCAGGAAGACTCGCCCCTGTTCTAATAATTGAGTGAATGAGTCCAGCCTTGCTGCTTTCCATTTTCCTTTTTTGGGTCAATATCTTTGCGGGTTGCAACTTTGTTAATGGCCAATCGGCTTCCTGACGCCCGGCACATTGACATTCCACGCGTGAAACGCTTGGGCTCTGTCGTCCTCTAGGCATTGACCCGCAAGCTTTGTTGCGGCGTTTGCTTTGGGCCAGCACGAATTCAGCCGTTTGAGATGATTTGCGTGCTTGCATCTGGGTTCCGCTCAGGTCCCTTGCTTGCCGCTGTTCTCAGCGAATTCTCGTCCAAACTATTTTTGCATTGAGTTTTTATGGCTTCCATCCCTTCCAAGCAGCTTTCTGACCCGATGTTCGCGGTCCTCAATTGAGTTCGCGCCCTGGCGCAGATTAACCCTTGAAACGCAGCCTTTCACGGAACGGGCTTACCATTCAGCAGAGTTGATTGAATCGAATTAGGCTGATGTTCTGTCTCTTTTGCGAACCGTAGGCTCGAATCCCAGCCTGATTCCAAATCTGATACGCGCTTCTGTCCCACACCCTTTTCAGGCTACCTTCTCCAATGGATTACTCTTACCAGAATGAACTCGTCGACGGCATGATTGGCCCGCCGGCGGCAGAAAATCAGCGTCAAGGTATTAAGAATCGTGTTGTTGCGCGGGTTTTATTCCGGGAATTCCGCCCTCGGCCTTGGCGTCTGTGCCTGGCCCTCACGATCATGGTTCAGACGGGCACTTCCCTGGATCGGCTCGTTATCTTCCGTTCGGATTCGCCAGCATGTGCTGTTCGGTATGGAGGTTGGTGGACTGGAAACTTTGCCCTGCTGCGAATGGCGGTCTGCGGCAGGGGAAACACTGGAAGCAAAAACCTTTCCGCAAACTGGATCTGGGGTGTGGATCGGTAATTTCCTTGGCACGGGCCTGGTCGGCATTCTCTTGCCATTGCAGGGCCTCACAGTGGTGGGCACCGCAGACCTGGCCACAGGGCTCTTGTGACTGGGTGGGAGGTCGCCAACAAAATCATCGGCCTGAACAAGCCAATTGATGATTACCAAGTATCAGATCTGGGCCTTCTTGGCTTTTTTCTTGCCTTTCTTCGTGGCGTGATTGGCACTGGTTGGTTTGTCTGTTGGGGTCACCTGGCGCTGGTGAGCAAGAGCGTTCCAGGCAGATCATGGCCTGCTGGCTACCGATCACCGCCTTCCAACGCCTGGGTTGGAGCACATATGTTTGGTTGAATATGTTCCTGCACACCACCGCGCCCTTTGCTGGGTTCTGCGTGGCTTCGCCAAGATCGTCTTCTGGACATTATAATTCTT
>Ga0163217_1096114_pt1 | contig 11464 bp, 23 predicted proteins | sample SynspAceP_FD_185933 | JGI IMG/M metagenome (GOLD analysis project Ga0163217, IMG submission 185933) | Saline lake microbial communities from Ace Lake in Antarctica - Synechococcus sp. Ace-P (PacBio error correction) | ecosystem: Environmental > Aquatic > Non-marine Saline and Alkaline > Saline ... | reverse complement strand
TCGTTCCATGCATGAAGGGCTTTTCGAAAGGGATTTTCTACGAATTAAAATTAGCTTTTGATCTCGGAATGAATCCAGAGTAACTTACAATTCAAAAAGGCCTTCATCAAAGGTCACAATCGAATCCAAAAGGACTATAGTAATACAGTAATTCAACCCTTGGGCGTTATTCATTCCGCCTTCTTACTTTTGCGTTCTTCTCTCGAGAAATATTCCGCTTTCAAGGTCACTAAGCTGTCGGAGTGGCCTCTAATTTGCAGATTAAACTTTGATTGATATGCGGTTCTTCTCGACTTGGTGTTGAGCTTATCATCGTTCTTATCCCTACATAGGAAGGGTCCTCCTCGGTCTTTAAACCCAATTTTCTTCTTTTGAACTGCACCACGATTTTGGAATTCTTGAAAAGCGGAAATACCAACACATAGCAACCAAAAGTCCATAAAGCCACGAGCCCAAATCGACCGCCCTATCAGGCTCTTCATGCGCCAAAAAACGCTAATTCCAAGTTAGTATGATGATGATATCCTGGGATAAAGATCATCCAGGAATTGAAAGCCGCCATCACACAAGCCATACAGGCACTAAGTGCTGAAGAGCTCAAAAGGGGAAAAACCTTCTGCCATCAAGACTGACAAACATCGATCAGTTTGGTGGAAAAGGCGAAGTAAAAACAAAACAGACTGATAATACGGTGTGATGGATAAAAACTAGACCGATTCAAAAAGACGATCAACCAAAAGATCACTCGAATGACATTTAGGAAAAATTTTGTACCTAATGGTCCTAGCGCACTTCCTATTGCTGATCACCTACCCAGATACTCGGAAGGGAGTCAAAAGAGAACGTCTTTAGTCCTGGGATTCTGATATGGAAGGACTAGGTTTAAGATTCTCTTGAGGGTCGAATCCAATAATGTATCCAACTGATTTCTCCACCTTCATTGCTGATTCGCTACGGTGATCAACTTGTACAGGAGTAATTAATCCCAAAGGATTAATTAATAATCCATCACACGCTTCTCCACACAATAAAAAAAGGCCCCCCCCCCCCCCCCCCCCGGGGCGGGGGGCGGGGGGGGCGGGGCGGGAGGGGCGGGGGGGGGCGGGGGGGCCCCCTCCCCCCAAATACAAAAGTTGACGGTATCGGATGATGATAGTGATGATTAGAGTAGAGTGAAAACTCTGTGGGGTGCGCAATGGGTCACCCCATTCATGTCAACTTCGCAACCCAGGTCCAAATTCACCTCAACGCCGTTATACGCGTCCCAGAGCATCCAGCCAAATCCGGGCGCCGATCATATTCACCATGCGGACAATTCCCGGGGCTTTTGGGCGGGCCGGGGTGTTAAGTTGATCCGGGCCAGCCATTTGCCGCTAGGTTAACGTCAATTGCCAACCAAGATCAAGCCAACCGACGCAACTCTCCTTGGGCGCCAGAAAATTATCGCCAGACATAGACCCGACGATCAACCCGATCACGCAGCGACACCGTGCCAGATATTGCTCGATATGATCGACATTCTGTGCAGCTGGTAGCCGCATAGACCAGCGCTGTTCCAGACAGCGGCGCCGGCGCTGGTGGCGAGGATGAAGCTTTGTTGGACATGCCGAACAGGCCGGCGGGGAACCGAAATTCATCGTCCGGATATTGGACTGAAAACGGCGAAAACACCACCACTGGCGCGCTCGGCAAAAAATCGGTCGATCCTGTTGGGACCGTCGCCGACATCGAGCGTCCAGCCAGCGGCCGTGGCGCCGGACCAAAGCGCGCAAGGTGTCTCGCTTCCAGTGGGCGGCCGATCATGAACCAGAAATAATTGCCGATCAGCGAGCCGATTCGTGCGACCAGCACCACGCGCCGGCCGGGGTGAGAACTTCCCTCTCCCACACCAACGCCGCCATCCCATGATCAGCTCGGACGGGATTGGCGGGAAGATATTCTTACCAGGCCATGAGAAACGCGATTGACAGTAACCGCCTGCGCGATCAGCGCTCGCTTCCAGCTGCTCAACGCGCACGAGTTCCGTGGCGCGAGATTATATCGAGCGCGCAAGACGCGCTCGACGCATCGGATCATCCCGGGACGTATGCGGATGCCGCGTTGAACAGCTCTGTCGATCGCGACAATGTGCCGGTCGGCGAGGTCACGTTGGTAATTCGGTCCAGCCATTTGCCGCCGATCACGTCCACGGATGCGACAAAAGATCAGGCGGCCGGCTTCAGGTCGCGGGCCCATCGCCGCGGCAATTCTCCTTTTTCGCGCTCGGTCAGCTCTGCCGCTTCGGCATAGCCGCCTGGCCAAGGTTTGGACCGGAATTCGCCTTCCGCCGGGGCTGCGGTTGATTGCGCCGCAAATTCGCGTCGATCAGGACGATGCGGCTTGGTCGCCCTTGATGCACTTCGGGAGAACGGCTGGACACATATGCGGCTCCAGCGCACAGGTTTGCGTTGAACACTCGAACAAGCACTGAGATTGCTTGCCATCTTCACGCACAGAAAGAATCGCACCTGTGCACATTGGCCGTCGAACAAGCTAAAAGCGGCTTGCCACGATGGCCGCCATGTTGCATTTCTGGAAGGGCCGCGCAACTTTCGTTCTAGAGAGATTCGCGGGTGATCAGCGTTGGAGGCATTAATATTGCGCGTAATCGGAAGCACATAGACTTTCTCCGGCGCGTGCGGACGAGGACGGGGTTGTTGACCACCAGATTTCACCCTCGATCTCGATTCGAGTCCAATGGGTCGCGGTGATATAACCGCGTGGAAGGCGGAGTCCTGCCGCATCAGCACACGACAATTCGAACATCTCGTCTGCCGAGAGATCGTGAGCATCACCGGAAGGGCGGACTCGAATGGTATAGTGATGCACGAGAACCGGCCGCACCGTCACCGGTGTGGGGGGCGGGAACTGAGCGGGCGTGGTCAGGCCTGCCCATTGGCGGTGCCAGGGTTAGCCCCATAACGTCATATGGAGATATACTTCATGGCCGCGTTTCTGAGACAGCGATTCATCACGCGCAAAGCTGCTGTCGTCCCGCGCGCTACTTCTTCACGCTATGCCTCGGGTCCATTCTGTACGGCGATCTTCAGGGTCATGTTATATATCCTCAGATTATTTTCACACCCACTTACCGTTCGTGTTCGAAGCTTAGTCTGAGGACACAATTGGTATGGCGCAAACGCTCTCGACTGTTTGTCTGCTCGAGGAACGAAACGGGGGAGCCAAGATTGGTTTCAGGCGTTAAGTCCTGAGCCATGTCGATAAGGCACGCTGTTTGTTTACCGCAGCAAAGGAATAAGGTTTCGGATCACCTCTCCGTTGGTGGTGAGACGGTCGAGACCACGCCTCTCGGCGTACAATGCGTCGTTGAGCTTTCTCGCTTCGCCTACCCCCGTCACCCTCCCCCCGCCCATCTCTCCGCCCTCCCCCTCCCCCCTGCTCCGCACCCCCGCCCCGTCCCCACCACACCCAGAGACTCGGCCTACCACAATGGTCCGACCCCCCCACATTAGCGGGTTCGACCAGGCTCAGGCACTAGAAGCGGGCTACGCCCGATTTACCTAGACATTGCCGTTGCCATTCGTTTGTCAATTGGACAGGCAAGCGTTGGTGCAAGCAATTATCACGTCGATGCCGCGTCTTCACCTTGGCGTGCAATACTTTGCGGGTAGGAGGATTTCCACCGCATCGGCGACACGCTGGAGACGTTTCAGATCGATCGACGTGCGAGACATCTTCAGCCTGGTTGGCGCGCTTCACCCTCGACAAAGGCGAAAGGAAGTCCGCGCGCTTGGCGACCAGATCGAACCTCGCGCGCGGATAGCGCAACCCGTCGGCCAAGATTCGCCAGCCTTTCAGTGCGGAGGAAACGGGCTGCGGTCTTTTCGGCTTGGCGGCCGCGCTTCCTGCAGCTCCCCGTTTCATGCCCGTGCCGTCTGCCTTCCAGCGATTGGCCAGATCGTAGAGCGCCTTGTGCGGTACTCACGGTGTTGCTCGAGCGCGCGCCACCTCTCCGCCGCCTTCCGAGGCACGGAGCAGCCGGACCAGAGTGCTTCGCGCACAAGCAGCCACGTCTTCACACCTTCCCCTGCTCGCTGGCGGTTCCGGCGCGCCGGGAGGGCCGATGAGTCACGAAACCAACTCGCCTCTTCTGGCTTTCACCGCGCCAGTGATGCGGGTTCGTGGCCAAGTTCACTCAGCTCGAGGCCCGGACGGACGCATTCCTCGAGGTTATCTCTTGGAGATTGATTTTCGCGCACCACGCCGCCTTTGCACGGATATTTCCCGAGAAACGCCAGTCGCATCGGCCAGACATCGACAGCCAAGCCGGGAGCTCATTTTCGGTGGAAGATCAGACTGGCCGGTTGAGTGTCTTCAGCGCAGCCAAGCGAGTTGGTCCGTCGCCTTGGTCTTGCTCGGCAGGAAAGCACTTGCAAAACAGAAACTGGAGTCGCTGGGTGCACGCACAGGCAAGGGGTCAAGGGCGGCAATCACACGGCGCTGGGTAGCACGCGGATCGTGGTGGACACTCAGAGGCCCGCCGCCTGTGCATCGCGGACCCAGCTTAGCTAACCAGAGGTTAAACGGAAGTTCGTGGGGGGATTTCCCGCCATCGCTGCCAGTGCGTAATCAATTTTGCAACCGATATTCGCATCCCAAAATGTAACGCCGCGATCGCGGCCGGTGCAAACTATGTCATAGAATAGACTCGATCATCTTTCGCCTTTTTACGAAGATGATAGAGTTTTCAGACAGCTCTGACCGCGGTCCACTCTTGTGTCTTCGACCCAAGACGAATCATCGCGGCTACAAGTATCTCTTCGAGCGCGGATTGCTACTGTGACACTCATCCAGGTTAGCCAGACTCGGGTGGCAACGATATAGAGACGGATTGGGCGGGAGTGCGACATAATGACGTTCATGGCAGCACAAGGTCCACATCATAAAGGACAAGATCAAAGCAGACGGCGCGGCATTTATGACAGTGGGGGCGGTGTTTTCCGCATTTGTCTTCCTTGCCGTTGTGCGACGGTTGATCCCGCGCAGTGCAGAACGCCGCCATTCTGCCACTCCGACCCGCGCCGGTAACCGCCGGGATACGACGACTGCTCCATACCGCATTGCCTTGTTGGTGGCCACCGCATGTCCGGCACGAATGGCCGGGATCGGGGGGGACCAGTCGCTTGGTCATGCAAACCACCATGGCGCTGCTTGATACCAAGGCGGAAGAATATTCCGCATGGACGCAGCTATGACACGGCCAAAAAGCAGTAACAGCGGCAGCCAGTGAGCGGCTCCAGTCACGCGATGGCAATAAAAATTGATTATCTGGCCCATCTCCTGCAGCGACAATGTCGTAGCCGTCGGCCGAACTACTTGCCCGGTCCGGGGCCGGCGCGTGCCGACCTCCTCAGCTCTTTCCAATGATATGCGGAGTAGTCGCGGGCAATATATGTCTACATTTTGGGCCCAATATCCCTCGGCTAGTCGTGATTCAATATCCGGGTCGTGGGATATTGCCAAATCGAAAGGCATGACGCTCGCTTCGCGGCTGTGGTGCTCCAATGGCGTCTATCGGGCAGACGCGTGCGTTCCTCAACAGTTGCTGCGCGCGTCAAGGATGCCGGCGCGGTTTACCTCGTGGTTGTCTCATACCATGACGTTCAACCGACGCAATTCCCACATCGTCTCGAGGCCGGATACCAAAGATAGTCTCGACCCAAAATGGTGATTCTCGAAGCGGCCTGCTCGCCTGACAAATGGCGACATGGCGATCAAGGTCGGCCCCCCTTGTATACTCGCAAATGATGATGCCAGTCGAAACGGCGAAAATTGCTCGGCACGGACCGGTGGAATTAGCGAGCAGCAATCTGGCCGCGTGCGCCGGGCGATCCGGGGCGCATGGTTCCGCCAGCGTTCCGATAAGCCTTGTACAAGCAATATGCGACAAATATCGCGCCCGCGTATGCATCAGAGACCCCCGTCGGCTGTCCACCCATATCTCGCGCTATGAATAAGGGTTCGGTTTGCTGTGACCGGTCAACGGTATGTACCGTCAACTGGGCTAATAGTGGGGATCAACTCGTTTTCCACGTCAATCCGCTCTCCCGATCCGTGCGCGGGTTTACGGACTAGAGACTGCGCTCTCTCCCGGTTACCAAGAGCCAGATGGCTGTTCTCGGAGAGTCGTGCTCGTCTGGAAGTTGCCGAGGAAACTCCGCAACGGTCAGCTCGATTCCCGATTGTGTCTCGTATCTCCGGCACAAAGGGCTTTTGATAAAAATTCTTCTCTCGGTCTATCCTGAGAGTTAATTTCAGGACTCGAGTTAGCGCGCGCCATTGAGAGGTCCAAACACGATTCAGATGACCGATCATCAAGTCTTGGTCTCAAATTCATGGTTGGAAGATTTTCACATTCCAGGGAATGACGATTCCTGTTTTCTGGAGATGGTTTTGTTAGACTCAGCCGATATATTCTTGACCCGGTATCTTTCCCGTCTTAAAAAGCATCATAGCGCTTGTCGGTGCATCATGTTTGAACAGTTACCCCCGGATGACATGGTCGGGCATCGGGCAGACGACATTTCTCGGCCGCCGATGGCGGGCCGGATTCGAGCACACCTGGTGTGCGGATAATAGGCGGATCGCAGGCGACCAGGATTTTCCGGTTCAAAGGCACTTAATTGTCTAGGAGTCAAGCCGTGGAGAATCTGTCGTCGATCCAGACGGTCATGCCGGTCCTATATGTGGCTCGATTATCCGGCCCGCCTCGGTCGCCTGTCGCCGGACCATAGCTTTCGGTCGCGCCCTTCCATATTTGTCATCCCCGAGGCTCTGTCAGAACATGTGCTGACCGGACAACTGTGCGCCCTTCAGATATGGCTTTTTGTAGACGAACGAGCTATCGTCCCTGCCTCCGAATGACTACACTCCTGCTGATCTTGACAACCAATCTTCCCAGGAAAGTCAGGCATCGTCATCCTGAATTGATATCTTCAAACCAGAATTGAACACAGAATTGAATGAATCGAGTCATCCTGAAAACTCGTTTCAGGACCTCCAAAGGCCGTGTCGCGCTAAACTCAAGCGGCGTCTTGAGAGATTAATCAGGATGACCGAATAATTATTATCAAAGAGCCCTTTTTGGTAGCACGGATCGACCACTCGGCAAAGCTGCCGGTGGCGGATTTCCTGCAATGCACTAGCGCACGCTCCGAAACGCCATCGGCCTTGAACCGGGACACGCCGTCCAGTCGCAGATAAAACCCGCCGGATCGGTAAGCTGGTTGATACGGTAAACGGAGATTGATTCCCACTTTCCTCAGTGCGGCTCACTTGACTCGGTGTCAGCAGCACCGTAATCATGAGCCGAGGACTGGATCATCACTGGAACGGGGCCTTGCCATCGTCGGGGCGCGATATTGATCGGTAATAGAGGTTGCTTGTACAGAGCTATCGAAACGACTGGCGAACATGCACCGCCCGGATCGCCGGCGCACCGGCCAGGATTGCTTGCTCGATAGTCCACAGGTCCGATGCTGATTTTTTCGCCGTTTCACGTGGGCATTCGTGCGAATGTATTAGTGGGGGTCCGCCTTGACTGCACCATGTCGCATGTCGGCGAGCAGGACCGCTTCGATCACCATTTTGGCGAGCCTTCTTCGGTAGCGCCTCACGGAATTCGATTTGGAAATCGCTGGTCTTTTGACACGTCGTGGATCGACAGACCACGGGGCTAATCGATACCTGCCGCAATCTTTGGACGGCCTGCCGCCAGCAAGGTTTTTGAGGACGCCGCGCTGCCCGTAGACGCTCACCATTGGGCACCAGCGCGTGCGAAGGCGCGCGTTTCATGTCCTTCTCGTTTGGCAATAGTGCCCACGATCCGGTTGATCGGACTGCGAGGGGATTGGAACCCACAAATATGTAGACATTATTGCCCGCACTCCGGCTATCATTGAAAAGCTGAGAGCAATCAGGCCACGCCGCGCGGGCCGGGCCAGTTATGTTGGCCGCCAGCTACGACATTGTCGCTGAGCAAGGGCCGATAATCAATTTTCATGCCATCGCGCATCGCGCATCTGGGCCGTGCAGCTGTTATTGGCTCTTTGCGACGTTCAAGTCTGGTCATGCTGGATATCTTCTTTCCGCATTTGGTATCCGAGAGGCAGCGCCATGGTGGGTATTCATTGGACCAGCGACTGGCCGATCCCGGCATTTCGTGCCGGACAGCCGGCACCAGCAACGGCTCAATGCGGTGATGGCGCTGGTCGTGTCGTGGGTTAGACCGGCGTTGTTGTACCGGCGGGCGGGTTTGTGCGGTAGTGCAGATGGCGGCGGTTCTGCACCGCGCGGGATCACACGTGCACAATAACCTCCCGGTCAAGAAGACAAATACGAGGAAACACCTCGCCCCACTTCAAAATGCCGCGCCGTCTGCTTTGATCTTGTCCTAATATTTGCACCTGTCTGCCATGACCGGTCATATGTCCACTCCTGCCCAATTCACGGGCTCTGCTATATCGTCTAGCCACCTCCTATCGGCCAACCTTTGGAGATTTGTCACACCGCTGCCGAAGGATGAATAGTATGGCTTAAGCGCTCGATATCGTCTTTGTCGAAGACACTAAGAGTTGACCGGAACTGCTTCTGAATCATATCGAAAAAGCGAAGATGATGGTCTATGCAGATGACCATAAGTCTGGCCGCCGATCGCGCGTTCATTTTTGCGAGTGGCGATAACGGTGCAACTCTGGTCGCGCACTGGTCAGACGGATAGAGGGAACCCCGGTCAGATCTCACGACTCTCTGGTTACAAGCTTGGTCCGCGATGGACAGGCCGGGCGGGCCTCTCATGTCACCACGATTCCCGTGGTTCCAGCGCCAGTGATTGCCGCCCTGCACACCTGGTCTGCTTGCCCAGCGACGCTTTCTGTTTGAAGGCTTCCTGCCGAGCAAGACCAAGCACCGGACCGAATCGCTGCTGCGCTGGCAGAGGACACTTCCAACGCCAGTGTTCTGATCTTCTACGAAATGTCTCCGCGGATGGGCGCGATGAGCTGGCTCGATGCGCTGGGCGGTTCTCGGGCAAGATCGCAAATGCCTTGGCTCTTTATGGGTGCGCGAAAAATCACTAAAGAGATTCGGGAATTATGGTCGCCGGCTCGCTGAGTGTGAACTGGCGTCCCGCTATGGCGGCGAAAAAGCCCGAAAGGCGAGATTGTCGTGATCATTCGGACCTCCTCGGCGTCGGGCGCGCCGGAACCGCCAGCTCGAGCAGGAGGTGAAGCGGCGCTTGCGCTGAGGAGAGCACTGTTGGCGCGGCTTGCCCGCACCGACAAGGCGTCAGGAGAGGTGGCGCGCGGACCCCACGTTTCGTACAACACCGACCGCAAGGCGCTCTTCGAGTCTGGCAATCGCGTGAGGAGCACAGACCGGGCACGGCATGAAAACAGGGAGGTGGAGAGAAGTGGCGCGCAAAGCCTGATAAAAAGACCCGCATGGCCCGTTATACCTCCGTTGAAAGGTCTGTTGCGCGACTATCTTGGGCAAACGGGTGCGCACCGCGCGGGCGAGGTCGGATTCTGCGTCGCCAAGGCGCGGCGAGACTCGCGCTCCTCTCTTGTCAGGTGAAAGCGCGCACCGGCTGAAGATCCGAGCAATAATATTTTCCTTCGAATCGCATCTGAAAACGTCTCCCAGCTGTCGCCGATGCGTGGAAATCCCTCTGACCCCGCAAGTGTGATGTTGCACCCATGTTGTGAAGACGTCGTCAGCTATCGACTTTGCATATTGGTATTGCACCCAAAGGACGCTTGCCCTGTCCATCATTCGACCAAACGTATGGTATTACCTCGTGACCTTCTAGATAATCCGGGCGAGGCAGAGACTGGTTTAGTCTGTATGTGTCGACCCGCCGCAGGGGCGAGCGAAGCTCAAACGACGGGCTATGTCGCGAAGAGGCGTGGGTCGGCATAAGGCTCACACACTCGGAGAGAGCGGGATTCGAACCTTTTCCTCTTCTGCTGCCGTGGTGTAACACAACAAAAACAGTCCTTCGACTGGCTCAGGTACTATCATCTGAGCTTGACTAACGGCTAGAACACATTCTGCTCCCCCCGTTCGTTGCTCTAGCGAAGTTCGAAGGAGGCCTCGTCTTGCTCGCTCATCCCATGTGTCTCGGAATACGCTCGACACGGAAACGAGTAAGTGGGTTTCACAGTCACGAGGTATTAAAAACTTTCCGCCTCTGGAACGCGGTGAAAATATCTGAGGAAGTATAAACATGACCCTGAAGCACGCCGTGACAAAATGGGTTATGCCCGATGGAATGATGGTTGACATACTCGCGGCGCACAGCAAGAGACTATTGCGCCTGGATTGGATCGCTGACTACATGCAAACGCGACCAATGAGATATGTCCACTATGACGTGATGGGAGAGCTCTAACCTGCACGCAATCGCCAGGCTGGACTACTGCCCGCTCATGGCCGGTCACGGATAGCGGCCGGTTGTTTTTCTCGCCAGTGTGCCCACTATGCAATATACATTCGTCATCCGGTGAATCTCGATTCTTCGGCTGCAGCGATGTTGGCAATGCTCACTGATTGTCGTGCGAACTGCGGGAGGACCTGCCCTTCCACGTCACGTATATCGATCACCGCGATGCACATCTGCTTCGAACTGGGATCGAGGGCGAGAACTCTGGTTGGTCTCTTTCACAAATCCCTCGTTTTCTTCCGTTCGACAACGCAGCCGAGAGAAAGTCTATGTGCTCGATTACCGCAGGTATAATGCCTCCAAATCGTGATCAACCCGCTCTGACCCTCGACGATAATGTGTTAGCGCGACCTTCCAGATATAAGAACATGGCGCGCATGACAAGAGTAGAGTCAAGCCGCTGCACAAGGTCCGAATGTGACCAGGCAAGGCTGATCTTTCTCTTTGCCTCGGGAAATTGACTCGCAAGCCCATCGTCAATATAGGCTTGATTCGAGCGCTCGTTCAATCCGAGAGCGCTGGCGGCGAAGTCCCGCAAATATGGTCCCAGCCCTTCCTCCCCGTGAAGTAGCATCAGGCGAACAGGCATCGCTCCCTGGATCGACGGCGGATCGAAATTTGCACTCGTGAGCACAATTACGTTAACCAGCAATGTCTCCGGCTCGAGTGGGATATACGCACACGGTTACAAGCCTTGCCCTGGGACGGATAATGCCGAAAGCGGGCAGAGCTGACGAAAAGCGGACAAGGAAAAGAGGAGATCTGAACGCGCAGACTGGCCCGACGCCTGAAGCGCTCGGCCTGATCCTTTTGTCGGCATCACTTGATCAGCGCAAATGTGTCTGCCCCTGAATATTTCACAAACGGACCTCGCCGACCGCATGTGTCGCGATCGACAATATTTCAAACCCGCACCGATACGTGACCGGTGGATGTATCCTGGTATTTCGAAATCGCAGCGGC
>Ga0163217_1091936_pt1 | contig 11464 bp, 15 predicted proteins | sample SynspAceP_FD_185933 | JGI IMG/M metagenome (GOLD analysis project Ga0163217, IMG submission 185933) | Saline lake microbial communities from Ace Lake in Antarctica - Synechococcus sp. Ace-P (PacBio error correction) | ecosystem: Environmental > Aquatic > Non-marine Saline and Alkaline > Saline ... | reverse complement strand
CTACCTGGGCGAGCATGATGTACTGGTGGGATGCTGCAACACTAATGGAGCGCTGGGACGGCCGCATTAAGGATCATGCGATGCCGGACCGCGCAATGGCCACAGCGCTATCATTGCCCTAGCGACGATCGGGCTCGCTATTCCTGCAGGGCCCAGCGCGACTGGCTCACATGCGGCCCAGTTCACGCTGGGTAGTGGCAATGAACGTAACCCCAGCAAGCGCGCATGGCGCTTTGAGCGCTCGCAAACAAATAACGCCACTTCTACGCTGCGGCCAACCGCTCTCTTGAGACCACGACATTGCGAGCCCTGAAGATCGTGCCGCTGCGGCCTGCCTTTTTATCAGGCGCATTGCAACGCTCTACCCTCAACCTTACATGCTCAGCTCGAAGCATGGTCTAACTCTATCAGGCAAGACCGGATCCCATTTTGCTGTTGTTCTTCTTGCGTTGCGCCCCGCCGGAACACAGAACCAGTTGGAGCAGAACCGCCAGTTCCCGCCCGGCCCCAGCCAAAGGCCACGGAGCCTCAGCCCAAAGCCGCTTTGATCAATTCGGCCGCGCCCAACACTCGCACTAGGCGCTTTTACCCCAGATTAAAGGCACAATGTTCATTGCAGAGCTAGAATTGGGTGTGCCATCGTTTGCCTCGATGGCACCACCAGGGACTGCAACGGCGAACCAACGCAAACTGGGCGATTACCCATAAAAAGATTCACGGTGCGCCTAATATCTCGGAAGGACGCTGTTTACGAAGAAAACAACCAGCAGGACGATGACCACAGCAAGGAACAACCACAGCGTCATGTCTGAGGGAGCGATGGCTAGCGGCCCCCCAGGTTAATTACCAAGCGCCAAACCTAACCCCCATACAAAAAACCAGCATCGCCCGTGGACAAAAGCGTGGAGGCCAGGGTTTCATCCTGCAGGAACGGTACGATGGAAGGTAAAAACACGGTAACATGGCATGGAGCTCGCACCCGGTTGAATAAACAGCGCGCCAGAACCGGCCCTTTGCTCAGCACTCCTGAGTTCATTCCGTATGTTGGCTTTATTGCGTGTTCGCAGCGGTGGTTAGAGACACTCTCAATCGCATCAGGTGCTAGTTCCAATCCCGCCCATTGCCAAAAGCAGGCCGCCAGCCGAAATACTTCACCGATGTGAGGCAGCCAGCGGAACGCCACCCGATAGTCGGCGATTGGTCAACCGGAAACATGCAGCACGCTCCTTGCGCGTTTATTCTGGCGCCGATATTCATGGCGACAATGCGCCACCCCAAAAAAAAGCACATGATTAAACGAAGGTGACGATACGCTCCCCGCAACAGCATGTTGTACTAGCTATTCAAGCAGGGCTGATATCTAGATTACCCAGGGTTAAAGAATTCCCCATTGATTAAAGGAGTTAAATTCCGCCGAGACATTGTTGGCAAACACCAGGATCACTGATTGGCACACCAATGGCACACAAAGGGCGTTACGGTCAGCTGATTCAACATCCGCCCTAGGGCATGGACACGGCCAGTCCATTGGCAACTGGTCAGGCAAGCATTCCCATCGGGGAAAATTCCAGTCACGCCATACCGAAACGCACCCAAAGCAGGCGCGAGCAGAGAGGGATATTGATTCTTCAGAGCGGTCTCGTCAATTTATGAGGGACAAGGAATATAATCAATTGGCGACCGCTAAAGGTAGCGACCAGGTATACTTCAGTCTTGTCATTGGAGCTCAAATGAAGCTGGCCAAAACGACAGACGCGAAATGGCAGACCCTTCTATGTCGGTAGCCAGAGCTGCGCAGTTTTAGCGCCGCAGCTCGCGGAAGGCTGGGACTCACCCCTGTCTGCCTTAGCCGCATGCATCAGCCGCATTGAAAAGGCCTGGGGTCAGGTTCGATGGTGCGCAGCACCCGCAGCCTGCGTCTTTGGACCAGCGAGGGCGAGTCCTCGCCCTGGCAGCCAGACCGCATCATTCAAGGACCTGGATTGATACAGAAGCCACTATCGCAACCGTGGCAGCCGCAGCGGCAACCATAAAGGTCGCACGGCTGCAGCCCACAGGCCGCGCTGACCATCACCCGCTTGCTAAAAGAATGCCTTGCAAACGTACCCGGATCATCATAAGAGCTGGATGTGGAGCAGATCAGATCAGGATGTCAGTGCGGTATGTCGATGTTGCCATTCGATTTGGCGAAAGCTGCCTGATAAAGCGGCCTGCATACCCGGCGGCTGTGGGTGAAACCGGCCGAAGTACGTGATCGCTCGCCAGGCGTAATTCTGGCCAGCCAAGGCATACCCGTATACCGCGATTTGAAGATCATAACTGCTTGGACTTAGCTTCCGCCGGCTGGAAGCCTGGCTGGCCATTTTCTTGCGTGGCCAGGAGTTCATGCTGTACAGTCAAGTGCAATATCCATCGCAAACAACGGCGTGGAAACGCTGGTTGAGCTTGCCCTGACAAGTTATGGAATTACCCGGTAGGCCGATTTATGTGCAGCAGACTGGCCGCGGGGCAACTGGTGCCGCTACGGAAGGACTACAATCCTCAGGATCGCAAGAGCCATTCACGCGTTTCATTGTGCGGCAAGAAACATCCCCGCAAAGAATACGGGTATTTATTGATTATTGGTTGCAAAAGATGTGCACGAGCCTTGATGAAAAGGGCAAATCTGAGCGCGTACTGAAGGAAGTATGGCGCTGTCGACGCTCAGCTGCAGCAGGTTGAATTTGAAGCGGATCGCCTGCCCCAGCGATGACCAGGCACCCTACCCCGCCAGAGTGCCACGCCAACTTACGCCCGCCAACCGACATTGGCCAACAAAAACGCCCAGCGCCGAACCAGCGGCAATACGACAACATGGTGGATAAAAGAACAACCGAGCATTGTAGCCGCCGCGGCTCGGCATCCAGGCGTGATCAAGGTCTGATGGGCGATCAGCGTGGCCTGAGCACCCAGATCAAAGCCAGGCCACTGAGAAGGCATCAGAATCAGGCGGGCTTGGGGTGTCCAACAGCTGGTAGCAGAACATGGAACAAGAGACACAATCACGATAACCGAGCCAACCGAGTGACCCGGTGGCCGGACCAAAGCGGTCAGCCGGTTTACCGGCCAGCCGGCGCGATCAATGCACCGGCATGCCAGCCACGCCAAACAGGCCCCGGCGGTGGCACTTGCACAGCCAAAATCATCGTGCAGCAATTGATCCGCCAGCGTCGTCCAGAGGCGCTGAAGGCGACGGCCAGCAGCATTGGGCGAAGGCCGGCATAAAAAAAAAAAAAAAAAAATCGGCGCCGGATATGGCCGCCAGAGCCGCCATTCGACCAGACACGCCAAGTCGGCATAGCTTCCATGCTGGTGTTAGGCGTTAAGGCGTGGCAGAACCGCCAAAGGCACACTGTAATTCATCACAATGCTGACGGCGGCCAAGCCATACATCAACGCCACCTAGGATACTCGCAAACCAAACCGCTGATCAGCGAGACGCAGAATACCACCAACAGGCCCCGTCATCACACTGCCCAACCGGTTCTGCCGCGCCGTGGCTTTCCGGGCCAAGGGCCGGACGCAGCACGATATCCGCGCCAGCGTGGCGCAGCGCCAATCAGCAGCTGGTCAGGCAGCAGCGTATTGACGCTGCCGGACAAAACTGCATTAACCCAGCGCCAGCGCCAGTAACCGCTTTTGGCAAGTTAACCCTGCGCCGGTCAGCGATCGCCAGTCGGAATCAAGAACAACCAAAATCCCAGGGCGTACCCACCCTGCGTCAGAGTCGTACAGCCCAATGGCGGCAACGAGCGCCAGCTCTGCGACCACATGCCGGCAGCATTGGTGGACTGTAGTAGATTGGAGCAACGACTGGGCCGGCCCGGGCCGCCGCGTAAAGACGGTCAGCGGCGATATAGACTGCCGCGTCCTCGCCGGAGGATTGCATCCTGGGACGCCAGGGCCATGCAACGGCTCCATTGACAAGGGCGGCGGCCTGCAAGATATGCAAGGGCGCGCCAGGGCTAGAGAGATCAACTCAGCCAGATTGACCACAACGGCGGCCCGTCTGTTCCCGCCGAGAATTGCGTTTCGATCTCTTCGGGTAGTGGTCTTCACGGTGACTTCTTCACGCGCAAGATTGTGCAGATCCGCTTCCATTGCAGCGACAGGCGGATCCACATGACGCGTTGACACCAATGGTTGGCTCGACGGAATCCACGCCACAGATTGACGTTGCGCAGGATTAACGGCAGCACACTTGCCTGGAAACTGCGTGCCGGCGGTAAGGCGCAGTACACGGCTGGCCTAGGCGCAGATTTGACTACGTTTGAACAGCATATCGCCGCCGGACGGGTATCACCGCCCGGACCATTGTTCCTTGAGCATGAGGCTTTCCCTGACCGGCTTCCAGTATGCTGCAGCTCGATGATTCTGCGTCGCACAGGCCCTTGGAAATCAGTTTGCGTAGCCTTACCGGTCGACGCAGCTACTGTACCAGCGCTGAGCCAAGCATGGCCACGAATACTGCCTACCCCACGGTAGCACCCGTCCAAGCACCGCGGCCTTTGATCCGGCGTCAAGCCTGCCTGCTCGAGGCTTGTCGATACAGAGCGCGGCAAGTAAGGCCCCGCCGTACCAGCACCGCTGTCACCGCAGGCTCAGACCTTCCGGGCGCGTTGAGCCACCCATGGAGCGGGAACGCGAATATATTCCGTACGCTGCGGTGTTCATGCCCAGGTCCGTATACCGGTGACGATCACCTCGCACCAGCCGACAGTTCTGCAACAGGCGAAGATTTTGCACCACACCGGGCGGCGTCGATACCTGCGATGCGGAAAATTGCGAGTGACGCCCTTGTTGCGGGTGCCGAGAGTGCGATCCTTGACTTCAGTGAGAATTTACTTGATCGCGGAATCGACCTCCCCGCGGCAGGTCTCGATCTTGCGCTTTGGTAACTTGCGTACATAGCGGCCGTCTTGGTTCGCTGAACGACCAGATGCCTTGATTTCGGACCATGGCTGTTCTCCTACAGAAACGCTGATTGGGGAAGCGCGAAAGCCAGGTCGCAACAGATTGTCGAGGGGCTTGAGACGCTTGCCCGAGAGCTTTCCTGCAGCTTTTTGGTGTGACTAAATGCCTTCAAATTACATCTGCTTCGTGGATCATGCGCTATGTACTGGTCGCTGGTGCTTGATCTCATCGGCCAGCGCGTTGTCCAGGCTTTTCAACCAAACCACACTCGCCGGTGGCAACACGCAGGACACAATCCAGCTTGGGCACCGGTACTGGGCAACAAAGGACTTTGACACCGATGGATGGTTTTCCAAATTTTCCTGAAACTTCTCCCGGACCCTCTCGGTTTTTCTCCGAACAACGTCAGAGTAACGCTGTCTCGGCAGCGGTGAGCATTCATAATCACGTCGTGCTTCTTCAACCACCTTGTTTGCTGAAGTGGGGGACTGCGCGACACGCATAGAGCCAAAGCATTTGGCAAGGGCGCGGCCAGTCCTTGTTACCATTTACAGGCCATCATGTAACCGCCGTCTGGCGGTCGACCTTGTCGAACACACCGGTCAGCTGCCGCCAGCATCACGGAATGCGCGTCAGCTGCGAGGCAGCCAGTCCATAGGCATGCACCATTGTCCCCGCCACTTTCGTTGACCACGACTTATCTGGCTGTGGCCACTGCCAGGATGCGGTACTTCATGACGCAAATTTTCAGCGCGGCTGACTTTGATAATCGCCATGAAAATCAGCACGTAAACGACTTGGGCGTATCGGTGGACTTGCCGCGCGCTTTCAGTTCGCCTTGCGCTCCTTGTGCCGCACCTTGAGTTGCCGCCATTTTGCGAGGATGGATTCGCTCAAACTTGCGGTCATGCGGTCCAATCCAGTTGATTCATTCAGGCGGGTGACGCTCAGCGTGCCCACCGCACGGCCCTTGCGCTCTCTTTAGGCAGGCACCATAGCCACCACCAGCGCAGCGCCATGACAAACAGGTGACGGCCTTGCCAGACATACCGTACTCAGCAAGCATTCCAACAAGCGTATACTCCAGACAATCGAAAGGGATTTGGGAATCGTTGCCATTCAAGCATACAGATCGCGCCCATGGCTGGGGACAACTCCCCAGGCCAGGCAGGATTCAACAACGTTATGGTTTTATTGGAACAGCCGACCTGAGAGGGCCAAATATGACACTATTTCCAGAACGCATTACCTTAAATGAATACCCGAAAAAAGGAAGACCCTGTGGGCAGTATCTATTTTGATCCTGGCACGGCCAGGTTCACTTGGTGCAGAGACACGAGTGCTTCTCACCCCTTGGTATAACAGTCCGAAATCCTCGGGAGCATTTTCACAGGCCGGTCTGACTTGCGACCGCAGTTACGCGGCGAAAATGGACCGGCAGATCGACCACGGGCAATTACGCATGCAAACAATGCCGCTCCGACCAGCAGATTCTCTGCGAGCCCGCGTTCACTAATACGCGGCCGATACGGTGAGAAGACTTATCTTCAGCTCGCTGGGTAGCCGAAAAAGAACCCGATGCATGCATTTGTGTAAGAGAACGCGGTGTCAGATATCGCAAGGATTCCAGAAGGTATTCAGCCAGGTGATCACAATGTGGATTACCCGAACAAATGAAGTAGAAGGCTGCGAACCCTGGTTCTGCTTGTTGTTGAGCGTGTAAAGATTGGCGTGGCGCGGGTATTGGAAGATGCAGCAGCGGGCCAGGATATTGCGATTTCACTTCGGTGGGGGCCGGGGTTTTATTTACGCTGCCTTGCAAAACTTCTCACGCAGATGCGGCAACCAGCGCTTCGAGACTGAACTGGGCAGATCGGTGAAACCTTCATGTAAGTCCGTTCAATTATGGTAGAAAACAAGCTCAGCCTGGGCGCTCGTTCAACGTCAGGCGCATCTGGACTTGCACCAGCAGGGCCGGACTTGCGTCACTTACAGAATAAACAGCAACGGCATGTTGACGTTGCTCCAGCAAAAACCAGAATCAGGATAACCTAGACCAGCGTTTGCAGACATCACCAGCAAAATGGAATCCAAGTTCACCAGCAGCGCCGCCGGCCTGGATCTGGTTTTCCAGTTCAATCGAAGACTGACAGCAAACTCAACGGTTCACAACAAGGACGGCACTTGCGGCCATTGCCAGGCGACGTGCTATCCTAAGTTACCCTGATCATGGACAAGTCCACTCTGGAAGGCAGTTCATGACTGGCGAAACCGCGGGGCACATGCCCCCCAAAGCGCTTATAGGCTGGAAGCTGCGCGCCGAAGGCACATGATGGTTCTCTGAACTCGGCGAACTCTTCCCGCCTGAAGTAGTAGCTGCCATAAAAAACGAGCAAGGCTGCCGGTTTTTTTTGACCTGGCTTCTTTGCCCTTTGCCTTTTGATTTGGGACAGCAATACCTACATCACGCAAAAGCGAGGAGCATCCCAGCTTGTAGGGTGGAGAAAGGTATAAACAGGATGTTTTATCCAAGCTACCAGGGACGTATTCCGGGCGGTTCTTTGGAATCTACCAAGCCGGGATGCAGGTGTTACTGCCAAGCCAGCAGGACTTCGATTGTTTTTGATGGGATGTGCCGGATCCATCCCAGGCCGACGGTTCACGCCGGGAGCACGCGGCAAGTACGTCCCACTTGTAAGCTCGGCGAGGCATCCATTCCATCGAACGGTCGGCTTAGCTCACCGCCCTGCGATGATCAATGACACTACAGTTTCCTGGGACAATAAACTTTAAAGGCAAATGCCCAACCATCCATACCAACACGAACCATTGATAAGGCCCCGATTCAAACAAAGCGTTGAGCTTGTTAGCGCAGGCCTGCTGGATTTAGATTTAGTTTTGTCCATGCAACATTATAAGTGAGCTGAGCGCTACAGACCGGCTACCCAGATCCGCGAAGGCGAAGAGCTGTGATGTACAAGCGTTGACAGTACTCAAGAGCCAGATCCCCGGGCTTGAGGCCAGCCCACCATCACCCAGTTTTCCCCGGTGGCGCATCCAACCTGACCTATCTGGTGGCATACCGGGCAGGAATTCGTACTGCGCCGCCCGCCCTGGCAAAGCCAATAGCCCGACATGGGCCGGAATACCGCATTCAGAGCAACTGGGTGAAGGCTTCCCCTACTTGCCCCAAGGTTATGCAACTGTACCGACGAGGTCCGTTACTGGGCTGCCGAGTTCTATGTGATGGAGCGGGTCAAAGGCATCTTCTGCGCTCGGAAATCCCTGAAAGATCTGGGCCTCGTCGAGAGCGCAAGACCCGCGAGCTTGTGCAAGCCTTTTATCGACAAGTTTGTGAAGCTAACATAACTGACTACACCGCCTGCGAGGCCTGGCCGACCTGGGTAAGCCCGAGGGTTATGTAAAGCGCCGATCGAAGGCTGGATTGATCGCTACCAGAAGCCGCAGAACCGATGCGCCAAAATTGGAGCCGGTCATGGCCTGGCTGCGCGAGGAAGATGCGGCTGCACCATAAACCGGTCTGGTGCATACGACTTACCGTTCGACAAACGTACATTCTGGATCCGAAGATCCGATGGATCATCGGCGTACTGACTGGGAATGCCACCATTGGGACACGCTGATGGATATCTGGGTAATCCCTCGCTACTGGATCAGGCAGATGCGCAGCCCATTGAGGCGATTCGTCGCCGCCAGCCCACGCCCCGGCAATGTTGACGCGTCAGGAGTTTGCCGATTATTACGCCGAGAAAGCCGGCATCGAGATCCCAACCTGGGATTATTACTACACCTACGGTCTGTTCCGTTGCTGGTACTCGATTGCGCGATCTACTACCGCTTTTATCACGGGCCAGACGGACAAGCGCTTCGTAACTTATATTTCATCATGAAAGACTGCTGAACAGTTTGAGCCTCTCGGTCATCAACCAAATTCCACCCTTAAAGCGGTAACAGAGGGACACCCCAGGCAAAAGACTCAATTATTCGATCTGGACGCAAGTGCCCTGTCACCGGCGCCAGCGTTGGATCGGTTGAAGCCATCGGACCAAACTGTTGCCCAGCAGGCGCTCACGTGATGTGTTACCAGCGCAAGATCGACGGTTGCAGGAAGTGGCTGAACGCGATTGTCGCGACCGGCCGGCAGGCCTCTGCAATGGCTTGCCATATTGGGGGAAATTGCGCAATTTACGCGACCATTTGAAACCATCCGCAGCCCAATTCGGGTTAACTGGATATTCTGGTTACAACGGCGGCGACCACCCCTACTTCGGCAATGTGCGGTACCGACCTGACGCATTCAAGAAGACCGTGGATGTGAACATCGCGGCTACTTCTTCATGTCGGTTGAAGCCGGCAAAAACTGCTGCGTGAAAACAGGGCGGCGTGCGATTGCTTGAACGTAGCAACTCGGTGAACGTATGGTGCTGGCGATATGCACGCGGTATCTATCGGAGGTCACAAGGCAGCCGTTGATCAACATGACCAAGGTATATTAGCCAAGGGTGTGCGCAGTTTCGGCATCCGTTGCAAGCACCTGCTTGCCAGCCTGACCGATACCAAGTTCGCTTCGGCACTGACCACAACGATTCGATCCTGAAAACATTTTGTCTGGCCGCGCATCCGACTGCCGCCGTGCGGGATCGACCGGAGAATTGGCCGCACTGTGCTGTTTCTGGTCAGTGATGCATCAGCACACCCCGGCGCCTTGCAGATCAACGTCTGATGGCGGCATTGCTTAGCCTGATAGCCGGTAAAGCTTGACTGGACAGCCGCGAGCTAGTTGAACGTTCAGGGAGCCGTTCAGTCGCGGCTTGATGAAGGGGATAGCGGGGTTAACCCGTGGCCCCGATCTCCAGCCAATAACGGGCTCCATTGGTCATCGGCATGTAACGCAGAGCTGTGAAGGCTGTGCTTCCAGCAGCGTCCTGATTACCGGACCGATCAGCAGTGCACAGATCACGCCAGTTGGTGTCGCATGCAGCAAACACTGGGTGGCGCATCTGCACCTTGCTGCTGACTCTAAGCAGATAGCGGGACCTGCCAGGCGATGCAGGCGATAACCATCCTGTCAGCCCTAGTTGCATGGCCAGACCACGCACCGCAGCACCTGCGCATCCAGCTCCCACTGTCACCGTTTCAACGCACCCGCCCTGCTTCTCCCCACGCTTTGAGCTTCACATTAAACAACTGCGGGCGACACTCGGTGAAATTCAGCGTGGACCCGTTACTGCCGGATTCCATGGATTTGAACTGCTGGCAATTCCCAGCGGCGATCCCCAGACGGCGCTGAATGCCGAGCCAGTAGCAACAGATTGCTTGAGCCAGGGTCAACAACCAGTCAGCGCCAGCCGCGGGCAATGGACGCCAAAACACCATTAACGCAACAGACACCAGCAACGCGGCTGATCCGTAGTACTGCATTGTATCTCCAGGCCAAGATCAGGCGCACGGCTGGAGGGTTGGCACTCCGCGCAGGGGCGCCAGTGGCATTCAATCAACCAGCGACGAAATACTGCCCGGCTGGCGGGTTGAATGCGGGAAGTCGTATAATGCCACCAGCCGGCCTCTTCGATTCCGGTTGCGGCACAGATTCACCACTGACATACACGGTATGGAAGCCCATCATAAGCGTTCGGGAAGGGCCAGGTTCTGGCTGCCAAGATACTCCACTGACGACCTTGACGGCCCACCTCCTCCTCACTCGCAGCATGCAGCATCGGTTCTTCGCGATTCACCCGGCCGATAACCGGCCAGGTAATGAAAGGAATCCCGGCGAAATGCCGGGCGCAACGGGCCAGCGAGCATTCGTACCACGGTAATCAGTACGATTATGCATGGCGAGAGTTTCGAGTCGTACTGGCGCAAATCCACAGGATGGGCACTCATCGCCGTCGACTACCGCGGGGCTGCATGGCATTGCCCACAGCGGCCGCAGAAGCGGTGGCTGTCGTACCAGGCTTCCAAGGCTGCTGGTGCCAGGCCAAGCACGCGTAGAATTTCGTTGTCTATCTGCCCGGATAGGCGCGCAGCCCATGCCAACTTGAGCGGGCAGATCCGCCGGATCGCTTGATGCGCATTCAGATGGCAGGCGGGTTTCCAGATGCCCCAGCAGCAGTTGAAAGTCGGGTGTGCCCAGAATAGCGCATGCTGTCCGGCATGCAGAAAGCGCCCTGGTACATTGGCGAACTTCTGCCATGGAAGACCACGACAGTCGCCGTCTTCAATACGTGGCGGTATGGGTAGCGCGACAAAACGGTTTTTTTTTTTTTTTGGGGGCGTAGGATTCATTCAGTTCAGGGACCTGCCAATGTATAGCCCTTCAGCAAGGCTGTCTATGCAGGGTTCATCATCCGTTGTGGCGACGGCAGAGGCGTTCTGCCGATTCGAGATAGATTCGATTACTGGTCGTGCATCGGCCAAGGAAACTTCCAGTGCTGAGCTTCGGGTACTTCGCGGCGTTTCGGCTACTCCTGAAATTAAAGCGCGGAAC
>Ga0163217_1004004_pt1 | contig 11464 bp, 15 predicted proteins | sample SynspAceP_FD_185933 | JGI IMG/M metagenome (GOLD analysis project Ga0163217, IMG submission 185933) | Saline lake microbial communities from Ace Lake in Antarctica - Synechococcus sp. Ace-P (PacBio error correction) | ecosystem: Environmental > Aquatic > Non-marine Saline and Alkaline > Saline ... | reverse complement strand
TGGATAGTCCCCATATAAGGCCCGCAAAAGCCACGCGGTCTATTTGCGCTGAGTGGCCAGACTGGGTGTTGACCGGCGGGTCTGGAGCCTTTCTCGGCGTGATGTGGCAAGGATTACCTTGGAAAAGGCCTGGGGCGCCAAGGTCGCTTGGCAGCGTATCGGCCAAGACCCATTGTTGGTGGTGGCCGGGGGGCCGGGGGCGGGCAGCAAACTTGCCAGGCAGAGCAACTGGGTGTGCAAGTCTGGTATGAGCAAGGCCTGTTGCGCTGCCTGAAAAGCCATCGGCATCTAGCGTTGAGGGTGCCGAGTCTTGAGCAAATCACTAGACCACCGCTAACTGAGCCAGCGAGGCTTGTGCTGACGGCGCGCGATACTCGCCGCGGCGGGGGCTCTGATCTGGTTGCTGAATTCCCGACCACACGGACGCAAGTATGCTCGACCAGTTCTGGCACCTTCTGTCGTTTGGCTGAGAGTTCATCCATATGAGGATTCGCGTGCGTCTCGCCAAGTGAAGTTGGATGCGCTCGACGCCATAGACTCGGCCATTGGACCCGCACGACTTGTTATATTGCGTCGAGCATCGCCCGTCCGAACCTGCAGAGTCTATCATAACCTATGAGATGCACCAAGCGCTGGAAAATCGCCTCCGTGGCTCGGTCTCGTTTGCTTGGCGTGAAGGCCGCGCAACTGACCCGACGTGTGGCGCACCTGGCTGGTTATATGAATACTGTGTGGCCCTGCGGGCCGGCCGAAACCGTAAACCGCCACGGCGGCGGCGCTTACGCTGCTAGCAGCTGTTGAGCCAGAGCAAGCTGGCGCCGGGTCTCCTGGCACGTGGCGGCGGCAACACGCTCTCTGGTGCTCGGTGGTCTCGCGCGTGACTCGCAAGGACTCGCGATTGGCCTTAATAGCGACACCAAGCTGACGCTGGTAACTTCTGCCGCCTCACGCTCGAATTCGGGCCGCAGTCCGGCGCCCGCCAGCGCCAGAGTCTGTGCCGTGCACGCCCGCACAAGAATGGAATGGCTTCCGCGAACAAGCCGCCGTGTGGAATCGCATCTGCGGGAGATTGGGATTCTTGCAGGATTCGTGAGAGTTTTAGATGTGCCGGTGTGTCTGGGCCAATGCGAGGTTGTGGGGATATGGCCGATGTCACTCATTTTATGCGGATCACCGAGCTGAGCGGTTTTCGAATCTCGGTGATGACTCGGCACGTGGTTTGGTGGTCAGCCCGATCTGTGCGTGGCGATCAGCTGGTGGAACGCAGCGGACGAGATGCTATGCCTGAATATTAGATTGCGCCCACGGGCACCCTATTGGACTCAAAGTGGAATTCTGCCGGAAGTTCTTTCACCCTATGACCTGCACGCGAGACGGGCGACGCCCATGATTCGCGACGCCATTGAGCCAGGCGGCGTCACTTACAGCGGGTGGTTCTAGCGCGACCTGATGACCGCAATATCCGGAAGCCGCCGAGCTGTTCGCGCAAACTGCGCCGGGAAAGGTTTGCAGGCGGATGTGATTGACAGGAGATTGTTCGAATCTGGACGGGTCTTCAGGGCGAAGTTGTCGCTTAGGGCGTGCTCGCTTGCGCTGGCATAGTGAGACTGGTCTATTTTCTCCCTCTAAAAACCAGGTCAGATGGATTCGCGTTTGCGGATGACGGCTATCGTGGAGAAATGATAACAAATATGCCGCGTGTTGGCACGGGGGAATGATCGGAGCGGCTGCTCGTGAGCTGCGGTCTTTTCCTAGCAGGAACCGTTCATTCCTCGCGAACGCGGGATCCATTTTGGGTTTTGCAGCTGGAGTGCGTGACATGCTGTGATCGCCGTATGCTCGCCTGGGCTGGATCTCGGCGAATGTGCTTGGGATTCCCGCCTTGCGACTTCGGGTGCACGCGCCATGTGGCGGGGAATGGAGGAGTGCCTCAGAGCAAGTTTTGCGGTATCCAAATCTCCGGCTGTATGAAAGGCGGGAGGTTAGGCTCCGACTCCAGCGCGGGGGATCGCCAATTAGTTTGGGGTTTTAGCAGCAGTGCGTGCAATTGCGCTGATGACGATTATGCTGGTTGTCGGGATATGCTTGGCACTCTCGCCGCCCACCAACGCACGTTCTTCCTCGCCCGCACCAGCCGCAGATACCAAGGCGCGCGTATCTCGACGCTGATCTGTCACCGGCTCCAGCCTGCAGTGCCAGGTGCACCCTCCGAGCTTGTGGCCCCAATCGCGAACTTTCACCCATCCCACCCACCTGGGCCCGGGAATGCGGCTCCACCTGCCCACTCGCTGCAAATGACTCCCTCGCCGGTCGTTCGCGTGCCTCTGGTACGCGCTCGCAATAACCGCGTTTTATAATCCGCTTTGGGCTAGGGGCCGTCCAGGCGTACGCACCCAGCTTGCGATCATTTAAACAGGCGTTTGGTACCATGTCCAATTACGGTGGTGTCGTTTGGCTGAATTTAGCACTTGCCATTCGGACGCGCGTGCCCGCACAGAAGGTCGCTGTTTGTGGCGTGTGCGCTCGACCAGTGCGAGCTGGTGGTGGCAATGGCACATAGACCAGCGCGGGCCCGTTGTCCCTCAGCAGGGGCTCCTGAATGCCTGCAGTACTTCGTCGGTTATAGCGGTCAAATTGGCTGCTGTACTGGCTGTGGCCCGGGTACCCTCGAATGGGTTGAGCGTGGTATTGAACAGGCCCTCCAAGCTGAGGGTCACCGCTCTGGCTCGTCCGCCTCAAAAGCGTGGTCTCTTCATTGCGCTATTATGCCGCCGCTCCCTGGTTGCTGCCTCGTAAACAGCGCTGATGTGTACGGATCCAGTGACGGCTGACCTCTGGGCGCGTGCAGCTTGCTCGCTGACCTCGCTCTCGGCAATATACTCCACCAACTGATTGCTTCACCTTGCACAAAGCGCAGAGAGCGGTCTGTATGCATCCCCACTCCCGGCCAGGTCGAGCGCAGTGTCAGACTGCCCAGCTCGCAGGATCTGTCGAGCTGATCGACTCGGCTCTGCATGCTGCCTCCGCGTGGGTTTGCCGATCCGTGCTGTGCCTGTTTGACCGCATCGGCCCTGTTTTCATTGATGCCTGCCAAGGCTGCTCTCAGCCTAGCTCTCGATCAGCTCCAGATACCGCCTGCGCTCCTGTCTATCTGGCACCGCCAGATCGTTTGATCTGTTGGTTACCAGGTGCCCTTCCACGCTGCTGATTGCAATGTCGTCGGGATTGATTGGGGTGAATACTTCGGAAGTGGATTGGTCTATGGATGACGTGCGGCCGCTGTTCCCAGGCGCGACCCCTTCGTTCGCCACTTACCGCAAAGCCCCGGCCCATCTCGGCCCGCGCGCGCGCTTCAATAAGCGGGCGTTCAATGCCAATAGTTGGTCTGGCTGGCAATGCCTTCAATCACCTGAGTCACTTGCAACAATCTTCGCGCTCGCTCGTTCAACGCGCGGGAGCCATGGCCAGCACTGTCGTCAGCCCTTGCTCGCCCAACTGCTGCATCAATTGCCTGTTGGTATAGAGATTTAGCGCGCCAGTCGCTTTGCCCCGACGCGCTCGCCATGAAGCCACAGCAGCTCGTGCATTCGCGCGCGTTATGGTCAGCAGTCTGTGGCAGACAAGACCTGGCGAGCTTGTATGCTAACTGCAGCGCTCGATGGCACTCCGGCTATAATTGGGCATACGCGGATCGCCGCCCCGAAAGTCACGCCGGAGAAGGTGTGTTTACTTGCTAAAAGGGCCGGGGGCCGTGGGTGGGGCGATGCCTGGGCTGTGGGCGTCGCGCTGCGAGGAATTACGCCCGGCCAACTGCTCGACGATAGGATACTTCACGGCGGGGCGATGGCATTGCGTGGTGCCAAGTGGACGTGGCGACAGTTGACGGACCGCGCCGAAGTTCTTTGCCAGAGCTATTCATTTGGGCGTTTCTCTGTGGGTGCGGGCCTGCAGAACGCCCAGCGACGCATCAGCAGGGCAAAGGTCTGACAAGGAGTCGAAGATGAGCCGCCGCTAGCCGATACCAGAAGACTGTGCAAATGGATGCATAGAGACGCACCGGCGACGCACATTCAAAAAAATTCTGTCGCGCGCCCGAAGGCATGAAATCTTCCTAGGCGAGATCAGGCGAGATAGCCGGCATTTTTATTATTGGATGGCTTTTGGCATGGCTCTTTTTCCCCGTCTAGGGCAGAAATAATCATGCTGCACCAGCCTGATGGATTTCAGTTACACCAAGATAGAACGTGTTGTTCCGAGACAGCCGATTGCTCAGCCACCTACGAAGCCGCGGGGTCCATGGTGGCTCGGCGCCCGAGCATCATTGGATGCTTGAAAGTCTGATTAGTGCGCACTTTGAATGCGCGCCCCGAGCTCCTCACATTCGCCTTTGGCTCTAGCGCAAAGGGTGGCCGCGTATTTATCCAGGTCGATGAGCGACGAGCGAGACAGACAGACTCTATCAGGGTGGTTCGTATGGTCCTCGTGGGTCGTGGTAAACCCCTTTGGCGCGTCGGTGGCTTCAAGCTGTCGCCGCGGACAAAATTAACAGCCGCCAGTGCCGCAGCGCATAAATCGATATCCAAGCCGATCCTCCACCAGCCAAAATCAGGTCCGCCCTGGAATCCCTGGGGCGCCCCAGCGGCCGCTAAGCTCATTAGTGCCGACCACCTGGTCAGCTGTCGGCCAGCAACGCCAGCGCATGGCTGCTGAGGCCGGTTCCTGTAAGGATGCCTGGCTTAGCTGGCTGCAAGATTTATCTTGCCAGTACTGAGCCTGGCCACCGCGTAAACGCCTGAGCGTATGCGCCAGACAGGGCTTTTGCACAGTCGCCTGTGGCAAACACATCCGTGTGTTGGTGCTGACCAGAGCAGTACCGATCATGAGCGCCCGAACCTCCGCCGTATCCAACTACAAGCCACTAGACGCGCAGCCAAATCGGCGGCGCCGCTTGCGCCAGCGGGGCTACAGCGCCTCGCAGCGCATCAGCGTGCTAGTGGCATCGCCATCTGTAAGGCTGCCCCTGCTCTGCCACGACGGGTAACCGACTGTTGTTCGATTCAGTCTGTATTAGTTCCGCGTGGCCAGGTTAGAGAACGCTGGGCTCGTCTTGCCAGCGCTTGGCGAATGCGGCGCTGACGCCCAGACAGCGCGAGACCGGAAGCATGAAGCCTGCTGAAGGTGCTACGGAACACATTACATCAGCTCGGTATAACCGCGGTGTGGCGATACAGTTGTCGGCACGTCTGCCCTTGCCCAAAATAGTACCACCATACGGGCGCTGACAGCCGCCTCTCGATGCGCTGCGCGGCAGTGCACGCTTGGTAGCCGCGCACTGGTTGACCAGTCGCGGGCCCCCGCAGTCTGAGCTGCGTCTACGTGGCTTGGTCAAGTAGGACTATCCCGTGGAGGGTCGCGCAAATCGCTCATAACGGTCGGTGACCGGTCTGCCCGCAAGTCATGACTCCCATCCTGCTACTAGGTCGCAGACACTCAAAGGCACAGGCATGTGTTTGCACAGGCGACTGTGCAAGCCTGTCTGGCACGCGTACGCTCGCAGGGCGTCCTATTATGGCGGTGCGGGCCAGGCTCCCGCCCAGGTAGCGTGCACCCAAACGCAGCGTTACCGCAATGGGACGTCAACAACTGCGCCAGCGCGCGCCCAAGCCATACGCACCACGTCAGGCACTCCCCGCACTTCGTCGGTGCCAGAGCAACCCAGAAACCGCTCCCAGTCTCACAATCATCAGGGCACGTCAAAACCTGGCAGCTTTTTGGTCAAATCCGTTACAAACTGCCGCCCGCATAGCTTGGGCCTTTATGGGCAGGGTTAATCTTTGCACGCCAAGCTTAAGCCAGGGCATCTTACAGGATTACCCGGCCTCGCAGCATGCGCTGGTCTAGCGACCGTTGGTTGCGATACAGCTGACTCATACGGTGCACTCAGAATGTAGCTCCGGGTGACAGACTGGAGAGCGCCATCCAGGGCGCTAGAGTTTCGCCGTTGATTTGGCCTGGTTGCCGAACGGATCGTCTAGTCGCATACTTGCCGGATTAATGCGGCGCGCAGCATCTGGCCATTTGGTTGACTTTTCCTGTTTCGCGGCGAACGCTTCTGGGACAAACCGGCGCGCACAGTTACCCGACTCCAGACCATCACGCTACGTGATAGCATCTCTTGTCTCGCCTTTCGTGCATCTACTCGACCATGAAAACAAAGCCGGCCACCATTTCGTGGCGCCGCACCATCAGGCGCCCAAAGGCCGCAATTGGCGCGGCGCGCATTCAAAGTCCATAATCAGACTTATCAAGCATCAATGATCTCAGCCGCGCCACCATGGACCCTCGGTTTCTTGGCTAGAGGCATCTTCGGCACATCATGCTTTTGAAACAATTCACGGCTGGTGCAGCATGATGAACTGCCAAGGAAAAGAAGCCATGGCAAGCCATATCCAATAATAAAAATGCCTTTGCCCTGACTCGCCCCAGTTGTTGATTGTCGCCCTTGCGCGGCGTGCACGATTCTCCTATACTATCTAAATGGGTTTGCATCGTCGGGCTCTTGTCTCTGGATTTCGTCCATCTTGGCACCTCTGTTCGCAGGCCTACCAATTCAACGGCTGACTCTGCTTCGCTTGCGTTTCTGGAGGGCCGCCCCACAGAGACGGACCTAAGCGATAGCCTGGACAGAACTCGCGCGCAAACTGTCCCAGTCCACTTGCAGGCAATTGCCATCGCCGCCGTCTTGAAGTATCCCTCATTGCTGCAGAGCGGTCGGAGCAGTTGGCCGGGCCGCCCGCCTATTTTCCTCGCAGCTCGAACGACCCCAAGCCTACCCAGAGGGCAGCCTACCTCCAACGACGGTGTCAATGCGGCGCCTGCAGGTTTGAACAAAGCGTGCAGGACTTCGCGCGGCCGGCCAATGAACACTCCGCAAACATAGCGCTCGAAATGCGGCTTCTGGCCACGCAGGCGCGATCAGGGCAAACAGGCGCTTTAGACCATACCACGGCATTGACTGCAGCAGTTCTGGCGAGCAGGCTGACGACAGTCTGGCCATGGGCTCGCGCAGCATTTGAACGATGCGAGCGGCGGAAGATTGTGCAACGGTTACGTCAGCGTGAGACTTGAATGGCTCGACTCTGACGCAGCGCCAGGACCAATCTTTGAGGCATTGAATAACAGCCGGGCGTGTGATTTGAACAGCCGGCCCCCGCGCAGTCGGGGCGAGATGGGTCGGGCTTTCGTGCACCCAAAAAGTCTGATAGTCGGGCCCGGACGAGGAGTGTTACGCGCACTTTGTCAGACAATCGGGCAGAACCATGGTTTTGGCCAGCCTGCTACGCAGCCAATCCACTTTCCGACAGACTCAGATCTTTACCCATTAAGCAATCGGTACGAGCAGTAGCCATCAGCAGGCGGGCTGTGTAACCTATACAGCATCAACGATCTGGACTCGGTTGCACGATCAAGCAGGCGTCAGGCTATCGAACCTGCTGGACGCAAGCTGCCTTTCGCAAGGACAACTCGCTATAGCGAACAGCGCGTATTCGCCGGTCGACACCGCCAACAGCACGGATCCGCCACACAGCAGCGTTGCCGCATTACACGACGACTTTCACGCCATACGACGAGCCACCACCTTTCTATGCTGCGTTTAACGAGCGCGCTGCGCTCCGTACCTGGCTCTGGCCGTGCCAGCCGAACGCGCATGAACATAGACGCGCACTGCTTGGCAATTATGAAGCCAATCAGCTTGGTGGAGATTGCGCAGCAGGTCAAGCGAGATGCTCGCGAAGTCTCGCGCTGGATCCGTACCACTCAGCGCTTTACGAGGCAGCACAAGCGGCGGCAAAGCCATAGAAGAGCGCTTTGAGGCGGGTACGCATCCATAGAGCTTCGCAAGCGATACCCACAGCCTGGAGGGCCTGGTTTCAATACCAACGCTCAAACCCATCGAGGGGTACCCGGTGACCACAGCAGTTACAGCAGCCAATTTTGACCGCTATACAGACGGAAGTTACTGCAGGCATGTCAGGGGAGAAGCCCTGCTGAGGACAACCCGACGGTGTCATATGCCATTGCCTACACCATCGCCGGCGACGTGACCCACCCACAACAGGCCTTCTGATCGCGCTGGGCCTGAAATGGCAATCTTCAGCACGCACACCCATGTATTGCCGGAGTCCAAAACTTACGCTCGCTTTAAATGACCTGCGACACTGGTGAACGCTGACGGCAGCTTTTATGGTCAAAAAACGGCCTCGTGTATCTGGCAGCCGTGCAAAGCGACACCCGGGGCGCGCATCCACTGCACGATTAGTCCAGTTACGCGCCATTCGCGTTTGACGTCGGGCGGGGCACACTATCGCGTGGTGGGATACGGTTGGGGATGACAAGCGGAGGTGGTATTGAGGTGGGCCGTGGAAGTAGCGCTGATGATCGTAGCCGCTTGGATTCCCGCCTTCTGCTGGAAACACTAGTGAGAGAGGCGGGTGGGGCACGCGGAAATGACTCCTGTGCTGACGATTCTTCTTGCGGTATCCCGACAACCAGCATATTCGGGCATGTACCATTCAGCGCAATTGTCATCACGCCACTCGCGTAGCTAAACCGCAAAATGGATAGTCCCCGCGTTCGTATATCTGTGAGGAGGGTGAGCGACAGGCTCCGCTCTCCCCACTCCGTAGCCGTGTGGTTCACGCGCCCGTACCCACTGCGGTCATTCCCGCGAAGGCGGTCAGAGCACTCCCGCCAGCCCAAGCACATACGGCATCAGAGCATGCACGCACTACGCTGCTAAAACCGCCAAAACAATGGTACGCACCGCGTTCCGCTGCTGGAGGATGGAGCGGTCCTGCGTAGGCCGCAACCAGCAGCCCTCTCCATTCATTCCCCCACACACCGTTCAGTCTCCCGCAAAACGCAGTGGGAATCCATTTACCTTCGTTGTTGTGTACTAGAGGGAAAAATAACATTGGGTGCAATGCGGGCGTGCGAAGCGATAACGCCGCCCCTATACTTAGTGTTGTGCCTGCGCCCGCCACGTTTCGAACATATATGCCCTGTCGCGCGGATCACAATTGCCGCGCTGCACTCCTCCCCTCCCTGCGTGCCACGCATTTTAGATCCTCGCATGCAGCAACCTGCTCGAAAGCCGACGCGACTTGCGGATATTGCCTGGGTCATCAGGCTAAGCCAATGCTGCTTTTCAATACAAGACGCCGAAGACGAAGACGCGCGAAGGCGTCGATCATGCGGGCTCGGAGTAGCTCCCTCGCGCGTGAAGAACTCGCAATCCACGGCAATCCAGTGCTTGCCAAGTCCACCAAGGCTCAAGCAATTGTCAAGCTGCGTTGAAGACTGCATGCCGCACGCCAGACCTCGGGCTGCACCACCAAACCACGCCGCATATTCGTCCATCGCCGGGTTCGCAACCGCCCTCAGCACGTCCCGCGTCGATTCGCTGAGATGACTCCATGCCAATTGCGGCTATCCCAATACCTCGCCCATTGGCGATCACGGACACATCTAAAACCTCACGATTGCGCGCAATCCTTCCCAGCTGCGCGCTGCGCGAGTTGTGAGCCTTCCATGTTGCGTTGCAGGACGATGCACGCGCAGTTTCCGCCCGCGCCGGATTCGGCCAATTGCACGTTGCGCAATCCAGCGTCAGCTGGCGATGCGCAAACCCCTTTTCTCCCTCGTCTGCTACGACTAGCCCCTTGACGCCGAATCGCCATAGTCTTGCGCAGTTGCCGCCAAGGCACCGCAGAGAATGGCTGTGTGCCGCACGCACCTGACGCATGTGCGCAATGTATTCCGCCGCCAGTGCTCTGGCTCACGCCAGCAGCTGCTAGAGCGCGCCTCCTTACCGCCGCCTGTAGAATAGCTCATCGGGATTCGACGGTTGCGAAGCAGCCAAAGTTCGAGATCCACTGCAGGGCGCCGCGCTCGTACAAAGTTGCGCGGCGGTGCCATTCACGCCCAAGCGCCGAATTGGGGGTCCGAACCAGCAGTTCGCGGCGCCCTGTACCGCGGCACGCCCGACGGTGCGGTTTTCCAGCCTTGGGTGCATTCTCAGAGATATGGCAAGATACGGTCGACGGAAGACCGTGTCTTTCAGTTTCAAGGTCGCCGGCTACTCGGTCACTGCGGCTATTGAAAGTGTGCACTGGAGAGCGCAAGACGGGATCCTATACTGCTGGCTCGATTCCGATTGTCACGAGGAATGTTTCGAGGCCCAAGCGATTTGCTCGCCGCTGCCTCGCGAGCCATCATCTCGACTGTCCAGCACATATCGTTCAGGCACTATGCAACTTGGTCTCAGTAGATATGTTGCTCAAGGATCTGTGTCGCGCCCACAGGCCTCACGCCTGACTGATGGCCATGGCTTCATTTCCGCAGAGCGCCAACACGCAGGGCCAAAGAAACCGAACAGCTGCTCAGATCCACAAGCACCTTGCACACCCAGTTGCCTCCTGCCTTGGCAAGGTTTGCCTGCCCGCCCCCGGCCCGGCCACCAACACAGGATGGGTCTTAGGGCCATACAGCGCTGGCAGCGCAGACGACTGGCGCCCAGGCTTTCCATGGGCTCAATCCTTTGCCCACATTTCACCGAAAGGGTTATATCCAGACCGGCCCGAGACTAAACACCTCGTCTGGCCACTCACGGGCGGCCCACTTAGCCTGAGATTGCCTTTGGCCGTGTGGGAGACCCCGCTATCCCAGTGCATGCCAAAGGGTTTTTCATCCGTGATTTGTCGTTAGATAGGTCCGTGGCCATCATACCCGGCCGATCACTCGAGACATGTGTGATTATTCTGTGAAGTAATCGCGCAAACCAGATCTGCGTTTTCGTGTTTAAAGCGCTGACCCGCTTTCAGCTCACAGCGCAAATACCTCACCTGACCCTTGGCACTGCGCTCCAGGACGGCGTGGCCCAATGTGGTGGCCAGGCGTACGGCACCCAGTCCTGGCCACATAGACCAGACTGGGTCATTCGTGTACGACAGCCGCGCCGATAAATACCTACCGGCACGGAGCCTCTACGGGCCGTAGGCAGCCAATTCCGGGTTGAGATCCGCCCTCCTCCTGCAATTCGAGACCGCGCTCGATGGCGCCTGGCTTAATTCACTCGCCTAGACTCGGATAATGCTCATCGGGCCGAAGAACGGAATGAATTCTCGTGGGCGGACTTTTGGCGCCCACAATTTGCAAGGGTACACCACGGCACCTCCGGCAATGCCTGGCTTTGATTTACGCTTCCAGAGTGAACCCGCAGCGTGATGCGGTGCCAGCAGCTTGGCGCATTCTCTTCGCCCACGTCGTGGGGTATTTTCCCCAAGCATAGATAAAGCGCGCCTAGGCCCGTAAGTACTCTATTGTGTAGCCGTAGATATCGCAGCCGAGCAGATTCTTTCGTGAGATATCTCCGGCGAAAAGAGCACTGTTAACAGACGCGTAA
>Ga0163217_1003328_pt1 | contig 11464 bp, 6 predicted proteins | sample SynspAceP_FD_185933 | JGI IMG/M metagenome (GOLD analysis project Ga0163217, IMG submission 185933) | Saline lake microbial communities from Ace Lake in Antarctica - Synechococcus sp. Ace-P (PacBio error correction) | ecosystem: Environmental > Aquatic > Non-marine Saline and Alkaline > Saline ... | reverse complement strand
GTTCATCCCGAATTAAGGTAATCTCCAAGCATCAGCAAAGTCCCATTTGACAGAACAGTAGACAGGAATCGAGATCTATCCTGGAGCCTGAATGTGTTGGCAGGAAAATAACTAAAAACCCGAAAATTCAGAAAATGTTTTGACATCTAAAGTTGGATTTGTGGGTATCAGGGTCTATAGATAACTAATTTCTGCCCGATGGAGATGATGTTTTGACTTCCGATTTCCATTCCAGAATTTTAAGTTCATCGACCGAAACTCCATAATTTTTTGTTATGGCGAATAGCGTGTTCTCCACTTGATACCGTAATGGGTTGACTGTTACGTAATGCGGCGCTCCGCTGCGTAGTATCAGGTGTAGATTTTACTTGATTTTCAGTCACAAGGACTGGCTTTCAGCGGACTACTGGTTCGCAGGGGAGTAGGAGGGCAGGTACGCCTCACGATTTGCAATTTTTCACACGCTTTTCGGGTCTTGTAGGGTTAAGACCATATCCGCTTTTAGCCTTCACGATCTTTTCGAAATTCGGATTTTTGATTGTCAAAGAGGAAAGCTTGATTCCATATTCTGTGAAAATCTTCCAAAGTGTCTCGCCTTGCGAACAATATGTGTTTCAACTTCTGCCTTACCTTTTTCTGTTTCTCAGATATATAAACTTGGCCTGCCTCGACGCGATCCTCTTCATCCAAATCATGAAAGCTTTCGATTTCTTCTCTTTCAGCCTATTTTTTCTGAAAAATTGTGGATAGGACTAGTCGAGCATAAGCCGCTTGGACTCCGTTACAGATTGTTTACTGTGATCTGATTCAGGTTCAGATGAGTTGTTGTTTTCCAGCCATCTTGGATAGGAGTTGGCCTGTTAGTAGCTAGGACTGGGATTTGCTGGAGGATGGTCTGCTTCTGGGATAGTTTTCTTTGGAGCTGACTCTTTGATTACAGCCTGTCCACCTTAGGTAAGCTACTATGCTTTGCGAAGACCAATGAGTAGGCTCTGTCCCCTGGCACTTACCATTTTTTGCCCAAGTGTTATATTCTTTCAGATGGATTCGCTCACCCCGTATTTTGTTGCTAGTGACGATAGGGTAGTGGGTCCTTGCACTTTTACTTTCCACAAGCTGCTTGCGACAAGTAGTGCTTACCAAAACTCCAATTTGGTTTTCGAAGGCGATTTTGTGGGCGGAGGAAATTTATTTAAAATACTCATGGCTATTCGATCGATGTCTACAACTCTTTTTTCCATTGTATTGTGTTGCCAAAATATGCCTTAGACACCCAACCCATTTGATAAGAAGACCAATGCGCACATTCCAATTGTCAAATGTCTTGTTGTGTTTTCTGATAGGATAAAGAGGCAGCTCCTTTGGGTGAGGGGACACGATGTTTTCGTCGTTCGTCCACTTGATTGTCCACCCAGGAGAAATTTACTTTCCTCGCAGTTCCCTGTTATGGAATTGCCAAAAAACGACTAGGCATTGGATGTGGACACCGCATCAGAGATTAATCCCTTTTTGATTCCAAATACTCAGATCTTAATGGAACTCCCGCTTCAGGCGTAATTCTCGCTCGATCAGCGGCAAGTATAGATTGACACGATCTTGCTTGATTTTGAAGGTAGGCTTGGATTCCGGTATTGTTGCAACGACATCAAGCTGGATCGTCTGGGCCTGTGGATTGATCCGAACGATCAAATCCGCAAATCTTATTTCTGCAGGTACCTGGAGGAATCTGAGCCGAAAAGTGCTTGTGAAATTCAGGAAATTAAGAAAGTGAAAACTTAGAGAAAGAAATGTATGCTTCATTTTGAAAAAAGGCGTGGCTTAATCTTTAGGGATCTTGCATATTTTAGCCAAAAAGATTCCTTTTTTACTTCAACTGGTTTTTCTCGCATCATTACCCCATCTTCGAATAGGAAGTAAGACATTTCTACATCGCGGATCGCCTGAAACGAAGCATTAAAGTCTAGATAGCTTGGGTATCCTTAGTCAATTTTTTGATCTCCTTAACCAACAATTTTCCCTGACAAAGTACATGGATCAGCTAGAATAATTCCTCGTTTGGGCACTTTATCAATGATTAAATCGTAGTAGCGTTTGATTAGTTATCTTATCTGCATCGATTAAAAAAACCAGATCAAATGACCGTCGATCGTGGGATTAATTTCCAAGAGCATTCCTAAGCGATATTCTATTTGATCTGATAACCCACTTTTCATCAAAAAAGGCTCGGACCATGGTTTTCGAGCTCATTCATTGATATCTAGAGTGATTAGTTTTCCATTTTTAGCTAAACCGCGAGCCATACAAATCCAGAATAACCGGGAGGTCCCGATCTCAAAATAGTTTTTTGGTTGGAGCATTTTCTCACAAAAGGAGCTCGAAGGCATTTTCCCTTGGAGAGGACCTTGAGATCATTCTTGGCATTAGCACTTTTGCCGAGTTTCTTCTGGTGATCTTTAGTAAAAGTCTGATCTTCGCTTGAGGTATGATGTTCGCAATAGGCGAGTAGGGGCTTCATCGATAAACTTCCATTGTTAATTTGGCTGTAGGTCAATAAACTCCAATTGGGTCCAGTCGAAAAAATTCTTGTTGCAATTTCTGTAATTCTTCCGCGGTAGTTGACCTGATATGGTTGAAAATGGTTCCAACGGATCCACTTTATCATAATCCAGCAGGCTTTTGCATAGACGAGGCATCAGGCCACCATTTAATTTTCCTTCTGCCATAGCCATTGACCAATCGCCTGTTCTTTTGCGCCATGTGTTAGCTGAACTTTCCAAAGTTTTTAGCGGAACTGCCCAGCTTTTCATTTCATTAATCACTGACGTCCCTTGCTTTTTAAGGGCTTTTTTCTTCTGTGACGACAGTAAACTCAAAAAAAAACCAGTATCTGAAAAAGGTTGATAGGTGGGATTCAAATTACTATAACAAGTCCAGGCTTGTCCCTCAAGCATGAGGCTTCAGTCGACTGATTCATACTTGTCCTCCAAAATATTATTAAGAAGGAAGAGCTTGTTTATCGATTGGGATTATTGAAGCGAAAAATGCCGGCCGTCCTATTGCACAAAGGAGATTGGGTCAAACATCCCACTTTGTGTTTTCCTTTGGAGATAGCTAGAAAAGCGCTGCGAATATAAAAGGACTTCGTTTTGGTAAAATGGCAGACAAGGAAGGCTCGATTGTTTAAGGCGCATTCTCTGAAGGAGATGGTTCCTTACGACTGGAAGAAAATAATTTGGGAAGTGTCCAGCCTTAGTTGCAATAAAATCAAAAAAATCTTGCTGACTAAAGGGGTTCCGACTGTGTCCTCAGTTCCTAAGATTATTCTTCCTAAGCGTGATTTCCAAAGGGACGAGTTCGTCCAATTCGTCCTGAATAGAATCATCCGGAGAAATGTCTCTGGTACATACCATTTCTTCCAGAATAACCTGTCCGCTCTTTTCAATTTGTTTGCTCGGGAAGGTTTGCTATTGCAAGGTAATGTCATAAAGTAGCCCGCTGCTAGTTGGATAATGCTCCTTCAAAAGTAGAAGCATAAAACAAAATCTTTTTCTTTTGGTGTATAGGCGTTTTTTAAGCTTCACCGCATTGATTCCAGACGATTAAGATATATGGGAAACGTCTTTCGCTTTTTTAGTGCCTTTGAACGCCATATGCTCCCCAAAAATGGGTAATCCCCTCCTGTTCTTTGGGTTCATCCCTACTACAATGTTGAGAATGAAATCCACAATGCACCAAAGCGTGTGTGCGTGACTTTCTGGTGAACAATTCTTGATTCCCGTGTTCTAATTCCTTATACTTAAAAGTTCATGCTTATGCATACTCTTTCGGCAAAGCACAAGTTAAAGCAAGAGTTGTTTAGGATTGTTTTTCCTGCATTTGCTTCAGATTTTTGTAAATCCTGCCAGAAAAAATTACATTTCTCAACATGAAGTATACTCCATTACCTAAAGAACTGTTACCAGCAAAATCGCGAAAAAAGTGATCGAAAAAACTGAAACGGAAGCGTTGGCTATTTTAAATCCAATGATGATCATGCCTACAACGCAGTGCACGATGCGGTTTAGGCAAAATAAATGACTGCTCTACCGTCTCTGGAATTGACCAAGAAGAGACCATCTTATTGCTTTGCTCCTTGATTGTCCAATTCTTGCGATGCGCGAAGTTCTTTCCTAAGAAGAGACAAATGAGCACATTGCCGTGTGGGAAGGCATAAATACCACCAAGGAAAGAAGCAGAGGGCAGCATCTTGGGATTTATGAATATTAAAGTGGTTGGGCGGATTTGAGCTAGTGCTTTAATTCACGTCATGGCACTATCAAGAATACTTACCTCAATACCAATGAAGCATTTACTGTGACAGGTGTCCATGTTGGAAACACGAGATGCCCGATTTCATTAAAACTTGTAAGGGAAGGTACCACTTCCATGAGTATGAGCGATTGCTCCGATAAGGCATGAGCTTAGGGCGAATAAAAGAAAAGGAGGAAATCGATCCAACTTCAGATTGCTTGTGATATCACAGAGAAGGGGTTTTAAGAAGGATTTTACCGTTTGTAAACCCGGTGTCACCGAGTACGAAATCGAAGCAAGAATTCCTGCACGAGTTGTACGAAATCGAAGTAAGGGCTTTCATAGAAGCCGATTATCGCTTCGGGCGCTTCCGCATGTGTGCTTCATTACATAGATAATAGTAAAGACTTGGTCTCGACGGTGAGGGCTTGCTGTGGATGTGGGTCTGAGTACGGAAATTACCAATGCGGATATGACACGAACGGATCCCTGTTAATGGCAAGTTTAGCCCAGGGCAGGCGCGCAGCGACTGATGCTGTGCCTACGCGTGAAAGATCCAAGCCTCTGGCCATGCTGGACTGCGGGGAGTAATTATCCAAGAACTTATCATAAAGACAGTAGGGTTGCATCATGCAAAGGTGAGTTGGTTGGCTAGGACTAATCGATCAGACGGATATCAAAAATCAAGCTCCTGCATTGGCCCTGCATACAAGAAGTATTTTCATGCCATCGGCACTTTCATCATTTAGCGACTTCGAATGTACATGGGATGTAGGGACCGATGCATTTCAATTCAAGCAGGAAATGGTGTGTACCGTGGAGCCAGGGAATTTACATCCCAGCGAAGGATTGGAGTACGATTGGAAAACGATATTGTAATTCAGGAAAATGAGGTATTTGATTGATGGGGAACAATATCCCAGTTGAGGGCGGAGGAGATTGAGGAGTTGATGAATAGTGATTTTCCATTTGCGTTAATCCACAAAAAAGCCCTTTCAACAATCAATTGAAAGGGCTTTATAGTACTAAGCAAATTCAGATTATCCGATGGTACCTTCTGAAAGCAGATCAGCATTCCTTTGCTTACGCTGTCAAGGTATTGAGCGATGTTCTTGCTGTGTCTTTTAACGAAAGACTGGCTCATACACAAGGATAGATTTCTCTTCTGATAGAATTAACACACTCTCACAACAGTTTCGCTCAATTAGTCCTTCAGAGAGCACATATCTTCAGGTGAACCTTCCGCCATCTATCTTGCTCTTTTAGCCCTGACTATCGATCTCACGCTCGGTACCATATGAGCATACTACGCCGTCTTTATCAAGAGACCTGGGTGCATCGCCTGCAATTTAGCATTGCTACGTCTTGGTCCAGCTTCCTCTTACATCCCGCTCCAGAAGTATTAGTAAGACCTACTAAACGCCTAGCTTACCATTGGAGTGTGCATATAGGCAACAACAGTTTCCGCTTTCAACGATTTCAAAAAATGAGAAATTTTCAAGCTTTACTCACCGATTTTTACCAGTCATTTCAATAATCTAGCAGCTACTAGCTGATCTTTCAAAAGGAAGGGCTAGAATAGAGCACTCTATGGATGTCCTTGAGGTTTTCGACTGCGAACCATTAAAGAATTTGGCAAAGTCACGAGCCTTCATTTTTAGACAACGAAATCTGTTTCGCAAGTTCAATGTAAAGAGATACCTTAGTTGCCATTCGGTTAGTTATTCTGGTCGCAGCTAGGCCTCTTGGCTCTCTATCTGCTCTAGGAAGCAGATACTTTTTGGACCTTTCTGCGAAGGATGTCAAACCGGCTTTTTCGAAAATCGCTTCAGTCTTCAGTCAAAGTTTCTTGCAAATCCATCATACCCGGCACCGGTCATTTGTCTTGAGTGTTTCTTCTGTGGCAGTGAATTGCCATGTAGTATCAGGTTAATTAAACGATAAAAATATTGTGTAGGAGAAGTCAGATGAACTTCAGCGAATCGATTTAAACAAAAAAATTGAACATCGGCCATAAAACCTGATGTTCAATTTTTTTAATGCAATTCAATTTGAAGGTTCAGTCTTTGTTTTACTGGCGTCTACCAAGCCTATCTTTGCTTCTTCCTCGTCGGTGGAGTTTCGCATCTCTTATCTCTCTTTCGCTCGGAAAGGACCTTCTTCGATTGGCTTCTCCGAAAGCTTCACTAACAAAGAACTTGACTTAAACCATTCATCATAGGCTGCGGATAGGGAAGCTACCACCCTCATTTGGGTTGGAAGTTTTAGTATCCACTAATGCAAAAACTGGGATACTCCAAGTTTCTGTGCATGTCAGCAATTGCGATATGTTCTCTTTTTGAGGTCCACTATGAAAAGGGCAGCTGGAAGCTTCGCGGCTAGGTCGGCAAATACCGCCCAATTACGTTTCCATTTTTCCTTTTGACGGCGAAACCATCATCGTTCTTTTTTCGCAACGGTTCTGTAGGGCTTCCTCACCCATCACCGGTCAGTTGAAGACATTTTCTTCAGTGACTTACGGGATGGGTGCCAAGTTAGTCATCATTCACTAACCATCTTTTTCTGTTACGAAAGGCATGTTAAGTCTTTTGGCTTGCGCGGCGTACAGATGCTTTTAGCTTGCTTTTTAGTGGGCGAACGAACATACCTTTTTGCCGGAGCGTACGATTTGCTTGATTGCGTTAGTGCTTCGTCGCAGGCAAGCAAGCGTTTTGTTAAGATAAGATCGATAAGTGGGATACCATTTTCTCCATTGAATGTATGGAGACATTCTGAGATCCACTTTCTCGTTCAAGTGTCCAAAAGTGGACACCAGCATCTAGTAAGTCTTTGATTCTATTTTGGCCATGAATTAAATATTTTTTGCATGATATATAAGAGTAGAATCCCGACTTAAACGCTAGAGAACTGGAACTTTCTTCTTGCTTTCTACGTCCTGGCTTCTAACGTTCTACCATTCTTGGATCACGAGGAAGAAATCCTTTTCTTTCTTCAAAGGACTCTCTATGCTTCAATGTCAAACTGCGCATAGTGCTCTAGATATAGCCATACGGGAAAGCTTCTGGCTTGACCTGTACTTCCTCCTCCATCTACATAAATTTTGATTTCATAGTTGCCATCACTCCTACTAATGCAAGAGGACTGCTTTACTACGATCTTGGTGCAAAGATCAAATGGAGAAACTATTTCCAATGATATCTATGTTAACGGTAATTACACCATTGGCAGGAGTCATATAGATTTCTGGCTACAGATGTTTTCTTCTACGATTTTGTTAATTGATTTCCATTAAATAGACGATTAAAGCGTGATAGATTTAGGCTGCTGTGCGATTATGTGGATGCTCAGATCCTTCATAGACGTTACAAATTGCCGATATTTTAATTTCATTCCACATCTGTTTTAGGCAACATGCCTCTTACAGCTTTCTCGATCAAAATCCGTGCTTGAAAGATTTCTCTTTCAAGAATTTGGTTGTTGAGATTCCTGTCCACCTGGGTAACCTTGTGTGCTCTCAATAAATTGGAGTTCCACTTGTCACCAGTTAAACCTGAATTGGTCTGATGTTGGATACGATGAATTGTCACCACAATCTACGTGTGGGGTAAAGCTTGGGCTTTGTTTTCCCCCTTAAAATTTTCGCTAACCTCACTAGGCAAATCTACCTAAACTGCAGCTTGGCATCCCACAATAAACCCATTGCTTGTCTACGGTGCGGTATCTGATGACGTATTAATAGCTTAAAGTATCACTGGGTACTGTTTAATATTTAGCTGTTTAAATTTATTCACCTGCCTCGAAAAGGGACACAAAGATAGAAGATATTTATTTTCAGATCCAAAATTATTTCCAATACTTAGCCCTAATTTTCACTGGCTTAGACCCAAAAATGCGCTTCAATGTCTCCATTCCTACTTATTTTATTTTTATTGCTTGTGATTAACTCGTTTTTTCGAGCTGATCACCGAAACTTGGAAAATCTTTCGGGTAGCGGGCGACAACATTAATTCCCGTACCATATCTACTCTAGAAACCTATCGAATAAGCATGCAAGGAAACTCTCGGCATTGATTGGTTGCTCTTCGGTGTCTTTTCTTAAGGATTAAGCGGCGCTTGAGTGAAGAAAGTACCAATGGTGTGCCTCCATATAAAGTGTCTCCGCATATCGGAGACTTAAAGGTAAGTCAATAACACGAATCTGATGCAGTCGCCCTGTGATTGGCTTATACACTGACATAGTGTATGTGCATATAGGTCTTCAATGGTATTGAACACCGTCTGCGCGGCTTTTCCCTCTTTTGACTGACTTTGGCTATTCCCGTGTTGTGAGCAAAGTAGTTGCGTTTACAAGTTCATCCTTAATCCTTGATCCCTTCGACTGACTGCATGAATAGACTCTTGTCCCCACCTATTCTGCTTTCAAAACTGGCAATCGCAAATGCCGTGAGGCGACTGGATTCTGGCAATCACCAGACATCCTGAGGTTTCCTTATCCAATCGATGGCACAGTGGAGAATCGGTAGTGTGTTGCCTTGGCTTAAGGTCCAAGATATTTCTGCCGCCTCATGCCTGTCGTCTAAGCTTTGGACAGGTTAAGGCGGCCTTGTGATTCACAGTAATCCCTCATTTTGCAAACAAAATAAGTTTTTCAAAATCTACTTTCTTCATGGATTTCTCCGCCTCTTTTAAAGAGGGTGCAATGTAGGGGAATAAAAGCGCAAAAAAAATCCTTCTTAGGGGAAGGATTTTTTACTTTTTGAAGAGATGCATATTTTATGTCTTTGTTTGATTCATAGTAAATTCCCCTTCCTGTCTTCGCTGTCCACCATTCCATTTTAAATTCTCGTTGTGATAGACTTTACGAAACTATAAACTTTGCTCCATTATCAGATATTTCGCTTGACAATGTGTCCGCGTTCCTCCTCATTCCACTTGGGAGTACTGTTTTTTGGAATTTAAAGACAAGTGCCATTATATAATCTCTGTCAAACCTCTTGGTGGATCTATCCGAAAAGTTTCTTCCGGCATATCTAAGTGGACTTGCATAGAATTCTTCATCTTTCGTTTCCGCTCGGTAGAGATTTTAATATCCTTTGGGTCACAAAAGCTCCTTCTTTGATTAGGGATCTAGAGGTTATCCCTTGCTCGTCCACTACTGTGTATGACTTGCCATCATATCTACTGTGGGCAAATTGAGGTTGGTCAGTTCTGAGAACAAGAGCTGATGAACAGCCATGAGAAATTATTGAAATTCAATACTTTGATTTTTTCATAATGCAAAAAGTTTGTTTCACTAAAAACTAAGAAAATGATTGCTAAAAAAAAAAACTATTCGTTTTATTTAACAACTTTTTTACCCGCTTTTTTAAGAACAATTGCTAAACGTTGTTAATTAAGGCCAATCAGGCAAGCTTTTTCAGCTGCCTTAGTTAAGAGATTTTGGCCTTTTGTTCGGAGAGTTCTTTTTTCACCCAAGGGCAGCGAAAACTAAAAAATGATCCCTTTCCCAAAGGTAGAGGTTACGGAAATTGCTTTTATGACCTTCTAGATTATGCTCACTATAGCTTAAACCTAAAAAGGCAGTCGCCTTTTTCCTTGGGACCTGCTTTTCTCACCGATAGGAATCGCTTCAAAGATCCGCTTGATATCTTCGACAGGAATTCCCTTGACCACTCGTCTTTGATGGTCTAGTTGAATACTGTTTTATGCCAATTGGGAGCGTTCACATGAACTTCGCCTTTTCATCTGTGTAACTTGACTGCATTGACGATAGGTTTTGGCAGACGCGATATTATTTTAGGCCATCTCCTTTAGTCAATGATCTTAGACCTTCTTCATAATGAAATTGAATCTCATGTCCCGCTTCGAGGCCTTTTGGTCAAGCTGAATCGATGCCTCTAGCAGAGGTCTTTTAAATTCAAATTCGGTAAAGTTGAAATTTGATCACCCCACTTTCCAGTTGGTTCAGTGTAAGCGATCCTGCACCAGTGCATGGGATCCAGAGAATTCCGACTATTTTGCTGCGCGCTTCAGAAAATTTCATCCGAACGGCCTGTCATCTATTGCCCCGTCTCAGTAGAGTGGATATATCCTTGAGTAGCAAAAAATTGGGGTTTCAACTCATGAGAATAGCTGCAATGAACTTCTCGCGAATTCCTCATTTCTTTGCAGCGGTTTCGAATCTCGTGTTGGATCGGCGCAATCGCATAGGGTTTGATGGACCTTATTGATTTTCGAAAGCGGAGACATGGAGGTTTTCTTTCCTTTATTCACTGATCTCAGAAAGGGTCTTTCCGCTGAATCTTCTCAATAGCGTATTAAATATTTCCCAATTTCTTGAACACCAGGAAATCAAAGCGTAAAGGCCATTCAAGAATTAAGGCAGAGAAAAGGAAACCCCCCATGGCCACAAGAGAATAATAAATGGGACTCCTCTATTAGCGATAAAAAAAGCCACAACCAAAATGGGAAGTGGCTAGTGCTATACTAAAGATTTCCTTGGAACTTGAAAAGCATTTTTATCCTAATTCGGAATTTGTAATCCTACGCCTTGACGGTGAGTAATATAGTCGATCTCCGCATCTTTTCTCCAACTTTCGAATGTGAACAGTCTACTGTTCGAGCTAGGACAAATACACTGACAACCCCAAATATTTTGATAAGAAGTTCGTTCTAGCTGAACAGATGTTGGATTTTTTCCCAAAAAGGTAAGTTTAGTAATTCAAAATTTCTTTCTTTGAGCCGTATTCGTCTTTTCCAGATTGATCCGGTATAGCTGCCCCTGCAATCACTAATCTTTTATTTTGATCTGACCTGCTCTGCTCTTTTTTTTAAGATTTCCCTTCGGAAAAGCGCTGAAATTCTTACTTCATCAAGGCTCTTGGCTTAATCGGACTTGGGTGATGTAAATCATTTGCCCCCACAAATCAAAGAAGCTGACATACTTCTGAATACTCCTCCATTCAGCGGTGGAGGAAAAATAATAAAAGTGATTCTTCAGATCTGGCATCTGCCGAATTTGCAGACAAGTCTCCACACCATCTTGATTAAGGGCATCATGATGTCCCAGTAGGAATCAAATCAGGGAGAAATTAGCAGCGACTTTTACAAGCCTTGAACTTCCGATCCTTCAGCCGGTGGCCACTTGTCGATTAACTTCTTTTTGGAGATTATA
>Ga0163217_1115776_pt1 | contig 11465 bp, 9 predicted proteins | sample SynspAceP_FD_185933 | JGI IMG/M metagenome (GOLD analysis project Ga0163217, IMG submission 185933) | Saline lake microbial communities from Ace Lake in Antarctica - Synechococcus sp. Ace-P (PacBio error correction) | ecosystem: Environmental > Aquatic > Non-marine Saline and Alkaline > Saline ... | reverse complement strand
ATACCCGCCGCTAACTGCGCTACAACATGAGGGGCCAGATCCAACCGATCTCCAGCGGCCCAGGCCAACGTTGGACCAGGAGAAACCGGAGAAATCGTGGACAGCTCACCTCGTGCTGCGCCAGCCTAACGTTGCCCCCCCGCTTGCAGCGCTCACTCTAAACCAAGGCGACCCCGTCAGAGCGTTCGGAGCTCGAGTCCACGCATCACCGGCCCGCCCTACGCAAAAAAAGGACCCGATCCTGGTGGGGCAGTCTCATCGTGGAATCCAGGATCTGCGATGGCCCGCTCCGTAGATCGCGACCGAACGGTCCGCCATCCCCCAGGGATCTGCACGCGGAACCTCGGGACTGCTGGCGCCAACGGGCCCCGGTTCAGGGGCTTTTTTATGGAATCCCATACACACGAATCCCCACCGCGCGTCTTAACGCACTCTCAAGGAAGGCGCCCTTGCAGACGATATGTATCAGGAACACGGGACCTGTTCCAGCGGATTGTCTACGATGGAAACACACTGGGGCGACGGGACTATACCACCCCGTCGATGGAGGCGCGGGCATGTTGCATCGGCTTGATTTCAAAATAAATACCTACAAGGAAAAACCCACGCTGGCCCGATCGCACCTCCCCACCCGTACCATTGCCCCTTCGGCGGATCGGACCACCCCCGGCTTTCTTTTTTCTCTTAAGATCGACTATAGCCGATGCGGCAGTTCAATATTTGTCTCATGCCGTCCTGTTCCCTGCGGTTTTTCTTTGCATTTATTGTCCCTTCACCTGGGCCGGTCTTCGATAGCGGCCCTCTGGTCAGGACTTCGTATGATGTTTCTGGCTTTGTGCGTGGTTGGGGTGGGATCTTCATAAGCCCCGTTCTTTTTTCGGATCATGTGTTTGGGCCCTTTGTGTGCTCGAAGCTTAGGTCAGTGCACTCGATCTCCTATTTTCTTGACCCCCTCCATCGGCGCCTCCACTCCAGCTGCTCCGATTGAAAAGTCCTCCTGAATGTATCTCACGGCAGCTCCCACCTCCGGCTGGAACCTATTGCTTGCTGCAGAGCTCAGCCGTGGAGCCAGGCAATAACAACAAGGGGTTTCCCCTTGCTTTGCTGGAGCAGTTCGAGGAGTAGGGGACTCAAGCGGCAAGAGACTGTCTGCTGCCTTGGCAGCCCAGGCGGCTGAGCTTCAAAGCCGCCGACCCCCAAACGCCTGGCTGCCAGGACTGAACGAAGCCGCGTCTTCGGAAAACCGGGGTGAGCTACAGGAGTGCGGCATTCGAGCATTGTTGTGTTCACGCCACCACCCCGATCGAAAGTGAATCACCGACGGAGCTGTTTTTCTCAGGCGTCACTGCATGGCCAGATTCGCCGCTTCTGCGGCCGGCGTGGCCCCTGTTGTTGATCTTCGACGAAATTTCACGCAACGCCGACGCGAAGCGGAACTCGCACCATCAGTGCCTAGCTGCGCGTCCCCCCCCTGGCTCGCCCCTGAAAAGCTCCGAGTTGCTTGCTGATGTCGGACCACGTCGTTCAGATCTGGCCCCTGGCCTGGCCAGCTGCCGGACTGCTTTGAGCTGATCCGCAGCCAAGGGGCCAGCCATCCGGTCGACGGGTTGCGAGCTATCCTAACGCCACGGAGCGGGGAATTCCCTGCCCCGAGCAGCTGCTGCGTGCCCTCGACACCAGGCGTGTGTTGTCTATATCTTATCGAAAGACAACCGTTCTGGTCTTCGCCTGCCACGGGCAGAGAGGAGATCCGCGGAAGCCCTTGGACGCCATTCGCTCCAGATCTGGGGGAAGATCTCGAAGTCGCTCCCAACTGCATGGCATCTTTCACTGGGCCGACCGGCCGCAAAAAGCGAATCCGCCCGGCAGACCACCAGGGCGGGAAGGTTATGGTGTTGCGATGTTCTTGTATGCCGAGAAGTTCTTGACCACTCGCGGGGTGCGGATCTGGATCATTGACAGCGGACCTGACCCGCGCAATTTGCTTCAAATTCACTGCTACTGGGCCATGGGACGCCGCTGGTCACCGATCTGCAGCGAGTCAGCGGCCTCAAGTTTATAGCCACCCAGCGACGGAAGGGCCGGAAAGGTGGAAGCCTGGCCGCTTGCAATATCAGAGCTCTGGTCGGCGGGAGAGGCCACACGACGACGGGCCTTCGTATCCACCAGGGGACTGCAGAGGCGATTCCGATTTTCCCGTTGGTGCTCCAGCTGGCCTCTGGGGTGCTGGGCTCGGGGATTTTTTGGTGCCCTCGGGCCGACACTGGAGAACGGCCAGGACGTTGCTGCAAACAAGCTGGGTGGGCCTCGAGCGCAACTGGCATGGATCAAGCCCCACCATGGCAAAGCCATTGGCCCGGGCTTGGCCTCCATCCGCGGTGGCGCACATGTCTGAGGCCCGCCCAGGTTGGCGAACTTCCCCTGGGCTGTGAACTGGCGGCCCTGCTCGGACGGCCGCGACCCCCGTTTTTGGTCGTTGCTGGAACTGGAGCTGACTCCTTGCTCAGCTCGATTGGTGTGCGGCACAAGGGTGTGTGTGATTTTCCCGCAAGCGCCGCAACGGGGGGTCAGTCTGCTGCGGCGTCCGCTTGAGCAGCAAAGCCCCCGGTGATAGCGGCCGTGAGCAGCGCGCTGCGCTTGAACCGACAGACAGGACAGTCCGATCGGAGCGCCTCAGTGCCCCGTGGTGAGCGCAGCGCCACGCCGACGTGCGCCGCCCCAGCTGATTCGCTTGGCCTACCCGATCGGGGTTGCTGGCGCACGCCGGAGCGGCGGGTGGACGTTTTTTCTATGCGCAATGTGGTTGTGGCGGCCAGAGTCCACCAGATCCGCTGCCGAGCAGGTGCTTGACCGCACTGGCCATCGCCGCTGTCCGATCCGGACCGGCAAGCGATGCCGTCTGGCACCTTTCCTTGCCCCTTGCATTGAGCCTCGCGGCGCTCGGAGGCCACCGCTGTCCACGGAGGTCAGCGGCTTGCCGTGGTGCGTTGGGATCGCCAGGGCCCAGCGGGTCTCAGCCTGCGCAGCCCGCCGCCTTGATGCCCTGGTGTGGACGGCAGCCCTGGCCCGACGTACCGACTCGAGCCAGTCCAGCCTGCGCTGCTGGAGGGGCTGCGCGAGCAGGTTTCGCCCTGCCTGGACCACAAAGCGCGCCGCTTCACGGAGCGCTCCTTGCCTAGCCCGCCACCATCTCGCGCGACGCTGCCGGAGTCGCTCGGACATGCCGCTGGCGGCAACGCTGTCTGACTGGCGGGTGCGAGCAGCTGCCAGCAGAATGGCCGAAGCCTGAGTGATGCTGAGCGGATCAATCTGCCTGAAAGCCCTCTGGAGCTGGCAAACCTGGCAGAGGCGCCAGGAGCTCGACCGCCTGCTGCCAAGCAGCTGGTCGTGACATTTCCGGTCGCATCGGTGGAACTGGGCCTATGCAACGCGAAGCGGGTTCTGGCCGTGAAGCTGCAGGAGTCTGTTCGGCTCAACGTCACCCAACCGTTTCTGGAGACGGTTGGCGGTGACTCTCCCCTGCTTCACCGGCGGCAGGCCGATCCAGATCCACCCGTGACCCGCTGGCTTCGTGCAAGGCAGTTACCGCAGTACGGGCCGACCCTGCGGGGTCCGCTATCCGAAAATCCGATGGCCCGAGGACCCAACTTCACGCCACAGCCACGGCCTGAGCACGCCGTACACGGCCGCAGAGGCCGAGCAACAGGGCTAACACAGCTCAGGGATTGAGCACCAAGAAGGGGCTAGCCTGCCCAGGACGGAGCAAATAGCAGCTTGAGAAAACAAGAATTCTCTTGGCCACCTGTTCAAGCTGTCGTCACTATTCGATATAGTCAATCAGTTTTGCAAACGTTTTAGGCCATGACAAACAGACCCCGCGCCGCGCATCGGCTTTGTAATTCGTGAAACCTGGGAATGGCCGACTGGCCATGCTTGGGCTTCGTCATCGGAGTGGGCGACGAAATTAATCACCGGCAATGCATCCTCTCCAGTCGGTTCTGGGCTGAGGCAGCAGCCGCGGACGTCCAAGCCGAGGCGCCTCGGGCAAGACTTGCAGGCAACCAAGCCGTGCGACCTTGGTCCTTTTTTCGTCAAGATCGCCGGGAATGGATCTTCGCGCCTCCTCAGTTACGGCCATGGTGATCTGCGCGTGGGCCTTGATCCGATTGGACACTGGATCGGCCAAGTCGGGGCGATTTCAGTTGCCGGTTCCCTGAAGCTGCTACTTGGGGATTCTTTGCTACGGCCGCCATTGAACACTGGCGCCCTTCGACAACGCTGTTGCCGGAGGGTTGCCCGCTTCAATGTTCGGAACTCAACGAGCGATCGGCAAGCTGCTCTGAGGCGGGCTTTGCTCCTCGCTTTCCTGCTAGAGCCACGGTTTCTCGCGCCCAGCTCAAGAAGGGCCATCTTCGGTATGACCTTGACCGACGAGCTCGCTCCGTGAGCGGCGTGGTGTGGCCTCGGTATTTGCCAAGGCTCTTTCAAGGCCTGAAGCGGCGATGGCGTCCACGGTGGTCGGGAAGTCTCCATTTCGCGAGCAGTCGCGCCTCCCTGTGCGTCCAGTCTCGAACATCCGCCCCAGTCCAGCGGCGTGCTGCTTGTTAAACCGCGGCGGCAGCTGCTGGAGCCAACGGGACTGTTCGATGCTCGGCGCGTAAACGCCCTTCCGCCAACCCACCGCGAGTCGGTTTTTTGGCTTCCCCACCCAAAAGCGTTCCAGCTCCGCCCTCGACGACAGGGGCTGCGAACGGGGACGAGCGTGCCATGCGGCCAGATCTACCTGCTGCCGATACCCGTTCAAGGCCCGTCGAAGCGGAGATTTGCGCGCTGTGCTGCCGTTGCCAGCGAGCCGAAGCACTTGGCATTGAAGCCTTGGGGGCTCGCCAGGGAGGGGGCGCGGGAGGATTCTGGCCGTCTTTGATGGCGAAGTTTGGCCCAGGCGTATGGTCTCTGCCTGTCCGTGGTCACGGCCGTGGGCCATTGAAGATGGACACCACAATGCGGACCTGTCGCTTGATACAGGGCGCCACCCGACCGCGCCTTGGTGCCTGCTGCCGGATCGGGGGTTGATGCCCAGGTGAGTCACGGCAATCCGGCACAGCTCAGCCGCCAGCTCGCCTGCGGCTAGCATCGAGCAGCCGCCAGAGCACCTCTTATCAGCGAACGTATACCAATGCTCCACAGCTACTGCTCCAACGCGTCAACTGCCAACGCTGGCCCATGACCTCCGCTTGCTTTGGCCCTTCCCCTCAGGCGTTTGCTGGAAACGGGGTTTTGCCTGGTGCGCAACAACCGTCCTGGCAGCTGGTGCGATCGGATCGCGCACCTCACTTAGCACAGCATACTCTATGTCCAACCTTGCTCGCAAGCGCACATCCTGACGATGTCATTAATCCATAAGAGCTCGTAGCTACATCGACAACATGTCTGGCATGGTCCGTTACCGAAGTTGTTGCAGTCCTTGCGCCCTGGCAGCCTGTACTCGATCAGTCCTTCATCTTGATCAGCCTTCGACTTGAGCCCAGTTTCTTCCGCACTATCGTCCTAAGCACATGACTCTGTCTCAGCTTCTAAGCAGTTCAACAAGCCAGCTTTTCAGTCTGACTCTACCGCCTGCTCCAGCAGAAGCAAGTATCAAAAAAACGCCACGGCCCCAGCAGGATTCGCGCAGAGGCACGGGCCAGCCTGACAGTTGAAGGGTGGAAAGCCGAGGTCATGAAACTGACTCACCGGCTCGTTACCGCCCTTGAGCTGGCCTTGAGCCAGCTCAATCCGATGAACTGGAAGTGGAAACCATCGCTGAGCTCTATAGGCGAAGCCTACGCCAGAGCGCTGTGACAGTTCTTGGGCGAGGCAGCAGGAGTCAGCAATTGAATATCACTGACCTTGGTAGCAAGAGACCTTGAGCAAAATCTCACGAGTTCCGTTTCGACATGGTTCGTGCATGGCTGTACTCTAGCCCTTGGCGTATAAGCTGTGAGCGATCCTTCCCTGGATGGGCAACATCGCTTCATTCAGCACAAGCAGGCAACAACTTTGATTCTCGCCTGATTTGTGCGCTGGCCAATGCCAAATCAGCGCCCAATCACTCTTCAGGATCTGTTCGTCGGGGCCACGGCTATCACGAGCTCTGGAATGGTGGTCGAAGGGCCGCAAGGCTTCAAGAATCAGGGGGCTGTGGTCTGCCCTTGATCTGCAGCGTCACGATAGCCTTTGCTGAACTGCGGTGCTCCCCTGTCCTTGTGGATGATGGAACCCGTCTAGCCGAGCTCAAATTAAATAGGGATCCAAACCAAGAATTCAGATGTAAATACCTCACTATAAGTCATGCGTAGCTGTCGTGACGATCTCCTGATCGGACATGCTATCGCTTAGATGATATAGTGTCTATATGGTCTAGTCGCCGACCATCACTCATCTCACATAAATCAAATCGAGTAGATGCTATATAGTGTGAGCTCGTGCACTGTGTTGCCAAATCAGAAGCCTGGTCATTCCCGGATTAGATAGCCACTCTCAAAATATCGAAAAGCAGTACTGAGCAGAACGCCCAAATTGAAGGTCCCAGGCAAGAGTTTGTGCGAAGCGAAGCAACGGTTCCCAAGTGGACAACTGCGCACGTACTCTCGCATCGCGTACGCTGCACCTGTGTGTGCACGAGACATGAGGGCACATATTGCTAGGCTGGTACCGGCATTTGGACCATGCAGGTCGCTGACGCCACGGAGTATTTTACAAAATAGGAAATTCTGAGGTATTGAGTGTTTGAAAGGGAGATAGGCCAGGCTTATACGTCGAGGAGCTGCTACAAACCCTTATTCAGGCATTACCCTGGTTGTCGCCGTATCCGCCACCGGCAATCCGACCACACGTCCCAGCAATTAGAGGACATGGCAACAGAAGAACCCTAGAGGGTGAGGTCCGCGCAGAAAATTAAAGCGTAAGCGTCCCAGCGGCCTGGAGCAAGAGCACCAGTGCACAAGAGCGATCCAGAACCAGGGCTGGACGGCCGATCAAACGGCTGGCAACAGCGCAGCGGTCATTTTCAATCCAGCGCTCAAAGGCTTGCCAAAGCCCTCGGTACCAGCCCAACCAAAAACCACAGCTCCAACCAGCAAGGCAGCAGCAGGCCGGCACCATCAAAGCAGGCAACAGGCAACGGTCAGGAATCCAACCACCACCATGGCGCCGACACCTTGCGCAGAGCAGGGCCAGCTGCAGGGAAGGGACGCGAAGCTAAGACTGCTCGGGCCATTGACGTGGGATGCGGAGATACTATCTTCGCCCCTGCAAGGAAGCTTGATGACGTGAGCTCAGGTGTGGATCGCCCCCCGATCCGACGGGCGGACCACCACACTGAGGCCATCCCGAATAGAGATCAACCCCCCACCAACCAGACCAGAGCGTCAAAACAAGACGGCCACCTGACCACCCATAGGCCTGAAACCTGCACCAAGAGAACAGTTTGCCTCCGCACATTGAGCAGGGGTGTAAAGCCAGGCAATTCAAAAGAGGACCTGACCAGTGATCGAATCGGGGTGGATGCGCGACGGGGATGATCAACAACAAGGCAAGTGCCACCATACGAAGAGAACCCATGCCGAGGCACAAGACCTGCAAAATCAGAAAGAAATCGGGATCGAGATCCTGAAGATTGGCCAAGGGCGAGGTTGATTTGAAGAGAAATCTTCCCAGGTCTGGGGCGCTGGAATCACTTGCAGGTGGCTGGTGAGCTTTGGTTCGACAACAAGCCAAAAGGTGCTGCCACACTCCCCACCAGAGCCAGAGCCTTGAGCCTTGAGGTGATGAAACGTCGATTGGCGGCAAGGAAAGGGAAACGAAGTGTCCGGCTATTCCCGATCTGAGCCCGAGAGCCATCCAACCCAAGCGATCGGCACCTCTCTGCAGCGTGAGATAGGTATCGTCGAAGTGAATGAGCATAGCAATGACCCGATAGCGCAGGTCCGCCTCTCTGGCTGTAGAGCTTCCGCATCGTTGTCTCGATAACGGTGATGGCCCGTCGCAGGTAGCAGCTGACTAGCAGAAGACTCGATTGATATTCAGCCTTCATCCCGTCCCCAGGATTCGGCTAGCCATGCCAGGCAAATCAGCAGGGCAGGAAAGAATTGATTGGAGAGTGTGATAGGCAAAAGCTTGCCACTGAGGTAATGCAAACCATGTCGATCCCACAGGCGGTAGGCCAGGCCAGGGCGGGTACGCAGCATTGGACGAATCTTGTCTGGAAACCCGTTAAATTTCTTATCTTGAGAAAGTACTCAACCACTGTAAGTCAATCCTGGGATCGAATCATGCCAATAAGGCCCCCCACAGAAGATCCAGCGTATCAATCGGCCAACCCGCCCGCCACCGAAGCCCAGCCGCTGTGCCAGCATCTCTGACCAACGCGAGGAACGCCCTGGAGGCAAGCCGGAATTCATGGGCCCTACGCGCACGATTGAACGTGTCGAGTCACCAATTGCCGTGGATAATTCTGTAGACCCCGAACAGAGCGGAGGATTTGGAATTTAGCGATGTTACAAGCTTAAATTGTTTGATTTTCAACCCACAAAAAAGCAACCTTGCGGTGGGCCTTTTCGTCTGTGGTTAGCCGCTAGATCTAGCCGCGCTCACCAAAATGGATGGGACAAAGAGTTTTATCCTGGCATCAAGCTATTTTTGGCAGGAAGCTTCCCTTCCAACTATCGTGCCGCTACTGCGTTTCAAACCGAGTCGAAGATGGACGGAGGGGTCCACTAGTGCCCATGAACACCAGAAATATCTCTTTGCCCCCAAGGTGAACCTGAGGAACTGCCTAGTAAGTAATCCCTTCCAACAACACCTTTTTCAGGCCGGTTGGGCAGAGAATCCTTGCTGAATATCAAACAGGCTCATGCTATCTCAGCAAGAGCGAAGTGTTAGTTCAAGCCCATCGGTTAAATTAGTACTCCTCCGCTTCACGCCATTGCTGACGCTTCCACGTAGAGCCTATCAACGGGTGTTCTTCCCGTGACCTTACTGGCTTAGCCATTGAGAACACTCACACTTGAGGTGGACTTCCCCACTTAGATGCTTTCAGCGGTCTATGCCGTCTCCGCACATGGCTACCAGCGTTTACCGTTGGGCAACCGATAAACTGGTACACCAGAGGGTGCGTTCCTCCCGGTCCTCTCGTACTAGGGAGAACTCCTCTCAATGTTCTTACGCACTGCACCGGGATATGGACGAACTGTCTTCACGACGTTTGAACCCAGCTCGGCGTACCGCTTAAGTGGTGCGAACGGCCCAACCCTTGGGAACCGATCAGCCGCCAGGTTGCGGATGAGCGACATCGACGGTGCCGAAACCTCCCGTCGATGTGAAAACTTCTTGGGCGAGATCTCAAGCTGTTATCCCTTAGAGTAAACTTCTTTTTATCCGTTGAGCGACGGCCTTCCACTCAGAACCGTCGGATCACTAAAGCGACTTTTCGTCCCTGTTTCGATTGTTGGTCTCACAGTCAAGCTTTGCTTCTTGCTTTTTTACACTCGTCGGCTTATTCCAACAGCCTGAGCAAACCTCTTGAGCGCCTTCCGTTACCTTTTGGAGGGCGACCGCCCAGTCAAACTGTCCACCTGATACTGTCCAGCCCCCGGGATACGGTGGCTGTTAGAACCCTAGCTCTGAAGAGTGGTATCTCACCGTTGGGCCTCACCATGACCCGGCAGCCTGGATCAAAGCCTCCCACCTTATCCTGCGCATTCAGAGCCGGCCACAATTACCAAGCTACGAGTAAAGCTATAGGGTCTTTCTTGTCCGGGCTGACTAGTCCGCATCTCTCACCAGACAATTCTATTTCGCCGAGCCTCTCTCCGAGACGCGCCCAGATTCGTTATTACGGCCTTTCGTGCGGGTCGGAACTTTACGACAAGGAATTCGCTACCTTAGGACGTTTAGTTACGGCCGCGTTCACGGGGGCTCAGTCGCTAGTTCGCTTCGCTGACCAAGCTTCCTTAACCTTCGCGGCCACTGGGCAGGCTGTGTCAGCACCCAGCATACATCGTCTTGCGACTTAGCGGAGACCTGTGTTTTTTGGTTAAACAGTCGTGGGCCTCCTTCACTGCGACCACCTTGGCGGTTGCACCCCTTCTCCCGAAGTTACGGGGCCATTTTGCCGAGTTTTCCTTTAAAGAGAGAGTTATCTCGCCGCCCCTCGGTATTCTCTACCACCACCTGTGTCGGTTTCGGGTACAGGGGCCATCATGCCTTAACGGGATATAGGGCTTTTCTTGGAGCTTGACATCACCCACTTCGCTTTGCGTGTTTAGGCAGCTTCGTACTCACGCTCCTTCTCAGAGCGTTTTTCCGGCTCTCAACGCCCTCGAACGCTTGATAACCAGTAACCACACATCTGGCTGGGCTAGGCCTTCTCGTCCCCTCCCAAACATGACAAGGTACAAGGAATGTTGACCTCGTTGTTCCAGTCGGACTACGCCCTTTCGGCTCGCCTTAGGTTCCTGGACTAACCCGTCCGCGGACGAGCTGCCGGAGGACCCTTAGTGTTTTCGGTAGGCATGGGATTCTCACCCATGTTTTACGCTACTCAAGCCGACATTCTCACGTTCCATGCACAGTCCACGCCCGCTTACGCTAAACGCTTCCACCCCCACATGAACGCTCCCCTACCATTGAATGTTCCTCAAGAACAATTAAATCCGCAGCTTCGGTACCAATGCTAGGCCCGTTTCATTTTCGGCGCAGTGATCGCTCGACCAGTGAGAGCGAGCTATTACGCACTCCTTTTCTTTAGGAATGCTGCTTCTGGGCAAACTCCTGGGTTGTCTGAGGCAATCCCACCTACTTTATTCACTTCACGCTAATTGATTTAGGGACTTAGCTGGCGGTCTGGGCATGTTTTCCCTTTCGCCATGGAGGCTTAGTCCCCAGCACGTCTGACCTGCCTTGAGTTTCCACCCAACCAAGGGTAGTATTTTCAGAGTTTCGTACGATTTGGTTACCGCTTCTCGCAGCCCGCACCGAAAAACGTGGCTTTACCCCCCTGCTATAGCACTAAACGCTTACGGCCTCAAAAACCGTTATTTCCGGGGAGACACCAGCAGCTCCGGTTCTTCGTTCGATTTTGGGGCTTTTCACCGCCTAACAAGGCTGCATCCGCTGGCGTTTCTTTCAAACACCAAGTCGGTTTCGGGACCCTTTCCACTGTGGTATCACCCAAGCTCAAGCTTCATATTTTTCTGGGGCCATTGGTTAGATCACCCGGGTTTCGGGTCTATTTTAAACACTGGACGATCGCCCTGATTTCAGGACCTCGCTTACCTTCGCCTTACTTGGCTCCACCATTTTCCGGTTTTTAACCTTGCAGTGCCTATATAAGGTCCTCCGGCCTCATTTCTTCAAACAGGGCACCAACAGGCTCAATCCCTATCTTTCCCTTTTTTCTTTTTTCCCCCCCCTTTTTTTTTTTT
>Ga0163217_1084573_pt1 | contig 11465 bp, 8 predicted proteins | sample SynspAceP_FD_185933 | JGI IMG/M metagenome (GOLD analysis project Ga0163217, IMG submission 185933) | Saline lake microbial communities from Ace Lake in Antarctica - Synechococcus sp. Ace-P (PacBio error correction) | ecosystem: Environmental > Aquatic > Non-marine Saline and Alkaline > Saline ... | reverse complement strand
AGTAGGTGGCTACTTGGCTTTTTTGGCGTCAGCCGACTTTGTTATGTTCTACCGCACTGGCATGAGTTTTCAAGGCTTTCTGTATCTTTAGAAAGCGGTTGCACTTGTTTGTGTCCTGTATTGCCCAATCGACAAATGTATCCTTGAGTTGTTATGGCGACGAATATTTGTATTCAAGTGACATAAAAATAAACAGAGGTGAGAAGCCCAAAGCGGGCGGTGAACCTAATCAGCGCCCTTGTTGTAAACGCTCAAAAAAAGCCCGCTTGTTAGTCAATATTTAGCGAAGTGCTGCTACGCACACTATGATGCCGCTGATAAGAAAAATGAAATGACTAATTCGTTTGTTTATGTATAGACAACTATCTTAATTCTCTAGCCTTCAAACACCTCTTCATTGTCAACAGCGATGCATGTTGGCTATATTTGTTGTGTATATTAGTGCATTTAAACGCCTTTATTTTGCTTTTACTTGGTGCGTTCTCGCGTGTTGGCGTTAAAAAATAAAAACAAAACTCTATTTATCTCTGGTTTATAAAGCGGTGTTCATACAAATGTTTTAATGTCTATACATGTTGGTATTGTATGTTGCTTTTTTACTTAGTGATTAATAACGTTCTTCATAGAAGTCGCAATATGAATGCAACAGATTTTCAAAACCCCAAAAGTCTATCACCGCTATCGGCTTTTGAAGCTTGGTAGTTTATAGCTGTATCGGTATTTTTCTTCTTTTTTGTCCCCATCGACATGGCGGTAAAAGAAACGATTCCACTGGGATCATATCGTTTCATAGGCTAAGAAAAGATTTTGCTCAAGCGCGAAATTTATCTGTATTGGCCGTTCTTGCTGGTCGGCGCGTACCCCTTATGTGACAGGGAAATGGCGTTGTAAGGCAAAACCGCAACTGTTCTTGTTATATTTTAAAGTGTTGGGGTTATCACGGCCTGAGGCATTTTTATCGGATGGTCCTGCGTTTTATTCGAAAGGACATGCTGCCATTTCTTGTTTAGTAAAATTGGTGTTCCTGTAATAGGTTAATTGTTCCTATTGGTGCGGTTGGTTTCTAGCCTTCTTAATTGGTTATGGCTTATTGGAATTTGCTGGCGTGTTTTACAGGCCGTCATTGAAACCGCTTTCAAAACACCCGGGTAAAGTCAGCGAGTGTGATGCGGTAGCGTCTTATGTAGGAAGTCTACTCCATCGGTTGTGGTTGATCACCAATCGAGTGTATAATCGGGTCAGATTCAGCAAAAAGAAGCAGCGATTTATCGCAACGGGCTCACGATTCCGCAACCTTCATGGTGATTGTGGCGAAAACCCTTGGTTGATGGACGATGGACGTGTTTTTCTGGGCACGTTATTATCACCTTTCGTCGTGACGGCCATCACCGGATGCCGGTTATTTCCGCTTAGCAAAATGGTTTGGAACACAGCAGAGCATCGTGAAACGAAGATTTGAACACTCGCGCTTTAACAGCCTTTATTGGAAGTTAGAAGTGGCCAGTAATGCGGGATTTATTGCCGTAACATCTAAAAAAACCTTAAAGAAGGCATCTTGTTAATGGCGATGAGTATTTTTGCCATCTATTATGTTCTGTCGGTTTGTTGTGGTTGTGTTTAAGCGAATACACGCCTGTTTCGAATGGATAGGGTATATTGTTTTTTACCCGTTCGCTTGGATTGCTCAAATACCGATCCAATATGGTATGCCACAGCGTCCTGCACCGGCTTAGCAGAATGTTTTTGCCCGCATTAATCGCAGCAAAAAGGTGTTTTGTGGTGAATTTGTTGTCCGCGTCGCTGTCTATTTCATCGATTACTCTTTTCTCTCGCGTGATTCCTTGCATCCTATCAACAGAGATTCCGTTGAATATTTAAGCAAAATTGTTAATCGTTTTGGTTATCAACGCTGTGGCAGCTAACAATTTTGATCGCTTCGCTTCGCGTTTTGGGCAGAGCAAATTCGTTCAATAACAAGCAGTTACTTTAGCGCCAAAGCAAAAAATAAAACACGCTGTATTTTGGTGTTTTATTTTTTGGTTCTGAGTGTTCCATTGGTGTCAGTCGAAGGCTTCGCTTATTCATCCCAACAATGACCTCAACCATTCAGTATTAATCCGTTTACCTTCCCGTTTTCCTTGTTGGCTATGCTGCGGTTTGTTTTAGGACAGCCAAGTGGTGGCGCTCGTTCTGGTACAGCAATGCTGACTAATGGGTTGGTCTTTACTGCTGTTTTTACTTGGGGATTCAAAGCTACGCTGAAAAATAAAAGAAGTTAATGTTGTATGGTGTCGGCTTGCTTTTTGGGTTTGGAAGTGATTTTCTCCAGTTGTCTTAGGCATGTATGAATATCGTTTTAGCGAATTGTCCGGAGTTATGTGCCTTTGGGGCACAGTTTTGGTTACGCCGCCTGTCTTTATAACACAAAGAAAAAGTATTCAACACCACAAAAACGATGATTACCTCGATGTTGTATTTTGGGGAATGATTGTCTATTCCAGTCTCTGGTAATCTTCGATCAAGACTTGCTGGCTTTCTTTGCATGCTAAGCGTCGTGCTACTTGCTAAAAAAGAAAACGGGGGAATGAGCTGTTCTTTCTCATTATTGTTTTTCATGGTGGTTGTATTTGGAATTGCTTAGGTACTTCTGTTACGAATTGTTGGTTTGGCCTGATACGTGGTTTTTCAACAAATCTCTTTTTATCACTCAGTAGTAATCCACCGAGCGGTTAATCAGTGTTTCTATTTTGGTTTCGACATCGGTTGTTTGTGGATGTATAAAAACTCAATAGGCCAGAAGTGGAAGCGAATGAAATCACTTCGGCTTTTGGGAGGGAAATTCTTAGGGCAAACAACACCCTAATTTTTTTTTTACCCCAAAAAAGATTCTAATACAACAGGGGCGTAATAATAAACATGAGGCCGTTACATGGCACCGCTTGTGACGCCGAGCAAAGACTCAAATAATTAATGCCGTTGCCCAATCGTTAGCTTTTAAACGCCCCCACTTCGTCTAAAAGCAATTCACGTAGTTTGCCAAAAAACCTCAGAAGATTGGGCGAAACGCCAATCATGTTGTAACTGTTTGTCAGCCCACACATTGTGATTGCCGGACGTTGCTTGGCTGTCGCCATAGAAAGCTCCTGGTGCACATACATGTCTTATAATAAAACGGCTGCGGACCAACGGGCACTTTATTTTGTTTTGCAAGCTTGGCGAGGTCGTTAAAGTTGCGTGGTAGTCTTGATAGTCCGCCAAGGGCGTTGGGCGGCACCAGCAAAGGGACTCAACGACGTGATTGCTCGAGAACAGCACGGATACATTCATTTCCCCTGTTAACATAAAGGGAATGGTCAGCATCGAATTCGCTGTATTGTCCACGGGAAGCTGTTCTGCCGCCCAGCTGGTGTTTATGTTTAGGGCCGACCCATAGATGCTTTCATGAATCACCGCAAAAAGAGGGCCTTCGTGATAACTGGGTCAAGTCTGGCTTGCTCTTAAAAAGGCATCGCTGAGTCGAGTTTTATCGCTGCAGCAAAGGCTTCGTCAATTAACCAATGAACTTGTCGGATACCGGGCCCCATTGCCGTAAAAGGAATTACCAATTTACTTGGAATCGCCTCTAGGTGATGGTTACGTCCCATCAGGTAAAAGTACCTTTTCTCGTTTCGTTAGGCACTCTGGCAATTTTCGCCATTAATCTTAGCGGTTCATCAGGGATAGCGAGGCGTAATAGTCTAGGTTCTTTTCTATTCCACGCGCTGATACGTTAGCTGATAAACATCGTGTGCCGAGGCTTCTAAACCAACAAGCCCTCCTGGATATAGCAAGCCAGCAAGACCTTCTGCGCGCTTGGGATAAATACGCGAGAGTAATAAAGCGCCATAACTTGACCCAATGTTCAAATGTAGCGACCCGGTCATAAAGACGGGGGGTATGGCTTTGTGTTTTCCGAAGGTGCTTCGCAACCGCGCGGAGCCGGAGCTATCGGCCACGAAAAATTTTTTAAGCAGATAATCTCGCCCTTCGTTCAGCAGGACATTTAACTAATTAGGTGTTTATCAATACGAGACTGCTTTTAACCTGTGCCACGTTGGTTATTAAAATTGACGCTGGTGAGTTTTTTAAATGCTTCGACCCATCCAGCAGCGAATCGGCATAGGGCGAGGGGATTTTCCCACCAGGACCTCCTTGTAAAAACAGCAGCAAATGGCAGATTCGTCATGGAACTTGTTCAAGCTCACGGACTTCGCGGGCAAAGAGTGCTTATGCTTGGCTGGTGGTGGTGGACTGCCAATCCAAAAGGAACCTCTAGCTCATAATTCGGTAATGAAAACATTCCTTTACCATTTTGTATTTGCTGATTTGTTACGTTTCATGTTTCTCCGTTATCTTTTGCAATTAAGCCTTCATTGGTGTGATGAACACGTTTGCGCTGACTGATACTTTAGGCATATTCGCAAGGGCGTTCTTATCCGTTTTGTGGGTTTGCGAGATACGATAAAAAAAGAGCCTTCAAATGAGGCTTCTTTAGATAATTCTTAAAACTGATAGCAATATAAAGTTTTTAGGGCTACCCAAAATCTGGTTTGTTACATGACGAAAAACTCTCGATCCCTTGTGGGCCAAGCTCCGCGGCCATACCCTTGATTGGTCTAAGTACCGCCAGACGAGTAAGCGGGGGGTCACTTTTGGACGATTACGTTCACCGCAATTTGCTTCCGATTGTAAGGTATTAATCGCTTGATCCAATGATGTTTGGTTTTCGTGTCCAAATACTGGCGCTAAATGCCGTATTCCGATATTCGGTTGGCCAGTTCAAAGGCTTGGTCTATGCTGTCTTTAATCGGACTGTACGCGTAGCACTGGGCCAAAGGTTTCCTCATCAAAGGCGGCCATACCGGCGTTTCATGTCCACCAGCAAGTCGGTGGATAAAAGAGCCTGAACGAGAGGGTAAATATCTCCCCCCACTAAGCAACGTCGCCGGCGGTCATGCTCTGTGTTACATTGAAGATGGGAGTTGATCTCGTAAATCCTCTCGTTGCCAATGGCCCTTAGGAATTCATACTTCAATCTGTTGGATTCACCAACATTTTTAGTTTGCAAAGGCGCTGTCGTAACGGCTTCGCATACCTCATCGTAAATTGTCTGTTCGGGGGGACGAACCAAGCGCTTCACGGGAAATACACGAACTGCCCCGGCATTTGACCATCCGGGCGACAGCGTAATCACATTTAGAGCTTTCTCTAATCCGCATTCCGCCATTAAGATGCAAGGATCGGAGCCACCCCAACTCAAGCACAGCGGGGCTTTATCCAGCGGCAGGCCTGCGAAGCAATGGATATGTCCCGCCTTACTTTGAGCCAGTTAAAAGACAACGCTTTAAACAAAGAGGGTGATCGATTCATTTTACTCGCTACCGAATTCGGTTACGTAAGTTTACCACTACGTTTTTTTGGTACGCCGGCGTTGATAAATAACACTCAATTAATTTATTCGGCCGTGGCAGGCACATTTTGGATCGGCTTTTAACACGCAAGTGTTGTCCCGCCATCAACTGGGGCAAGAAAATCGTAACGCCAACAAAACCGGTGCGTTCCAAGGCAAAATTCCCAATACGGTGCCAAGAGGAGGGTAATTGCACATAAACTGTGACTAGCATCGGACTCCAGTGTTTCGGGTGACTAAAAAAGCCGCGGCGTTTTCGGCGTAATACTCGGCACACCCTGCGCTTTTTTCTACTTCAGCAAGACCTTCTTTAATAGGTTTGGCCCATTTCTAATGCCATTAAACCAGGCAAGCTCGCCTTGTTGGTTACGCAAGTGGCAGCGACAGCCTGTAACACTGTCGCAACCCTTCGCCATGCTTTTTTCTTTCCATTGAGTTAAACCCCTCTGCCACCGCTATTGATGGCGGAATGAGCTTGTTCTAAAGTCATTTGCTGGACAAGGGGGTAAGTTGTCCAGTAGGTTGGGATTCGTTGTTTCTAGCATAGTCACCTCTTATCAGGCTGCGCGGCTTCTTGTTGCTTCGCCTTGGTTTTTCTTTGCGGCATTTTTGGCCTGGAAACGCACTGGAAAGGTCAATGCGGCGTTTGGGTCAGCAAAGAGTCGGTTTCACTGTGAAGTCACGATCCATATTGAAAAAGGATCGACAGCGTCTTCGGTTATTTCAATAGTGTCTGAAATTCCGCAGGTTTATTGACCTTCAATGGCCCACATTCCATGGAATCATTATGGAAGGGGGTCATTACCGGTTTTAACACCGCCGCAACTCCCTTGTTTTAAGCTTAATGCATATAGCCATTTCATCTTCCAGCTCGGAGGAAGGGCGATGCAATGAATAGGCCGCGAGCGGGTAATCAGACTCCCGGCACCACTTGATTGTCAATAATGATATGCCGCACCATATTATCTACGTCCGGGACACCGTCATGCCCGGGTTGCACCACACGGTGAATTTCATTGAGCGCGCGTTTCCATAATTTCCTTGAGACTTGATACATTGGCGGTCGACAGCTCGCCTAAAATGGGACCGTGCGCATTCATGGCGGTATGCATAACGACGATAAAAGCCGCCCACTTCCAAAAAAGACATGTTCGCCTCTTGAAACGGGCGGCCTTTTCAAAGTAGCGTGGCACAATCATGGTTCGTGGGTCCATTAGTGACATACGGCATCACGGCGGTAGTTTCGCACCCGCACGGAAAACATCGCCGCGCGCAATCTCGGGCGCGATTTCATTTCCGTAAATACCTGGGGGTCGACAAATTTTCAATATTGCCGGCTTTTCATGCCCGCTTCCGTGGGAGCGCGGCGCGGCGCATGACCATGATTTCTCTTGCGACTTTACAATTCGGCCTGTCTTCCACAATGCGACGCAATCCATTTAATTTGGCATTTTTTTCAAGGTCGTATGAATGCAATCTTGTTTGATAAGCAGGGAAAAGAAATAGCTGTTTCTTCATGAGGCCATTGCGTTTGTCACCTAGCCGAATTCACGCAAATGCATCGACCAGCATTTGAATGGCATCGCCGGTATCTGGGTAAGGCGGCGTTTATTCCACCCAAGTTGCGCGCAAACACGTTAGATTCTTCCAGCGCACGCGTATCATAAAGGGGCTCTTATCCAGCGGGATCACTAACGCCTGAAAAGAAGGAATGAACCCGTCGTCTGATAATCGGTTAAATAGTGATGTTTTCTGGATCGGTGATCACAATGGGCATCCAAAACGGCGCTTGCTATTACGTACGCGCAATTCGCCTAACCGGACGCGGGATGATATTTCAGCAAACGTTAAATGTCATATTTCATCGCGTTCAATCATGCGGCTCCTTCCATAACAAAGCGTACGGCGCGTTTTAAAAATTATCCAAGCCTTCCATCAAACTTCGCCTCAGGATATCGTTCAAACGGAGGGAATGAATCTTCAACACTCCGGACCCCCTTTGCCGCAAGCCCCCCCCCCCCCCCCCCAAAAAAAAAAAAAATCCAAAAATTGTTTTAAAAAAAAAAAAAGGGGGGGGGCCTTTTTTAAAAAAACAACGTGTACAAAACTTTAGCGCCTACTTCACGCTGCCATGTCCAAGCCTAAAAAATAACAACCCCTTTGCGCGCAGCGCTTTTGGCACTGTTTTCGGTGAGTAAAGGTTCAAGAGCATGACGGGACTGGGGCTCCGCTTTTATCGTTCACTTCAGACCAATTTCAACTTGTCGTCTTCAAAATAGCTCAGGCTTCTGCCGCCAGCGACAAACGACAAGTTTTGTCCACGGAATGTTCCGGTATGCTCAACCCTGGTGACCAATGTGTTTGTCTAAAATCTGATTGCACAGATTCATTGCCATGGGCGTGCCTGCCGCCGCCGATGCCTTTTGCCAGCGTTAATAATGTCAGGATTAATGCCCATGTCATCAAAGCTTGAAGTACGAGCCAGTACGACCACAGCCGACTTGAATTGTCATCTACAAATCAAACACAGAACCAAATTCCTGGCGCGAGTTTTTCTTAATGCCTGCATCACTGAGCGCTGGCGATGTGACACCGCCTTCTGCTTGAATGGTTTCGACCATGAACGCCGCAGGAGCTTGATTGCCGCCTACAGCGGTCGCGATACTGGCTTGCCAGCGTTTCTAGTGCGTTAAGTGCCGGCTTCTTTGTCGTGCTCGTTGATCAATAATTCTGGCTGACGATGCAATTAAAGGTTTACGCCAGACGCTTGGCGAAAATAGATGCGTTCCGCCGTCGCGGCATGCCAAAGCGTCATGCGTGAAAGCCTTGCGCTAAATCGCCACGATATCGTGTCGTCCGGTGGCCTTTCTGGCCAACTTCATCGCGGCTTCCCACTTGCGTTTGTGCCTGTTTGGTCCCATAAACTTTGCATACAATGGGGGCATGTTTCTAGTTTCTTAAAAAAATACGTGGAAATTCTGCATAATGTGCGCTTTTGGGCTTGTGTCTTCAGTATCGAGACTGTTGTAACACGCGTCTTTTTGCAGGTAATCAATCATGGCTTGCTTCAACGAGGGTTGTTTGTTGACCCAAAGTTCAACACCCCAAGCGCCAGCAAAGAATCGACGTATTCCTTACCATCTTTCGTTCAACCTTGACGAGCGTTGGTTTCGCCGTACAAAAAACCGTTGGGTACGTGCGAGCGTAAGCTCGAATGTTGGATTCTCGTTGTTTCAAAAATGCTCATATGTCTCCTAAGTAGCCGTTTGGTTAATTCTATTTGGTAAGTGATTTTGATTACGGAAGGGCCAGCCAGTTTGGCAAAACCAACGGCAAACATCCGCAATCCAGTCGATCATTGAAATCCGTAATGGGGGGCTAGGCAAGGGAACGTCATGTCTTTGCATCGTTTGCTGCCAATCAAGGCGGAATGCCCAGGAATGGCTTTGCAAGTAGTAGCTAAAATCTCCGACGCCATAATAGAAGGCTTGACCATGGGTTTAGCGCTTGCTCCCATAAAGCGCTTGCCAAACGTTCTCGCGGCTTGAGTTGCTGGTTCTTTATGGTGGATGGTGTTGCTTGGTAGCGGGTGTCATGTTGCACGACACATCCACGCCATAAGCGGCCGAAGTTTGCGATTTGCCACCGCAGAAATATTGCTGATTAAGAAGCTGACGTGTTGCTTCCATTCTCGGTACTCGGAATACTGCCCACTTAGCGTTGTCGCTTTTCTGGAATCACGGGTCGGCGCTGAACCCGCCATTCATTTGCCGTGACACTAATCACCGCGTGTCGCTTGTGGCGCAATGCGTCGGCTAACAATTTGCTGTAATGCCCATTCACCGCGGCTGGCGGCGAGCTAGCGGTGTCTGTCGCACAATTCTGGTGACTAGCGTGTCCGCCGCGACCTTTAAATTCCATGCTAAAAGTGCCATTACCACACATTACAATATCGTCTGGGCAAGCAATGGGTGCCGTAGCGTAAGCGGGCCATATGCCAACCCGTAAAATGGCGTCAAACGCCTTTCAATTGCCGCCATCTTTAATCATTTCACGAGCGCCGTGAAAACCTCTTCAGCGGGCTGAAAAAATCAATACACCGGTTGAGTGGAGTTCACTTTCAAACTGTTTGAGCCAACGAGCGGTCGCTAATAGGGGTCGCTTGTATGCCCGTCATGACCGACAAGCGTGCCTGCAGGCCCTTGGATTCAGCGACTGCCACTCTGTTGCCCGTTTTGTTCAATTGATTATGGTAAGGCGTCCATATTCGCCACGCAAGGGCAATTGGCCGCGCCTTTTAGGCGTCTTTATTTAACAAAGCCACGCGTGCCGCCGGCTGCTGCGCAAGCCGCGCCCATGGAATTATTCAGCGCATCAAAGCTGACTACGAACGAGTGTTCGGTTGTTCTTTTGTCTTGCAGCTCAACTCGGGTATGAGCATGCAATTTCTTACGCAAGGTTTCAGCAAAGGCAATAGTTCTTGCCATTGAATTCTGCATAACGACCCCTTAATAAAATCCAAAGTGATTTAAAAGAAATCTCGTAAGGACTTCATACAGTAGTTAAATTAATAATGAAGGGGTTGCAAAGTGCGTTTAAAAATCAAAAATAACGTCAAGAAAAAAAGCGAAAATAGGCAGGAAATAAAACCGCGAAAAAACCAAAAATAAACGCTTCAAACAAAACACAATAGAGAATATTTGAAAAACTTTAAAAAAAACCTAGACATCCAATTTATTTTCTTAAATTAATGCCTAAAGTCGCACTTTTACGTGGGGCTCTAAAAATTACCGCGTGAAAGCCCTAAAATTTTAAGCAGTTAGCTCAAAGTTGCGTTTTTAAAAATAGATTATCATGTCTAATGATTTGTTGTGAGTGTTGGTGTTTGATTAAATGATATTACAGAGGCTAAAAACTATTGGAGTTCTTAGTTTGTAAAACCCCTTTCCGTATGTGATTGATTTCAACCCAAGACAAAAGAGAGCAAAAAAGAGAAATGACAATCGAGAGAAGTATAGCACTTTAATAAAAAATATTGGTTTGACGAATAAATACTGAAATGACTTGGGATTGATATTAAAGTTCACGCTTATTTTTTTAAAAAATAGGCTAAGGAACAGGTGCGAATCAAGTCGAAGCTGCGCGCCTTAACATTCATAGAAAAAGCCCAATAGCAGTTCAGTAATGGGGGTTATCACGTTCCCATCACTTAAAAACCAAGATAATTGAACCTTGTTTTTAGTGTTTTTAAACGGATTAAAAACCCTAGCAGCTCGGATCATCTGAGTTCAACTCGGGAAACACGTTGGCAGAGGAAAAAAACAAGCATTTGCTAGCTTTTGCTGTCATTTTTTTAGCTAACCCACGATAAATAGCTTTTTCTAAAACCCAAAACTGCGACACCTTTGATGATTCTAAAAGGGATGCTCGACTTTTGCTCGAATTACTGGGCTTTGGATATAATTCCGTTTGGGATTGGGCTGTTTATTTTTAAGGAGGGTTGCTTTTTTTAAGATTTCTTATTTTGCCTTGGCTATTCCCTAAAAAACCAGCTTGCAATTCAAACCAGTTCGGGCTTTTTGACCACCGTTTAACTTTCGCGCTTTTTGAGCGCCACGATTAGCCAGAATCTGGCCGAGATAAAAAATTCTCTTTCACCATGAAAAGCAGATTCGTGGTTCCGTGATGTCCGTGCACGTTTGCTGGCAGTTCGTACTTAGAGGACTATGTTGTCCCAGGCCCCGTTCTTGCAATCCACACCAATGTGGCCGCTTTTAGGACCAAAAGAACCCCAACTTGGCTTTTTCCTTGCTGAGGTTATTGATTGTATTTTTGTTCAGGGGGGTCCTCCCTTTCCTTTTTGGCCCTTTTATTTCTTAGTTTTTTCGGGGGGAAAAAAGCTTGGCGGGGGGGGCTTTTTTTTCCCCAAAAAAATTTTTTTAAAATTGGGGTTTTTTTGCCAAAAATTCCCACGGATGGGTTTGCCCTTTTCTTTGAGGTAAAAAATCTCTCTCTT
>Ga0163217_1111656_pt1 | contig 11467 bp, 18 predicted proteins | sample SynspAceP_FD_185933 | JGI IMG/M metagenome (GOLD analysis project Ga0163217, IMG submission 185933) | Saline lake microbial communities from Ace Lake in Antarctica - Synechococcus sp. Ace-P (PacBio error correction) | ecosystem: Environmental > Aquatic > Non-marine Saline and Alkaline > Saline ... | reverse complement strand
TTTGTCTCATTTTCTTTGTAAGGCTTTTGCTTGGGCTCGCCTGGGTGCAGGTTGAGATTGCCGCTCACCGCTCCAGCTGCGGTAACAGGACACGACGCTCGCCGCAACTGGCCGTAGTGGCAAAATCTCGCCGCCTGACGTAATTCTCGGATCTGGCGTTTGGTGTGCCGTCGGAGAGACGAGTTGCTGTTAATACAGCGCCAAGGGTAGCGGTTATTCATCATAAAATGGCACCGCTACCTTTTGAATGAGAAACGCGCGCTGACCCTGATGTCACGTCCAGGAAGCGGGACGAAGGTTCCTTTTGGTAAAGGCTCGCGTGACGGCGGGCATCAAGTCGAAGATATTGTTCGCTGAGAGGAAGAGCTCTCACGGTCTTTCCTGTTCGAGCCCGAACGGACGCCATGAAAAGCGCGCATTTCACTAGGGTGATTGTCGGTCGGTTTGGTGTTTCGAACGCGGCCTACATCGTTTTGTGCTTAGTAACTCGTGCTCGGGGCCTCAAATCCGGCCGCAAAGCGCCTGCTTTGCACTCATTCCGCAAGAACGGCGGACGGCGGGATATACGCGCAACGGGACCCACCGCCTTTTTTTATACGCGCATCAACATATTGTTCCGCGACCACATTGGCATTCCAGCGAGGAAATTTGTTATTCACTATAACAAGCCCGCGTGCGTCGATTTTCTGCCTATCCACGGTTTCGTAATAAGCGCGCATCGGCCTTGAAAGACTGGGACAGCTGGTAGGCGTCCGCTTCTGCGCCTTGGGTCGGATTTCATAGCATGAAATCATATCAAAAACCTATTGCGCATAGGCCACTTGGCCTGAATTACGAAAGTGTGGCCAACAGAACCACGAACTATAAGCCTCGGTCTCCTCCCTAGCTTTTTTTCAGTTTGTCGAAAGTCGTGATTTCCTCGACCTCGAATGCCTGTGTCGCAATATGAGGGGACCATTGAAACAAACCTCGTTCTAGCGTGAAGCGCGCGTTCGGCGTCGAGGCGGTAAAGCCAATTCCTTTAGTTCCGGCAGCGTACCTGATAGGAGTAGGTTTAGCGCACTCGGAAAATGCGTTGAAATTGCGATCAACGGCAGTGTAACGCATTCTTCTTTCCAGGACAATTTGCAACGCTGTCTTGACCCACGTCGGTATGTTCATAGCGCGCGGCCACTTCCATACCCGAGGTTTTATTACCAAGCGAAAACTCCGAAGCGTGAAAATATACCGTATGGTCTGTGACGTTTGCTCGGCACAATGCTTCTGCCCCTATAGCAGAGAAATTCCGCGTAAACCTTGGACCGGTTAACTCCGCGCCAACCATTGCGATCTGCCTGAACTCCGTTCTCGAGGCCGACCTTCAAAGGCTCTGCGAACAAAAAACCGTACCGACTTCAACTACCCTTCAAATTCGGTATGCTCATAATCGGCATTTAGCCAATTCCGGACGCGGACCGCTCTCTCGACGAAATCACTGTTTACGTGACCTCCCCGCGCATATCGGCACGAAAACTGTTCTAGAGTCGATGGTTGACTGGGCCTTCTTCCTCTTCACCGCCTATCTTCTCACCGTGACCCATGCCCAGCCCCGCCTTGCCGGGGGACAACCGTTAATTATTATCGTAATAGCCAGGCGTGAAAAAGCCGAGGCTTCCTCCTTCGTTAATGAGGGCAAAACCGCCGCCCAATGCTATAGGGTTTCTGTAAAGTGTTGGGAAGCACCCGCTCGAAGACGGGCCAGGTTCTGGCGTCCTGCTGCTTCGTTCAAGGTTACCCTTCTTCGGTTTCCTCTGCGACTTTTTCTAGCTGCTCGGCACGCAGATTTGGGTGAGAACAAAGCCGGCCGACTTCCAGATTTATATCGTTTTTGCGGTAGCTGGCTATCGTCATTGAAAGTACGACTTGCGGTAGTACAGCGCAAAATTCAACCGGAGGGCTCCGCCTCGCTCTGGCGTCACCGCCGCTGAACTCATAGTTCCAAGCGCTATTCAACATGGTAAAACGTTTTCGGGAATTGCTGTGGAATCGACGGTCAAGACACGTTTGACCGCAGCCTGCGATGTGCCTGTTCTCCAAATTAACAAAACGGCGGGACCAACGCAGTTCTCGATTTACGCTCTTGCCGTTAAATGGGTTCAATCGCGGACAGGCTGGTCGGTTGATGTATTGGAAACGTCCAGCGTGAGCCCAGCCCGTCTGTTAGGAACCTTATGCGTTCTCCCTTGAAAACCGCGAAGCATCAGTGCCGCGAAGCGCCGGGACTTAAAGGATTGTGCGGGAAAACGCGCGGCTGATTTGGTCAATGAGTCTTCCGATTTGCGGACGGATATTGCCATCAGTTCGTCGCCTGTGGACGTATCTCGATGTTTCTGCCAGAACTATCAAGCTCGCGACATAATTCTGCCGTTACAAGTGATTGTTAATCAGATTTGTCGCCATGCACCTCATTCAACTGAGCTTGTTTTGCTGCCCCTCCTTCTCATTTTCCAGCATACTTGGGTTTTGGCGCAGCGATAAGGGCTGTGCGAAAAAGTAATTAATTTTGCGAGGGACGTGATGGGGACATAATGGTTCCTTATGTGGTTTGAGAATTTCCCGACAAGTAAGAAGATATAATAGTATCATATCTCAAGAATATTTAGGCTTCGTAAGCACGAATATACCCCGGCGTGATAATGAAAATCACAGGACTAGATGTCTATGAAGCCGCACCCCTCGTTAGCTGGGCGCTGGCTTCAGCCTCAGGTAGAATATTCCACTTTCATTTAGCCTGTCAGGTCGAGAACTCACCGTGACTTACATGCATTTTGTCTCGTCGTAGAAAAGGAATGTCTGCATCCACCTCGATAAACTGGGTTGGCATGGCGTCTGGAAGTGAAAAGGGCCATCCGGGCGGGATATATGCCTGTACGAGGACAGATGTTACTGCCGATGGACATCTGGATCGCTCGGCAGTTGATTTTGAAATTTCACGGAGGTCAGTCCCACCATTGGCCAGTGATTGGTAGCGAAATCTCATGCCTGTCGACCTCCAGCCCACCATCCGCACCCAGAGACCTATGGTATAAAAAAATGCTCGTTTATTTTCAATCCAGCTTTCACGCAGCAATTCGCTTTCTCTCTGGTTCCTGTGTCAGGTGATGCACTGGGAAGTCTGGCATCGCTGAAGCTCGTTTACGATAAGCTCCTTTCGGCCCCCATCAGTTTCGCGCTATGGATGGCTATAGCGGGCATAGGTTCGCGTCTTCGCGGCAATCGGGATTCGGGTTGCTGGCGTGGATCATGAGGTAACGGATGATCCCGGCTTCAAACGCCTCCTCGAATGTGTTCATAATTGTTCCATGCGGCTGCCATCGTCGGGCACAAACATCAGGCACAGGAAGCCGTTGGGTGGGGGGGGTGTGTGTGGGGCGCGGGGGGGGGGGCCGGCGTCGAACGGACCCGAGGGGAAGGAGTCGCGGCCCACGCTTTTATCAGCTTGTTCTGCGTCCGCGGTCGCTCCCCGTTCCAGCGCCGGCGGCAAGATCGGCATCCTTGTGATGGATCGGACCGCGACAACACGCCAGTCAGCGAGCACATCCCGCGAAGGATGCGATCTCAACCCTCCTGCCGGCACCGACAACCAGTAGATCTGCGTCTGCGCCATTCGGTCCACCAGCACCGAAGCGTGCCATTGACATGGCTGGCTGCATAGCCCGGCATGAACATCGGGCGGACCACGATCATTATTCGGTCGACAAAACGGATTCGCGTTCAAAGTCGAAAGCTCATCTGTCATCGCCGTTCGCCCTTCCGATTTGTCCCGGGTTGATAACCAGCATCCAGCCGCTCTTCTTCGCCTCGGTTCCTTCAATTGGCGGCGAGCGGTGGATGAACCGGCGCAGGGTCGACCAGAGGCGACCCTTTGAAGGGGCTAACATCACCGGTCCGCATCTGGCTGGATATTGTGGGGATTTCGCCCGCAATTCGCAAATCGGCCGGCTGATCTCATCGACTTTGTGTGCCCTGACTAGTATATGTTGGTGATCAGCCTTTGCTGTGACGTAATCCGTGTGGAAATTTCTTGCAGGCATTTGTTTGGGTCAGCATGTTCCAGCCGTATCTCGACAAATTTGGTCTGCATGATCCGGGGCGAATCGATCAGCAAGCGACAAGAATATCGGCGTGCAAGATATCTTCGCGCACCGCACGTGGATGGGACCGGCTCATCTAAGCGCGACATTAGGGCGGCGGCTAGATCGCCGGTTGTAGCTGCCGTAAAACACAGGTCAGGCTAGACCATCTAGTGGCAGTGGCCGACAGAGGATTAAGGGTAGTTGTCGCTTCCAGATCCGCAATCGCAACGCCTTTGGTCGCGATATCGTACCTAAGCTTTCTGGAAATTTCCAGCGATCAGCGCGACCTCGAACGCTCTTTTGTGGTCCACGCTTTTCATCCGCGGGTTCCAGCGCAGGTTGCGTGCGTTCCCATTGCGGAAAGGGATTCTCGCGAGCGCAGTCGTCCACTTGTCGGGCTGAACGGCATCGCCAGCTGATCAAGACAGGCGTCGGATGTTCTCCCTGCGGGATACGTCGCTTCATCCATTTTGATGCGATGAACATCAAGTCCTGCCGTTAGCGGTCACCCTAGGTTGGATCCCAATGGCGCTATGACGAATTGTTTCGGAAACTTGTCATTCTTCCGGCCGCGGTTCTTTGCGGCACTGGCTCGCCCACCAGCGGCCCTATGCGTGTTGTAATGGATCGTGGCTTTGCCTGCAACGCCGAAGTTCTCCGAGAGTTAATCGGGGCGGTGGCGAGCCAGAAATGACCCTTGCCCGGCATTCACATTGTCTGAGGACCGTTTTGCGTCAGGAATCATAGAAACGCTCTGGATCGAACGGGCAGCGCGCACGATACACGAAGCTTTTTCGACCTCCATATTCTTCGGGTCTCTGGCCGATTGGTTCGCATAGTCGAAAAAGTTTCTTTGGCCCATAAGGGAATGCTGCCCGCCTTCGTATCCGAACACCCTGTATCAAGAGATCACATCGATGTTCGACCTTGCCATATATCGGCTTCCGATTATTCCTCGCATCGGCGTTTACGGACGGCAACGACCTGCTTTCACCACCGCAATGTTGGCAGACACCGCACTCGCCTTGTTTGACGATGACGACATCGGCAATTCAATCTGTTCCACCAGCTAAGCTGACCAGACGGCGATCATCGCCTTCACCGGCCAGTCTCGCCGCGGGTCTGGCGAGAAAATCATCTGCTTCGAATAATCATTCATCAGATTTTGACCGCATCGACGACGCGGTTCCACCATGCAATCGAGACGCGATACGTCACCCAGACATTGTCCGTCCTCATCCCGAAATGAAAATGTGGCAGCCCCGGAAGGTGTTCGGACCATCCGGTGCTTTCAATCCCAGATTAATCGAGCGGCCTTGCTCGATAGTTTTCGGACTTCGATTCAACAGTGTCGTCCCGCAAAGATTGCAGCAGATACAACCGGTTCGTCATTGTTCGACCAACGTCTCTTTCTGCGCGCGATAGCGAAGCTTCTCCGCCGCCGAACCAGCGTCCGCATCAAATGTTCACGTTCTGACATTGTCATTCACGATCACGGGCCACCGCTTGCCATTCGCGGTGGCAAGAATTGGTGAGCAACGTGGTGTCTTGCTGCTCCCAGAAAACCGGGAAATGACCGTACCGGCAAAAGCTTGTTTTGAATCGAGCGTCATTAAAAATAATAAGTCCTTGCGAATCATGTAATGTTTTGTTACATATCATTAGGTAATTAATTTCTGATACTGTACCGCCTTGTAGATTGCTCAAGTGGAAATAAAATTCTGTCGCCGCCACAACTTACCAAATCGGCTGGATGGCTCGGCGCTTTCTTGTTCAGCCATCTGCCTTTCTCCACTGGCCTGGTCTCATCCGCTCGTCTTTCAGCGCTGGCCTGCGGTTGAGTTCTGTTTTTTCGATTTCCAGAAGCACTCCATCTATGCATATTTATTGCTGTTGCCGTTGAGTTTGAACGCGCTTCAGTTTCGGGGTATTGCATCGTCACAGATTCACCGTTTGCCGGCTGGGTGCCGCGCTGCTCGGGTTGATGCTTTATGGAATCGCTCATGGGACAGCAGATAAATATGTCGACGAAGGCATGATCCTGGTAGCAGGTATCGGACCTGCCCAACCAATTCTTGCGACTGAGCCCATATTTCCAATTTGGCGCTGTCGTTTCACGGTGTTCGCCTAAGAATGAGATTTAGGGTGCTGTAACAAAGCAAAGTGCTGATCAGTCAAGCGCTTGCTAATTTGGCCTGTCTATGAGCAAGTCCGATAATACCCCATTCCTCGCTACTTCAATGTTTCCTGAGTTGTGATCCCTTGTTGTTATGCTTGTACGTTCGTTTTTCTCCTCGCTGAGTTTGCGGAACGTCGTGCCTAGCTGTTCAGAGCGCTGGCATTCAGATATCGTGTCACGAAACGTGCTGGTTTGTGGTGGAACAGGGTTCGGCCGATGTTTGCGGGCTGATATTTCGCCGGCTCAGCGGGTAAGCCGGATTGCCCGGCTTTCTGGCAATGGCTGCTGGCACCTTGATGACGGTGTTCGTGAAATCAACGGCGAGGCTCGGCACATCTGTGCGCGGCGTTGCTGTCTGATCACGAAGGCGAGACTGTCTCGAGAGCTACTGTGTACGTAGAAACGTCGACAAACGGCAGCTCTGGCGTTCATTAAGCGGCCGTTGCTTGCGCCACGGAAAAGCGGTAAACTATCGTGACCGACGGGTTGAGATACCTATCCCGCTGCGATTTGCGCGAATCTTGGCATGTCGATCGTCATGATATGGTGGGCCGCTGTACAATCGAGCTTATACTGTGAGAATAGTTCTACTGCCGTCCCGACGACGAGAGCTCGCAATGCTGGGTTTCGACATATTGAAAAAAACGCTTTGCAAGAAGTTTCGTGTCTCAGTCCACGCCTCTTTTTATTATCAATCACTTTCAACTCCGAACGCCATCTCGTCGACGCCAATCTTCGCACACGACGCTTCGTGCCGCCACTGATCCGTAAATGGGCCATAAGTCTCCCGCCTGACGTAATCTCGAATCTGGCTTTTGGTTTTTATGTTGACCGATCGGAGACCGGAGTTGCGGTTAACTGACAGCGCATCAGGCAGTGATGGCCACACCAACCGCCAAGTTCGATATTCCTTGATTAACTCTCGCTGATCCTTGATTCCCGGCCATAGGTGCCCAGATTTGAACCCTGGTCGGAATATCTGGCCGCCCCATGGCGAGATAAGTAGGTGCCCAGCTTCCGCCCTGTAACCTGCCATCCAATTTAACAAACCCAAATTAAACCCGACTATCCTTGCACTGTGTCCAATGGTCGAAAAGGAGTATTCATTACCCTTACTGACGGCGTTCTCACATGCAAATCTGACCATCGGGGAACAGAAATGTTTTCGCGCTCGTTCCAATATCATAAAATTCCGAGCTTTCAACTGGCTTCTGGCGTGATTGGCTGCGCCATGCAGGCGCGGCTTTTCTGGGCAGGGACGATCACGGGTGGTTGTGTTGACTGTCGATCCTAGCGGAAACGCGCCCGGGACTGGTCGGTTCCGACGCAGGTTCGTAAGTTGTCGAAACTGGACCGCGTGGTGACCCCGATGCGCGATGGCAGCTATCGGTTTTCCCGGACGTTGTACCGGCCGGCACCTTACCCTGGAAAACGCGCTTCTATGTTGGTTTAGATAACTATCCGGACCAATGTAACCGTGACGGAATCCGGACTTCTCGAGGGCTGTTTTATTAATTCCTGCAGAGTGTGTGACCGGTGTTCTGTGATATTGTGGTGATAGGGCAAAGCGCCAACCAGTGGAGCATCCTTCCGCAAGCGTACGAAGCGGACGCGTGACCTCTCGTCTTGACCGTGCTCGACGCTGCATTTGGCCATTTTCCGCGCTGCTCGCCCGATATCGCTGCGCCGGCTTGCCGGGTATCTCAATTATCCTTAATGATCAGGGGGAAGGGCGCTTTTGTCTCCTTGTTCGCGGCCTTTGATCCCAATTCTGAACAGTTCATCTGCTCAATGGTCGTTCGGATTCCGTCCCCCAGAGAGCAAGATGTCCGTTTCTGGTGGCGCTGGACGTGTGATCTCAGCGATCGTGATCGAATCGATTCGAGGTCAAAAAGAACTCTGACGCCGTATATGGATTGCGACACGATTGGTGCTTCGATCGAGATCAAGCCGGTCAGTGCGGTTCTCTCGGTCCAGCTAAGAAGGAATTCTGCTCATCTCTGGCAAGCTTTGGAGGGTAGCTACAATGAATATTCGAGTTATGGGAAATATCTGTCCAAAGTGGCCAGCAGTCGATCTTCTCCGACGCTCGCTTGGCCGAACCGAATTCGGGAGTTGCCTGGGGGTTATTTCTTATTATAGCGGTGGACGTCGAGACGATAATATAATCGAAGCCGAAGGGCTGGATCAAAATGATGACTGGCACTGTCTTATGGCGTGATGGAAGGTCCAGTATGCGACTATTTGATGGTCAGAACGCGAGAGGATTATCAGCGCTTCCTTTGTCCGTTTGTGTATCATCCGCGTGCAGCGACAGCACCGAATTTTATTGCTCGCGGCGTGTTCTACAGCCAGTTTGGACATCAGGGAATTCCGCGCCGGACTGTGTTTAAGCTGGACGAAGCGGCAGCAGCGGCGATGCCAACGCGCCACTGTCGACGATGCTAGATGCGAGATTGAAATCGAGCCGCGATATTGAAAGGATCGATTCGTAGTCCCTGAAAATTTTCGAATTGTCGTCGGCCTATGGCATAGGACCGAAACCGGTCCCTGAGAAGATCGAATATTCCTCGGCCGGCTGGTCGTGCAAAATCATCGAATTTGAAAATGGTCTGGTCGATCCACTCAAAATTTTTCGAACGACATTTCGATGTGGACGGGGCTGAGCGTGTTGTTGTGACTTCCGACGACCGTTGGTTCATGTGGCGGCGCTTGGCGCTGGCCAATGACGCGAGCCGTGTGTGTGAGGTTTGGGACGAAATATGCAACTGACTACCCCTTTGTCCAACGGCACAGGATGAAGAATTTACAGCACGGATGTGATATTCCCTATCTTTTGTCTCACCGGCCTGCGGTTGATTTTACGGTTTGCAGTGGCGTTCTAAGGGTCGCTGGCGTGAAAAGACCTTCGACGGCAATGCTCGATTTTTTACGTGGACACGACCGGAAACTTATAGCACTGAAAGATGTTCTGAGGGCAGCAGACCTATCTCGCCTGCAGTGGATTTTGGGCCGGTTGCGAGCTACAAGGGGCCTCGGTCGGACTATTTTCGGGCCAATTTCGGGAATTTTCGAATTGCAGGAGCTCGACAGCCAGTTTTGATCTCGGCGGTCGGGGATTTTATTGAATACCAGGATGATATTCTATGCCGGCTATGGTCTAGCTCGGCGCTGGACAGACGAAAAGCTGCGGTAGTGATCGTCGGGGTTGCTGGTTTGAGCAGGACTGGAAAAATGTGATCTCTGCTCCAACATCTAGTGATTCTTTCTGGCCGAGGAAGATTTTCGACCCCTTTAACGGCGTTGTCTTGACGGAAGGCACTCTGTGTGTGTTTTGTGTCACCCCCCCAACTAGCTTTACCCGCAGCTATTATCACTTGTTGCCCTAGCCTCAATATCCGTTCTCGAGTCTTAAGCGCAAGCCCTGGTGTTCCCGTGCCGCCGGCTTATCGCAGTATTGGTTCTGCGTCCAAGTTTGCAGGAAACATTGCCCCGCGTTGTTGCGGTTGAGGCAGAATACGATGGCCAAGCGCGAAGGCGAATTCGGGCAATTCCCGATTTGGCAACTAGTTGAAGCCTCGATTTCGACAGAGACATTCGGCGAATATTATTTCAGCTCCAATGGCGCGTATCCACGGCCAATGTCTTTACAAGGATATCAAGTAATTTTCATCGTCCGACAGTTTGTGACGTACAATGGCGGGAGTATTCGAGCATTGACTATGACGAAGCCGGTGCTCCCGATCGCGCGCGCGCGAAGTCTTTGAGAGATATATGAATTCAGTCTTCTTCAGGCCATACCTTCCTACACCCGTCTCTTGCTCTCTCGAGACAATACATCTCTCATATATACATATTGTCCCGAGTGCAACCGGGACAGGGGTCCGACCGATGTGTGATCTATAACCAATCCTGCGTTGGAAATTCCGCTTCCAGCAGCTCCAAGCACACGTTCAAACGCTCATATTAGTACTGTGGCTTGAGAAGGGACCGTTTCGATTCTCGTCTCGCTTGTTCCTATCGCGACCTGTTTATCTGGATGAGCTGGGATCGGTGATGTACCAGGGACCCGCTATGTAGACAATCACTTCCAGCGTCGACGCCAGCGTCAAGTTTCAAAGTGCTACCAAGTAATATTCTGTCTGGTTCGCTGGAATGGATTCAACTTCTATAACCAATGCCTAAATATTTTGCCTATCAAGAATTTTGATTACGCGCAGCGATTGGCTGCCATATGAAGAATATGGCTCGACGATATTCGGCGCGAAGGATGACGATTGTGATTGAAAAAATGGAGAAATTGCTGTTCACCGCGTCCGGTCCCCTCGGGCTGGCGGGTTGCACCGGTCGTGCCAATCGGGATCAATGCAGCGGGCGGTGTCGGTCTTGCTTGTCCCCACTCTTGAAACTGACCCGCAAGTGGATAACGGTTTTGTCCGTGTGGTACTGGATGGCCTCCGCGTGATTGCGCGATTGATCTCGGCGATCGGCGGCAAACGGCCGAAGAACTGGCGAAAAGCCCTGTTATCCATCTGGGACGGACAAGCGGCGCTGGTCTTACGTTTTGGGATGGCGGGAGCAAGAATTAATCCTTCTTCTGCCCGGATTAGGGCGAGCTTAAACAATGTCGATTCGTGTGAGAAGTGATTGATTGACGGGCGCAAGACTGTTTCTGGATCGGGGGCAAGCATCTCGCCACCCAATGCGACGGAAGCATATATCGGGCTTGTAATCGGCTGTGATTACGAGTTAGCGCCGAACTTGTGAACTGTTGGGGAAGTATCCGGCGGGCGTCGGTGAAGTTATGGGCTTTGCTTTTCGGTCAGCGATTAGGAGCCCGCGAAGCTTTGTGTATGTTTGTAAACACCAAGGAAGCCATGTCCGGGGGAACTGACCCTGTCGTTTGCCAGGGGGCGTCCCCCAGGCGCCGTTCATCACGGCGGAACGCACAAGCTGGCGACCCAGGCCGGAAGGCTGGGCGTGGGTCGATTGACCGGACGGTCGGCTCTATGTCGGCGAGGGGAAAATTTGCCGCGATTTCTGGCTCTATGACCTCAATGCAACCGAGTTATAGTTTTTTACCGCCTACAGACCGATTTGCCAATGTTTGAACGGCCCGTGAAAAACTGGTTCAGCGGATGGTCGAGGCCTGGGCGGCTGCACCGAGTGGCGA
>Ga0163217_1082184_pt1 | contig 11467 bp, 15 predicted proteins | sample SynspAceP_FD_185933 | JGI IMG/M metagenome (GOLD analysis project Ga0163217, IMG submission 185933) | Saline lake microbial communities from Ace Lake in Antarctica - Synechococcus sp. Ace-P (PacBio error correction) | ecosystem: Environmental > Aquatic > Non-marine Saline and Alkaline > Saline ... | reverse complement strand
TCAGCCCTCGATCTCCGCCTTTCGTCGCATCGTCCAGCCGATGTCATAGGGCGCGTACTGCTGGCGAGAACGATATTCCCCGCCTGTCTCCGGCAGTACCCGCGCGACCAAGCACGCCCCATGCGCTTCCACGTTCATAGGAATGTGTCCGTGCTGCCAGCCGCCGCCAATATTGTCCTTAAACTGGTCGGCCTCCTTGGCCACCATGGCAATTTCCGGATAGTCAGGGTGGCGGCGAAAAGAAGCGGTTATAATTGATCGGCGCAAACCGTTTCGCCAAAAGCAATATGGTCGATCCTCGCTGAGGCCTGGTCCCCGGAAGAACATGGCCACGCCATGCTCGCATAGGCCTGCTTGATCGCGTCCATTCTCATCGCCCGTGACCGGTCGCAGGTCGACATTCCGTTATCTCTGCCTCCCCACGCCGGGCAGCCCCTTCAATGCGCATGCGTTTCTCCATTCGCGCCGGCTTCAAGCGGTTCTCGTGAGATCACTCTAGCCGCAGAGTTCCGTGTCGCAATGCCAGACCTCACCCAGGATCCGACCCCGGATCGGGGCTGCCGCGGCGCACGTCACACCCGGAGCAACCGGGCGGTCGGCATGGCGGCGCGGGAAAAGGTGCGCGCTATCTTTCGGGTTGATGTCCGCGCGGGTCGCATGTCAAACGGCACTGGCCGCGCCGCCCAGCCGTCGCGTATCCGTGGCTTCAACAGCGCCAAGGTAGGCATCGGTCGAGCAACTGTCTCCCGGGGGTCGCGCCAGCATCCGACGCGAGACGGATCAGCATTGACCGTATCGCACCTGTTCGCGGCGCAGGATTACCGCCTGCCGCGGGCGTGGCGGCGAGGCGAACACCACGTCCTCGATTGGCCGCCCAGGGCACATCTGAAATGTCAGCGCCGGCCGTATCGCGCCGCTCGGTCTCGATCAGCGCGCCGCGGACACGCGGCCGGGTGCAGCCAATGCGCCCGGCGTCTGCGACACCGCCGTGTCGGCCGCCGCCATCAGGATCGAACATCGCCCCGCCGTGCCCGGAAATATTCTGCCGCCCGACGTGCTGCGCCAAAGGAAGTCGACGGACGACCCTAATGCCCGCATGTAAACGTGTTGAGAAGGTCAGCCGTTTCATTCGGGAAGGTCGAGTGCCGCCGGATCGAGCGTCGCGGAGCCAATGCCTCGAGCGCGGGTCCTCTGGCGTGCGGCCGGAAGATTCGCGCCTGCCTGGCCCCGCCCATCGCCGCGCACCGAATATGCGGAATGCATACCCGCCGAGATCGATTTTCGCCGCCGCCGCAACCTCCTAGCGATGGACAGGTAGACCGGCACCAAACGCGCGCAGGTCATAGGGTCGGATCGCCGGGGCCGGGATTTGGACATCCAGCCCAAACCGGCCAAGCGAGACCTTTCCGTACACGCATCGTCTCGTTTAGGCTTGCAATTCGGCGTCGTTTGCCATTGTCCCACACACTGGCATTAGGGATGGCTGCTGCCCAAACCGCGTCCCTGCGCATCGTCGGACAAGCGCAGGCCGCCACATAGGCCGCGCGCAAACACCTTGCCGGCCTGCAGTTGCCCGCAATCGGCTGCCGTCAGGATTATTGCGGCATTAGAGCCAGGTTCGCGGCCACCTTGTCATGCCCGATGCCGACATCATAGGCCGACGAAGAAATTCCAGGCGCGCCATCGTCGCCCCACCGTCACCAGCGGCGCGGTGGGAATCCATCACGAGGGCGCGGTTTCATTCGCCTGACGGCCGCAAAATTGTGCGCAATTCCAAGCGTGTGGCCGACTTCAGGGCGCGGCCAGTTGGCGGGATGCGCGACAGCGCCAGCTCCCACCGGTCGTCCGCTTCGCCCGTGCCGGTCTTGGCTGTGCCGGCCAACCGCCTCGAAGATCAGCCGTCCTGCCGCACGCGCTGGCTTTGCGCGGAATGACGTTCGCCTTCAGCATCTCGCCGGTGCGCGGATCGTACACTCCGCCGCCATTTACGACCAAGCCCCGCGTTCTGCCGGTGCGTCACTGGATCACATTGTAGCGCACGTCAGCGGATGCGCGCCCTCGGGCAGACCTCCACGCGGTAGGGAGGTCCGGGAAACCCCAGCCGCCGCGAACGCATCGTCCACCAGGACCGCTTCGATCAGCCGCCTGGCGGATCTGCTCCGGGTGCCCGGAATCGACATAGAAGACAATCGGCTTGATGGCCGGGCTGTTCGCCGCTGCCGGGTCAATGCTTCTCCAGCCGGAACCGCGCGCAAGGACTGGCCGCACCTGCCCCGACAGAGGTGCCGAGAAACATTAGAAAGCTCGACATCAATTCGGCCGCGCTGCGCGGATCGAACATTGCGGGGTCGTAGCCGTCGTCCGGGCAGGCGCACCGCGGATGTGCTGCTAACCAGCGTGAAGGCCCGCCACGTCCGCGCGTGTGGCGCTTGACCTGCAACTTTGCTCGTCGTCGTCCAGTGTTCGAATGGGCATCGAACTCGGCATTGTCCGGAATCCTCAGTGCGCTGCGAGGCGTCCGGGCATCGACCGGTCCTCGGCAATCGCAAAGTCGCCACCATCGCAATGGCCCTTCAGGGTTGCCGCGCACATCAGTTGCACTGCGCGCGTCAGGAATCCTTGCAGTCCACCAGCAGCGGCCCCGTCTGGCCCTCGTGCGATCACATCCCGCCCAGATGAACGGGACCGCGCAAAGGATTCCCCGCACCGCCTTGCGCTCCAGCGCATTCTCGGGCTCGGCGGTAGGTCCAGTTCTCCTTCTCCGGCGATCACCTTCTTGCCGACCCGCGCCGGAAAGCCAGGATCTGGCCCTCATCCGAATAGCCCCGGTCCAGCCCGATCGGAATTGGAGCCCAAGCCCCGCCGCAGCCCCGCCGAATGGATCGCCCGCAGGGACCACGCCGTCGCATTTCCGCGACGGGAAAGGCAGCGGATACGCGCCCGCCCTTCGGCGTCCAATAGAGATCAAGAAAGCCGCGCCCTTCAAGCGCCAGCGCCGGGTCGACCTCGCCCAGTCCGCCCCCGCCCACGGCGGCCTCTGCAGCCACCGCCCGCTTTCGGGCTGCGCGGCACACGCCACCGGCAACCACGGCAAAACACCGCAAGCAAAAGCGAGTAACAAGGCGCGATTGAAATCTCTCCGGGAATGCTGGCTGCCCGCAAGCTGCCGCACAAGCAAACGAATTTCAAACCCTTTCTCGTGAAATCGACCGCAGGTGCGCCAACGCGCAACGAAACCTGCTATCCGCACCTCGGCCCCACAAAACCGCACTCATCCTGGAGCGAAGCGAAGGATGGCCACAACAGGGCGCGCTTGCCACGCGCGCATTCCTTCGACTTCGGCCGGGATGCGCCGTGCCGGGGTGAAAACCGCCCCCCTCAACCCCTTCAGCATGTCCGCGCGAGAATTTGATCACGCGCATGATTCTTCGTTCGTTTGCCTTCAAGTAATCTGCTGCACGCGCAGGGTCGCGTACGAGTCCGCTCACGCCATAGTTCGGAGAGGATAGCCATAGGCCGGCCATGCACCTGCAGCGCGTTCATTGGCCACCTCGAACGCCGTGTCCGCGTTGACAAACCGCTTGGCCATCGCGCCACCAGGCGTCGCGTCCGGTCTGCCGTCCAGCCGCCCGGCGCGCCTCGACAGCATCACCGCGCGCCTGCAGCTCGGTCTCCATGTCGAGCCAGCTTGAAACTGCATCGACTGGCAATTCGCCAGCGCTTGCCGAACTTGCATCCCGCTCCTTGGGCGGATATTCCAACCGCCTTGTCGAGGCGCCGAGCTGGCGCGCCGCCCAGCGCACAGGCGCAATGTTTCAGCCGCCCGCCATCGAGGCCCGGCCATGGCGAAACTTGAAGCCGTGGCCTTCTCGCCCGATCCGGTTGCCGCCGGGCACGGCGCACGCCGTCTAGAATCACCTTTGCGCCGTCGGCTGGCTCTTCCAGCCCATCTTGCGCTCATTTGCACCAAAGTGAGCCCCGGCGTGCCCTTCTCGTGATTGAAGGCGACACGCCCTTGCGCGCATCGTCACGTGCGCCCCATCAGCACGTAAACGTCCGAGACGCCCTGCGACCCCAGATGAACTGCTTGTGCCGGTGAATGACATTTAATACGTCGCCATTCCTTTCAGCCGCCGCCGTCTTAAGGCTGCGCCGCGTCCGATCCCGATCCCGGTTCGGTCAGGCAATAAGCTCGCGATCAGGTCCATGCTTGTCAGGCGCGGCACCCACTTCCGCGCAGCGCAATCCGACCCAAACGTGTCGATCATCCAGCTCCCATGTTGTGCATCGAAATGAACGCCCGCCGTCGACACGTCGCCATAGGAAGCTGTTCGAAGATCAGCGCCGCGTCCCGGTGCGCGTTCAGGCCCGATCCGCAACATCGTCCCTTCCACATAGATGCCGCCAAAAGCCGAGCTCGGCTGCGCTCTTGATTTCACGTCGACCGGGAAATGGCTGTCGCGGTCCCAGGCGTCCCGAGGCGCAGCAACCGGTTTCGGCGCGCGAATTTCTGCGCCATGTCGCGGATCATGACCTGCTCATCTGTAAACATGGCGCTGCATTTGCATTTCAGCCTTTATTCTCTAGAAGCAATAGCCAATGACAAATAGCTGCTGCGAGCAGTCCATGCGACGTCACCTGAAGATTTATCGATCTCACGGTCGACACAGGACGAAATCCCCGCGCTTGATCGCCATCGATCTGGCCGCGGCGCCCTGTTTGCAGACACCGGCCTGCTTTCCGCCGACGCGCTCACGGACCATGTCCCGCCGGAAGTTTTCGAAACAGGCCATCGCGGCCAGGCGACTCATCATCGCCCGCTGCCCTGCGCGCCAGCCGGTCGGCTTCGCCCTCACGTCCAGGCGCGGCACCGCCGATCTCGACCAGAACAGCGTGCATCCCCCGGCCATGCCCGCATGGAACGGCGCGGTCCTGGTCGACCGGGTGTCGCCGAAAGCCAGGGTCCGCAAGCTGCGCTGCGTCACGCTGCCACGTTCCCGCACCTCGCCTGGAACGGCCCCCTTCTATCGCCGCATGGGATTCCGCGAGATCGCCCGGCCCAAAACTGGCCGGACTGGATGCTTCGACTTTGGAAAACGGTGCAGGGTCCGCCAGTCTCGATGTCTCCCAGCGGCTTGCTTCATGAAACGCAAGTGGGGTGTATGTAGCGGCCCCATTGCCGCATCTAGCCGTCATGACCAGTTTCCCCAAGCCTTCCCCGCCACGGCGCATGCGCCCGCCTGCGCATTCCCTGGATCCGCAGCTCGTCGCGGAAAACACGCTCACGCCCGCCGACCTGGCTCTGGGCCATATTCGTGCATTGATGGGCGAAGGCCGCGTGCCGTCGGCAGCCTGCCGGGCATCGGATCGCTCAGCGTCGCAGAGGCCGCCGCCGCCGCCGCCGCCGCCAGCGGCTCGGCATCCCCGCCATCGCCCTCTTGCTCCCTATATCGGCCCCGAGACAAAGACGCCCACCGGGCTCCGGCGCGCTGACCCGGGACGGCCTGCGTTGCCCCGTTGCCTGCGCGCCAGAAGGATGCCGCCCCCGAAGGCCAGGCCCTCCAATCACGATGTCGCCTCGACGCCTACACAAGCCACGGCCATGACGCCTGCTCGATGAAGACGCACATCCCGAATGGACGCCACAGTCGAAAAGCTCGTCATCCGAGCCTCGCCCATGCCAGTGCCGGGGCCGACATTTGTTCGCGCCGTCAGACATGATGACCGGCCGCATCGGCGACCCATTCCGCACGGCCTTTTGACGAAGAGGGCTTCACCAACATTGATGATCATCGCCTATGCCGCCAAGTATGCCAGCGGCTTTCTACGGCCCCTATCGCGATTGCCATCGGCTCGGCCAAGTCTCTCAAGGGCGACAAGAAAACCTACCAGCAGGATCCCGCCAATTCGACGAAGCCCTGCGCGAAGTCGCACTCGACCTCGGCCGAAGGCGGCCGACATGGTTCATGGTCAAGCCGGGTCTTTCCGTACCTGGAATTTCCACCGCGTGTCCACGACGTTCGGCGTCGCCGACGCTCGCCTACCAGGTCTCCGGCGAATACCGCCCCAGATAAAAGCCGCCGCCAAAACGGCTGGATTCGAACGGCGACGCGTCATGATGGAACCCTTGATGTGCTTCAACAACGCGCCGGGCCAGCGGGATCCATCACCTATTTCGCGGAAAGAAGCAGCGGAGGAAGTTGGGGTCTCGCTGGGGAAACGGAGATGCGGCGAAAGTGACACGCCGTACCCCTGCAAACGCATTTATTCTCATCGGCGGATGGCATAATTCATCGCTCGCCGCAGCGGCCTTTTCATCATCGCGTGACGCAAAGCGTGCGCGGCGGTGGACATTGTTCATATTCGAACAGGAAAATGAGCTTGGCGGCCAGACTTGATGGGCTGGATCTCCCGATACGGGCTACTTGTGCGCGGCGGAAGAATGTTTTGAAAAGCATTTCGTGTGCACATTCGACCTGCTCGGTTCGATTCCGCTTTCCAAGGTGTTGGCCGGCGAACTCTGAAGGACGACATCGAATCCTTCATCCGAGGCAGCAGGATCAAGTCGCTGCAGGATCGTACGCGACGCCAAGAGGCAGATCCCCATTCGGTCTTCGGGCCCGCGACATGGTCGATACTGGTGAAATTAAGATGGCCCACGCCCAGAAGCCTCTCTTTGCAGGCGAGCGATTGAGTCCTGCTTTTCGCCTGCGTTCTTCGAGGACGAATTTCTGGGTGATGTGAGGCCAACGACATTTGCCATTCCGCATGGCACAAGTGCCACGGAGTTGCGCCGCTATTTTCGCCGGGTTCATTCACCTCTTTTCCCGGAATGGCAAGCGGCTGGGGGGCGTTGCTCAGACGCGCTACAATCAGTACGACTCCATCATTGCGCCGATCTCCGCATGGTGAAGGGACAGGAGCGTGCGATTTGAAACGGGCACCCGCAGTTCTGGATGTGGACCTGAAAACGCACCCGGTATCAAACAAGCATTTTTCAGCGCGTCACCGTCCGTCGCCATGGGCGAGAATGAACGCCTAGCGGTGTCGCCTGAAGATCGTGGTCGTATCTTCACACTCGGATCAATGACGGCAAGGCTTCGACCACCGGCGGACCAATGCGACGCCGCCCGCAATCTCGACGAAAAAACTGTCATGGGGATTTCTGGGCGCGGCTCGCGGCACGAGATCCTGTGTTGGACGCCCCGGGAAGTTTCTGCCAAAAATGTAGAAAAGACACGATGGAAAATCAGTTCACGTGACACTGCCGGGCAGTCGGCGTTCTTCATTTCATGGAAGATTTCCACCGGAAATGCCACCGGACAGGGGGCTTGTCACTCTTGCGCCCAGTCTGGCGGACGATGTCTGTCGTTACGTGTTTCCAATCCAACCGCACTCGCGCAGCAGCCAGAAGATGTCTTCGTATTTCTGGGGTTATGGCCTGTCGCGGAAGACCGGAAGGCCGATTTCGTCGGGAAAAACCCAGGGCTGAGTGTACCGGAGAGATATTCCTTCCGGGGAGCTCGCGGTCAGCTGGATGTGTGCATCGCAATTGTGGTGAGCTGTTCAAAGACGCCAAAATTATTCCCTGCATGACTGCCCTATATCCAAAGCCAGTTATGCCGCGGCACGGGAGACCGCCCTGTCACTGTCCCTGAAGGCGCGGGAGATTTTGCCATCATGGGGCAGACATAAACACCCCCAAAACAAATTTGCGAACTGGAACGAGACGTCGTTTTCACCGTCGAATATTCGGTGAGATCGCAAAACTGGCTGTTCAAGCAATGGCCAGCGGCACCTCCGGAAGTTGTTCGTTACAGATTGGTAGTGCTGTTGCGCTGCGCCAGCCGCTTGGACCACTTCTGACAGGCTAGAGACGCGACCAGGCGTCAGATTATCCCATTCACTCAAAAAAGCCCGCAGCTTGCGCCGCGGGGCTTTGTCAGATGGCAGCCGTTGAGGCTAGCGAAGCGTAGGGTGCATTGCGGCCTTTGGCCTTAATGCCCACCCTACGAGGCCGCCCAGCCCTAACGCATCCGTAATTCCAGCCCCACACACCCCACCCCCAATCTGCACGATCCCGGCTTACTCCTCGGCGTTCAAAATCAGGAGCCTCCCATGATTCCGCATGCTTTGCCTCGGCCTCGCTGCCGCCTGCCTCAACTGCCGCCTCGGCCCTCGCGAGGACCGGGTGCCAGGTCGCCACCTGCATGATTCAGCCACGCGACAAGAGGCTGACATCTCGCAGATGAAACAGCTTCATGGGCTGCTGGCCCTGGCAGGAGAAGCGGACGGAGGCCACCGGCGTCCTCGGCTCGCTCATGCTGACGGGCCGCCTCAGCGCGTTCGGGACAATTGCGGCGTCGGCTTCAATTGAAGTCGGCAGCGCCGATTTCGAATACGCCGATGCGCCTTATTGGCGAAACATCTGGGCACCAAAGTCCTGGAGCCGCCTCCCTGGATGCATGGGCCTGCCCATGCAGATAGCGGGGCACGGGGTGCAGTAACCTGTCCCCCCCGCGCCCTTCTGCTAGCCTTGGCGTTGCAGCCAATGGAACATTGCCCGGATATGCCCCAGTCCTCCATCGTCTACCCACTCCCGCACCGGGCGGCACGCGCCAGATGGCCGAGGGCCGCCTGCGCCGCTGCCAGCGATGAAGCAGAACATCCTGAGGCGCGCTGGGGCGGGACGCCACGCCGGAAGACCTGCTCGCCGCGATGGCTACCTGTTCGCCGCGCGGAAAACCTCGCCGCGCTGTCGGCGAATGAAGGAATTCTGTCGACCGCTGCCTATTATTCCGTCTCGACGGATCGAGGGACGCCCCTAACGCCTCATGGTCTGCGCCGCGGTCGGATGGCGAAAGCGCCGTCAAGCAGGCCGCCGCATCGCCACCGGCTGGCGCCCTCAAACAGGTCCAAAGCCACCGCGTCATCGTCTGCACCCATGGCCAGAGCCGGAAGACATCCTCGCCGAATAAGGACCATCCCTGAAGCCGATCTCGCAGGTGCCGCGATCTCGGCCACCGCCCTCGCCGCCGCATCAGCATGGCGTGTTTTGAGCAGGCGCGGCGCTGAATTCCGCTGCCAGGCCTCGGAAATATGCACCGGCCGCCGCGAGTCCTACCAATGGCCCATCACACGCACGGAGAGCTTCATTGACGCACCGCCAGATTCCCCTTCGTTTTGCCGCCCTCGCCGGTCTCGCCCTTGGCTGGGCGCCTGCGATGCGGGCGATTGCCCGGCAGCGGCCCGTTGACCCGAAGTTTCGCCGCCACGCCTCTCGCCAATGCCAGACCGCCGCGAAACCAAGTGATCGACGCGCGCCAGGCCCACCTTCAAGCCGTCGGCAAGGCCGTTCAAGGACGATCAGCGACAGCCTCAAGTGAAAAGCGAGCCTGACATGGCCGCCAAAGGCCGCCGCCGCCAGCGTGCCGCGCGAGACGGAGGCGTGGCCCGGACTGTTCCCGAAGGTCCGGCCCCGCCTCGCGTCAAGACAGATGCTCCCTGCCCTCATCTGGGGAAACCCGCGCTGATTTCGATTCCAAAATGGCTGACTTCAAAGCCGTGCCACCACGCTGGCACGGTCGCCCAGGCCGGCGACCCATTGCGCGCCCATTACCGAGCTTCAAGGCCACCGGCGCCACCTGCAAGCCTGCCACCAGACCTATCGCGCAGACGACTTAGCGCCGATGCCCGCTCGGCTCGCGCGTCGTCGTCTGGGACTGGGACGGGTCCCGCTCTTCCACTGGGCTCCTTGCCTTCGGCGTGGGGCCAGTGGTGGAACGAAGGAACAGGCATGATGGACTTGGCAACCGGGCGCTTCGGCCTCCGTCCTGCTCGGCCTCATCGTCTACCCGCTCGTCTGGGGCCTGGTCGGCCAGGCACGGCCGGTTTACCCGCATTCGGTTCGGCGCGGCCCGGCGCAATCATGGCGTACGTAGCGAGACCTTCATCGGCCGTCGCCATCGCCGCCCATTTCGGCATAACCCGCTCGCTCGCTCAGCGTCTTCGCAATGCTGCTTGTTCCCTTGCCAACGCAGTCAGCACGGGCCCTGTTTCTCGGTCGATGTTGTCGACGGGCTGGAAATCCGGCCGCTCGCCAGCAAAAGGTTTCCTTCGAAACGTCGCCTCCTGCGGGAAAATCACGAGACCAGGCTTCAAAGGTCCTGCTTCGCGCTCATCGCCTGCACGGTCATCGCCATTCCTGCTTACCTTGCTCCTGTTCAAGGACAATCTTGTCCGGCCCATGGTCAGCCGGCCACCGCCCCGCAAACGGACTTCGACCACAGCCTCAGCAACCCCCGTCGCGCGCCCTGGCCACGCATCGCCGCCGCCGCAAGCAAACTGGCGTGGCGGCCGTTGTTTATGGGCGTCCTTCGCATCGGCGGCGACGTGAAAAACCAACCACCTCCCGCTTTCCCCCGCGTAGGTGCCGTATCCTGCTTTGCCCTTGCTGGCAATCCATTGCAAACTTGTCCAAAAACCCTCCGTTCCCGGCGTATAAGGCGGGCAATCATTGCTGACCACACCGCGGCGGCATCTCTATGCCTTCGTGCATCCGCTGTTCTGGCCCTGGCTGTGGTTTCCAGCTCGGAGGCTGGAGGCGTGGCAGGCGCCGCGAGCGAAGCGCGACGTCCTGTCAGGATCGGACCGGTTCGGGCAATCTTTCACAATGCGGATTGGCGACGCGCCGCCGCGGACCCGCGTTTCGCTACATTTGTTGACCGCGCCGCCCGTGCCGCATGGCCCCGCGGGCCCGGGCACTTGGCGTCCCGACATACCGGAAGCCTTCGCGGCACGCGGCCCTGCCCACCTTGTGGATGGCGCCGGCTGGCTGGACACGTCCGTAAGCCCGCGCCCCATGCGAATTTTCAAGCCCCATTGCAAAGCCGGGGATGGGGGGGGTGGCCCGCGCCACGCCGCCGTGGTGCTGGCGCAGGTGCTAGAAGTCACCGAAGTTGGAAACGGCCGCCGCCACGATCAGGTTCGGCGCCAGTCGTTGTAGGGTGGATAAGGCGGGCTACGCCCAGGAAGGAACGGCCGCATTTGGCAATTTCTTGGGCGTGGCACCACCGGCCCATCCGGGGTTGCGGGCATTCGCCTGCTCGAAAGAATTCCGGCCATGCATATTGTCTTCACCGTGTTGCCAGAGGCCGCCCTCGAAAATAGACCATGGCGGCGATTACCCGTGTTTTTGGACGGCGGTATTGCGGGGGGCGCGGCGATGTTGCCTGGCAAGCCCCCTTGGGCCCATGTGGGGAATCCAAAGCGCCGCCTTGATCGGGCCATAGGATTCGGCCGCGAATCGGAACTGCGCCCCCGCAGAGATTCGGACGAAGGATTAATTTCAAACGAAGGCCGCGGTCAAACCGGAGGGCTTCCGCTTCGCCTTGGCCAGCAAGATGGGCACTGGGGCCGCCTCGACGCGTTGACCGCGCAAGGAATATCCAATTCGAAAATCTCTCTC
>Ga0163217_1081195_pt1 | contig 11467 bp, 11 predicted proteins | sample SynspAceP_FD_185933 | JGI IMG/M metagenome (GOLD analysis project Ga0163217, IMG submission 185933) | Saline lake microbial communities from Ace Lake in Antarctica - Synechococcus sp. Ace-P (PacBio error correction) | ecosystem: Environmental > Aquatic > Non-marine Saline and Alkaline > Saline ... | reverse complement strand
CCGATGGCCGTGCGGCGGCTGATGGTGGATTGCGGCCGCGATTTGCAGCGTCGCGGCCATGTGGGGGGCGCCGGGCCTGGAGTCGACCTGTTGAAACGGGCGGAGGACAGGCACGGGTTTTCGATTTCGCAACGGCACCGGCACCGGCTACCTTCCACGTCGTGCGCGACCTGGGCAAGGGCGAGCCTACAGCAGCACGCTTGGAGCTGGTCAGCGCGGCATCGGGGAGATGTGGGCCTCCTTACCTGCTTCCACTCCGAGCAGGACGCCTCGGCCTGTTCGTCGGCGAGCAGATCGACAACAGCGGCGTGCGCTGTTGCGGCGGTTGTGCTGGTGAGGTGCTGCCAAGGCGGCAGCCGAGCCGGCGCTGTGGCCTGCTGGAGGCGCGCTGCCGGGAGATCACCAGGCTTCAGCCGCGCTGCGTTGTGACGCAACTTGCATCCCTGCTACGAGACATCTTTCCGGATCTTCGATCCCCACCTGCTCAGAGACGCGAGCCCAGGCAGAACGTGACTTCCACTGCCCCTGCACCCGTCGCCGCAGGTCGATGCCCTGCGCATGCTCGGCGAGGCGGAAATGATGCCATCATCGTGAGGACGGCCGAGCTGAATGACCTGCCACTTCTGCAACGAGGTTACGGGTGGAGGAAGGGAGCTGCGGGAGCTGTCCGGGAGCTGGGTCCTGGCCTGAATTAGCGGCATCAACAGGGCCTTGAGCTCAGGTGATCATCAGGGCTCCCCAGAGCAGCAGCAGCATGGCCGGCAAGCTTGGCACCTGCTCGGGAATTCGAGGGGCAGCCCGAGCGAGAAGGGAGGGATTTCGAGCAGCTGAAGCAGACCGACCACCGAGCAGCAGGCGACGCACGCAACGCGAAGCTCCAGCCACAGCCGAGTAGGCGGCCGTTTGCGGCGCTCAGATTCACCACCGTCAGCGTGGCAGGGCCACGCATTCGGCCGAGCCGGGCGGGGCGGGACAGCAGCAGCAGATTCACCAGCCGCGGCGATCAGCGGAAACCAACGTCCGATTTTTCGGCACCGGGTCGGCAGGCTCGTGACGGGCGACTGAGTTGACGCCCTGAGCTGGGCAGGGGGCGGCATGGCAGCAGCGGGGCGGAGGGGTGCGGTCGCCACGGCCGGCGTGAGTTTCCTCGCGCTTGGAGGCCGTCACCGCGCACTGCTGACCTTGCCTTGCTGGCGCTCGCGCAGCCGTCCATCAGAACGGACGTGTTTAGGCGTTTCCCACTGAGGCAGGCCTGGGGTCGTGCGCGCGCTGAGGCGATCTTGCGGGCTGCCTGCAACGTAATCAAAACTGGCATCAGGGGCAATGCCGAGCCGCTCGTAGGGGCTGGCGCCATCGCGCACTGGGGAAATGGGCGGAACCGTTGGTCATGGCCTCCAATGCAGCTGACAGGAGTGATGCCCGAGCGTATTCGAGGCGGGGCGCGCGGCGTTCAGGGAGGTAGCCGAAGCCACGATTTCAGAAGAGCGGTTCGCTGAATGATAAGCCCATCTCCGTTGCAGATCACGGGCCGAGGCCGGGCTTTCAGCCGCCAGCATGTGGCGGTGCTTGGCTAGGGGCATCGGGGGGCAGATGGCTGCCTTTCGTGCACTTTCGACGGTTCCTGACGGGGTTACAGCGCACGTAATCACAGCCCGTCAGCGGCAGGGACGCACAAGCCCAAAGATGGTCGGACGGTTGTTACCTTTTTTGTATCGATTTGGCGAGGCGGCGGGTTGCGTGGCTCAGCGCAGACGATCTTCAAGAGGCGGATCTGGCCGACACCGCTGACCCCGGAGGCACGCACTGAGGCCGAGTTCTGGGTTGGTTTCATCGTTGAGCTGTTGAGGTTCAGCTGTTCTTGAACGCAGCACGGCCGCCAGGCATCGCGCACGGTCTTTGCAGTGACAGACGACGACAACCTAGGGCTCCGCACCGGTTACCAAGCGAGCCAGGGAGAGCCCAGCGGTTCGAGCCGGGTTTCCACGCGGTTTCGTTCTGGCAGCGGTTATTGCACCCCTCAGCTTTGAATGGCCGACTTGCCGCAGGATCGGGTCCGCTTTGTGAGATCGGTGTCGTGAGCAGCCTTGCCGGCGCCTTCTCACGCAGCTCATTCACCCTTGCGGAAGGCCTTGAAGGCGGAGGGGTTGGGTTGCCGCAGGAGAAGATTCTCGGGCTGAGCGGATGGCTTCGTACTCCACCTTTGACAATAGAGGAGTGTCGCCGTGGCGAACATGCGGGGTTGTCGGCCGATCACGTCCGCGGTTAGGCGTCTTCGGACACCTCGCGTTTGGCCGAACGCTTTGGGGGCGCGAGAGCGGATGAGCGGCGGTGCGGGCATGGGCCGGTCTGTCTTGGCGAGTGGCGGGCGACCCGACGAAGGGCGATTCCGGTCGCGGTGGCGCGGATCCATGTTGGCCTGGAGCTTGAACACAAAGGCGCTGAACTCGGCCGCAGCGGATCACGGGCCGTCCTGGCTGTGGGGCACCGGCGGATGGGGCCAGTCCAGGAGGATCGAGGAAGGGCCGCACGCGAAAGTTGGTCAATCGCGAGCGAAGAACACGAGGCTCAGCTCGCCGGATGGACGCTTCCAATCGAGTCGGCACCGGCCATCGAGCAACTGCGTTCGTCGAGGCCTGACGGAGTTTCCGGCTACCCAGTTCGGCCAGTTCGGGGCTGCGGCGGGCCAGGTGCGCTCGCCTGCCTGCCGGCGCGCTCGGCTCGCGTAAACAGATCACGTCGCGGGCTGGCGATCGATCAACACGCGAAAACGATCGCCGTACGATTCGGCTGTACCGGCCGAGGTGAGCCCAGCTCGCTTTCGATCCTGTCGAATGCTCCAGGGGTACGGCCCGGCGGTCATCTTGTTGATGAGGTGAGTCGGCGCGCGATCCGGGGCACCTCAGCAGCTGCGGGTCTGGGGTCAGGCCTTTGGCGGCGTTTCTTCGAGCTCCGCGTTATCGGCGGCGGCAGGTTGCGGTGTGGTCTCTTAAAAATTCCTGGTGCCCGGCGTGTCGAGCAGGTTGATCGTGTGCTGCGGGTAGTCGAAACTGGAGCACGGTGGAGTGATCGAGATGCCGCGCTGCTTTCGAGCTTCATCAGTCGGAGGTGATCTTGCGTTGCTCGCCCTGGCTTCACCGCGGCCGCTGTGAATAGCCCGCCGTAGGCAAACAGTTTTTCGGTGCAGGGTGTCTTGCCGCGTGGGGTGGAAATGCTCGCGAAAAATTGCGGCGCCGGGCACCGTTCGGCGGAGCTCAGGGCCGTGGCGCACTGTTGTTGCTGGAGCTTGTGGTCATTGAGCCAGCCTGCAGAGGGCTCACCGGGTTTCGCCGCTGCTGCCTCCACCGCCGCCTACCACCCCTCACCACTGTCTCTGGTGTTTGAATCCTTGCCGCCACACAGGTGCGTTTAAGCTGAGCAAAACCAGACCAGCAGCGCTGCCGTGGACCTCCACCCCACCCGTTCTCGGACTGGCTGAGCCAGGCCGGGCGGCACAGCGAGCACCGATTTTCCGGGCCACCGCTCCGGGGCCAATCCGGGTCTTTTTTACCGCACATTCCCGCCGACGAAGGGGCGCCGCGAGAGCTGGACCAGGTGTCGTGAGCGCAACCTCGAGGGGTCTGCGAGCTGGGCACCTCAGCGCTGAGGAAGTGGCGCTGATCCGGCCGCATTGCAGACCACGGCGGGCCCTGCCTCGGGCGCTGGCTCTGGGATTTTTTTTCGGGTGGGCACGCCCTGGATTCAGCAGCAGCCACAAGTTCCGGCGCTTCAACTTGACCTCACCAAATGATCGACTGAGCCTTTCGGGTCTGATGATGGACCTGGCGGATGATGGGCTGCGGACCGGCGCCATCATCGAACGCGCTTAATTGAGCGGCTCGTTGTGCGCACGGCTGTGGTGATCGAGGCGTCAGCCGTGGTGTTCAACCCGCGCGAGCGCAGGAGGCCACGTCAGCAGGCTGGGCAACCGGGTGACGTCAAGGTGGGGGCACCCGCGCGGCTGGGTGAGTACCAGCGTTTTGCTGGAACTGAGCAGCGACACCGCTTCAGCGCCGATGCTGCGATCCGGTGAACGTGGATCTGCTCCGGATGTGGGCCAGTGGCGGAAACGCTAAGGGCTTCGGCGGGCATGGCCAACCCGTGAACTGGCGATCTCTACGGCCGGGTTGGCCGATCTCAACAGGCGGAATGGCCGCCAGCTCACGTCGGTGGAGTGCTGCCTTGCTGATCGATGAGGCCGCGTTCACGATCGTGGGGCAATCGCCGAGGCCGGCATGCGCCAGTTCGCGCGAGGATGTTCTCCGCCGCTGGCGCCAAGGAAACCTCTGGCGCAAGACGCTGAAGGACTGGGGCATGATCCGCCGCGACGCGTTGGGATGGCAACCCACCCGGGGTTCCACCGCCTCCAAGAGTGGTGCTCGAGGCGGTGGTCAGCGTTCAGAGCGGCGAAGGCGCGATCCAGTTAGCCTGAGGCCGATCGCCCGCTTCCCCAATGCCGACTGCTGCCGCCGAGCTGCGCAGCGAGTTTCTCGCATCTACGTCGCAGGGCCGCGAGGAGCCGGCGCTTGGCTTCCCACTCATCACCCGAGAGGCAGCGCCGCCGAGCTGGGAGCACCGGCTGGGACGTTATGGCTCAATCTTGCGGCGAATCTGGGAGCTGGATTCCCCACTGACACTGGCCGACATCACCTCAACCGCTGCGATTAGGCGCCTAGGCCGGCGATGCTTCAAGGCGCTGGCTGGCGGTGGCTGCTGCTCAACCCGATTCGAGGTGAGCGTTACGCAGAGCCGCGCCTGGATCCGATTGGTGGGCGTGAGCTACCGCCTGTTGTTTCTTCGTGCATGCCTGCCCTGGCTGAACTGGGTGGAGGCGGGCGCGCCCCGAACAGGAAGCGGTCTGGCCTTCAAGGCGCAGGTAGGGGTATCTGATGCCGTGAGCAGGTGTGCTGAGACTCAGAGTCACTCCGTTCCTGGCGCTTGGAAGGGCCAGACCGGCTTCTGTTTTCGGGCGGCCGCCTCACCAGTTCGAGGGCGGGTGGCCGGTGATTTGCGCACGAAATCGGAACGCCGGATGCGCCATGCACTTACTGCGGTCGCTACGGGCCTGGTCGCCCAATCGTATTGCCACACCCGTGCCCGGCCGGCAGCCAGTGCGTTGTCACCGGGCAGCCCGGCTCGGCACCTCCAAGGCGCAGCGCTTTATCGCCGCTACCTTCGCAAGCGTTTCGGTGGCCTGGCCTGCCTCGACTACGGCTAACGTCGTGCAAGACAGATCGAAAGCCGACAACGGTCGCGTGCTGGATAATCCGTCATCCACGCTTGCACGATGGTGGTGGAATCCCACCGAAGTTGAGCTTGGGCGAACATCCCTTGGCCGCCGATGCGGTGGTGATCAACAATTCTCCGGCCTGGCCAGTTCGATTCTAACATTGCAAGTGCGGACGCACTACACGGCCCACAACACTCTGCACCGTCGGTTTCGCTGAGAACGAATCGAGCGTTGGCGAGCGATCCATAAGCGATCGAGGCAGGGAAGGTATATCTCAGCAGCCCCCCCTGCTGGCCCCGTTCGATGCCAACGCCACCTTCCACGCGCTGCCTTTTTGACCATCAATTCAGGCCACCTAACCGCTGAGCGAGAGGTGTTAGCCGCGCCGCACCGTGATTTTCGAAGCCTGCGCGATACGACCGCGGCGAACTGGTGGAAGCCGGTCACGGTGGTTGTGATTCCGACAAGTGTTGCTTGCCCCTGCAAGCCCACCATGAAACTGGCGATTGCTGGCGTTGGTGAGTGGCTTGCTGCGGTGGCTTTTGGGCTTCGCTGGTTGGGCAACAGTTTCAACTTAAACCCAGCATCGAAGGAGATGTGCGGAGGGTTGGTTGTGTCACGACAAATCGGAGCCACTGCCGCCCCAGAACAGCATGGGACGCGCATGCAAACGGAATTCACTCTCACCGGCGCAATACGGCGCCCCTTCTGTCGTGATGAAACTCACCACCACCCCCACTTGCACAAGCTCTACTGAAGAAGTATACCCGCAGTGTTCTGGCCAGAAAGTTGCTCTCAAAGGCAGAGCCCAGGGTGCGAAAGTGACCAGATCACGTTGGCATTGAATCTGGAAGGGGCCATGAATCGCCTATCAAGGCTTTCGGTCATTGTATTTGCGGGATCTCTATTGCTATTGGGGGCCCTCAATATTTTCTTCTTCCTCCGAAGGTGATTCTAACGGGGACGGTATTGCCAAGCTTTTGTCGTATACTCGAAAGCTTCAACTATTTTATTGTTCCTCTATTGATCTTTAGGCCTTTTTGCTGGTCTTTGCTTTTACGCGGATGCAAGGTATTTGCCTGCGATCGTGGTTGTGCAGACCTTGTGTGACTCTGTTTGATCTTGCCAGAACAGAGGGTTGCCGGCTGACCCGGATGCCGCATCATTCTGGTGATTTTCGGTGGTTGTGGCCGGGGTGGCCAGTCTGCTTCAAGATCGTGGGTTCACCGGGATTTGACGAATCATTGGGTGCTATTCGCCACCAACACCTCAGAGTTGGATCGATGCCGTAATCGCCCCTCGGTTGGATTCCAACCGCTTTCGGGTTGATTGTTGACTTCCTCAAGAATGGGAGTTTGGTCTGTTGGTCACACATGATGTACACTGCTCTACATCTTTGTTTCCACAGGGGAACTTTAATTGACCTTTACCACAAAGTTCAAGTCACGATGCTGGCGATCATACGCACCAACGCGAATTGCCAATTCGGCGGCAATTTGTGATTCTTCTCGCATCGCCTCTCGGCCACCCGTTCCCGGTGGCCGCAGTGGAGACTCCTATACGTGGTGAGAACGAATATCACCAGGGAACTACCACCGATGATCACTTCATCCAGCCATTGACCCCGATTGCTTTACTACTATCATGACGTTGAACGGTGGTCTTCCAGCCAGTAACTACTCACAATTGGTGTCACACAATAAATGAACACAGCCATTGGACATTCAGACGATCAAACTTGACTGAGGCTGTGGCAGCTGGCCCCACCATCGCGCCGCTTCCCTTCAGGGGCTTGCAGCGTGAGCAGGGCATCGATTTTGTGGATTTCAGCCTGGAAGCCTTTTGAGGCGGGGATGGGAGTAGGAGAGCTTGCTGGCCCGTTACGGGGCTCCAGTGGCTTTTGGAGGGTGGTTCGAGTGGTTGATGGCTCTGGTCTTGAAAACGCGAGGCGAAAAAGCCTCGCGGGTTCGATCCCGCCTCCGTTGCCCCACGAGTCCCATGCTCATCGGGCTCGATTTCAGCAGCAGCGGGAGCAGGTACCGGCGCGAACAACAGCCAATTGTATCCGTTGTACGGGCAAAACTTTGTGCTTGCTTCTTCTGGTCGCAAGAAGCCCTTCCATGCCTTGTACACTCAAAACATCAATTCTAGTAGGTTGTTTAGACGCGCACTTGAAGAGATTTACAACATAAACTTCATCCATTGATTCGAAGATATTCTTGTTAGAAAAGATTCACATTTTAGATACTGGCATTGACATCAAAGCCGCTGTTGAACAACCGCACTGCCGCAAGGGGCTGTTCTGGCAGGCCGGCATGGCCCGGCTGGCCCGCTCAAAACTGCCGTCAGCAAAAGTTGATGGGGCCAGGTCTATGACAAAGATGATTTATTACCATCGACTGGTTGATGCGGCGGTATTTCGTGAAATTTCTGATTCATCACCACACGGGTCGGCGCCGCCGCTTTGAGCGTCTGATGGGCGATGGCAGAGTGGGGAATGGAGATTCATATGCCGTTGCCCGTTCTGATGGCCTGCTTAGGCCTTTCGATTGGCGAGGCTTTTCTAGGTGGAGCAGCCGAGCCCTCGCTTGGGCGGACATCTTTTTCATTGGCCTGAGGCTGCCCAGCAACTTCACTCTAACGCAGCATTGATGGCGCCACGGTTTTCGCCTATGGAGTCGGCGGTCTGAGCGCTATGGCGTGTGTCGATTTGCTTGCATGATGGAGGTCTTGGAGTTCGAGGAAAAACCGAAAAGCCTAATTTCCGCTATGCCATCACCGGCTTTACGGTATGACCACACGGTGGGTGGGAACGAGCCAAAAGGTGAGCCATTTTCAGGGGGCGGGCGACTGGGAAAATCACTGATCTTGAATCGCCAATACTGGCATGAAGGCTTCTGCGGTCGAATTGATGGGTCGGGCATGGCTGGCTGGTTACGGGACCGGATTCGCTGCAGAGGCGCATTAATCGACCTTGGAGCCACCGGCAAGGGTCAGGTCGGGTTTGCCGAAGAAGTGGCCTGGCGGCTGGGGTGGATTGATGACGAACCGCTTGGACGTTTGGCCAACACTCAGAAAGCGGTACGAACGTATCTTACTACGCTGCTCAGTGATGGCATGATTCCGTGCTGACGGACTGCCGCGATCAAGGAGCTGCTTGATGGAGCAGACTTACGCGATCGCAGAGGGCCATCTTGTCACACCAAGGTATTCGGAAGATGATCGAGGCTTTTTTTCGAGAAGCTGGGAATGCGCGCAGTTTTGCTGCGGCCTCGGGCGTCAGCGAAGGAGCGGCCATTCTTCTTGCAGACAACCACTCCCGGTCGAGCCAGGGGTGCTGCGTGGTCTTCAATATTAACTGGAGCCAGACACAAGGCAGCTTGGGCGCTGGCGTCGCGGCGAAATTTTGATGTGGCCGTCGGACATCGGGTGCAGCTCGGCCACTTTCTGTGGCAGTTGGGGTTGGTGAGCGCCTGAGCGGCGAAACCGCACATGCTGTGGATACCACCGCTTTGCCATGGTTTTTTACTCAGCCCTCAGCCGGACGTTCTCTATTAAGGCCGTGGCTATGGAGCAAAAACTGTGAACGTACCTGCTTGGAGCGACCAGCATCGCCTCCTGGTACTGGGGCGGAATGGCGCGTGGAAAACGTTGGCTGGCCAGCAGAAGATGCGTCGGCGCCGCTTTGTTGGTGGATGCGAGGTGTTTGCGTGGAAGTTGTCTCACGGGCAAAAGATGGGCCAGCAGTGGTCAGGCCCTGATCGATTCCGTGCCAGGGGGTGACTTGATGGCCAACGGGGCGGGATCAGCTCAACCTCGCGATGCCGGGGCTTGCCGCCAAATCGTCTTGAATTCAAACCGATTGGAGTCCTCAGCTGGGGCTACCGGCGTTCGATTTCGCGCGAATCAGCAGACCTGGGCCATGGCGGTGAATGCAGTGCACGGGGCCTTTGCGAAAGCCTCGCTGAAACTGGCGGAAGCGCTCCAAGTGAGCACGATTTTTCTTCAAGGCGCCAAGGCATCTATGAACCGCCAAGCCATGAACGCTGGGGGTCTACGGCAAGACAAAGCGGCAGGTGAATCCGCCGACAGCGCTTTTACACCAGAGCAGCTCACATCTCGCACAGCTGAGGTTATGGCGGTGGCAAGACTTCTGCCTCACATGCTGCGCCTGCACCGCAGAAACGCCGAAACGGGGAACCCTCGGAGTGGTGGCCGATAGGTGGATGCCTCCCACCCTCACCCTGGCAGCGCCTGCTGGGTGCACGCAAAGAGGGGTGGAGTGCATCATTGGTGCGATGCCGTTGCAGCAGTGGTACGACTTCGCATTCGCCTCGGCGAACTCGGTGTCAGCGCCGGATGCTGCACAAGGCGCAGTCAAGCCGCTCACACGGCGACTACCCGACACAGCAGAGCGGCCCAGCTATACCCTGCTCGATTGCACCAGTAGCCGCCAGGACTACTGCGGCACCATGGGCGAGAAGCTTGGCCGCTTGTGCTCGGAGCGTGTCGACACAAAAAGCTAGGCCATCCTTCAGGAGGATCCAACACACACCCACAGGGCATGGATCATCAGAGCGACAAACCAGAAATCGCTGAGTTGTGAAGCGGCCAACGGATTTTGGTACTGGTGGCGCCGGCTTCTCGTGGGAGCCGATGGTGCGGCGGCGTGTACGGCGAGAGCACGGCCACGGTATTCAATTCGACAAGATGGGTTACGCCAGTGACTTGAGCAGCATCGAAGGCGTGTTGAGGGAGCAGGCGAAGCCAGTGAAGGGCCTTCAACTGTTGCAGGTAGATTCGACGAATGCAGAGGCATTGGAACGCCATTGCCAGGCTGACCGATTTCTTGTCTGCATTCTGAGCAGAGAGCCACGTGGATAGTTCCATCGAGGACCAGGTGTTTTCATTGCCAGCAATGTGACAGGGACTTCAATTTGTTGCAAGCCATCAGAGGAATTGGGATCGCCTCGGAGGATGGTGACAAGCAAAGAACGTTCCGTTGCATCACTCAGCAGGTGAAGTGTTCGGGTCCCTGGGGGAAACAGTCGCTTTTCTGAAAACCACTCCCTACGATCCACGCTGTCCCTATCGCAGCTAAGGCTGCCAGTGATACTTGGTGTGAGTGCCTGGCATCCCACTTTGGCCTGCTGTTGTTCTCACCAATGCAAGCATATTATGGGCCGCACCCCATGGCAATTTCCGAAAAAATTGATCGTCGTGGTCCTCAAGGCAGTCGCGGGGGTGCCCATTCCGTTGTATGGAGGAATGGTGCGAAACATCGCGATTGGCTGTATGTAGAGATCACGTTGTGCTCTGCTGCTCTCAGCCACAAAAGGACGCCTTGCCAAGAGCTATTTGGCGTGGCGGGCATGGCGAGCGACCAACAACAGGTTGGGAGGCGATTTGGGCCTCTTACTTGATGACTTCTACCCGCAAAGCTGCTCACTCACTGATTTACACTGTTCACTGGATAGGCGGTCATTGATCGGTCGAATGCGATCGATACCCAGCAACGTGTCGTGATCTTGTGAGTGGGATTTAAACAAAGCTCGATCAGTGTTGTGGGAGGGGCGCTGATAGATGTACACGGGTATAGGCTGAGTTCTCAGATAGCGGTGTCCAAAGTGTGGTGCCGATAAAGTTCGAAAAAGGGCAACTTCGGAGGAACAGATTGGAGTGGTGACATGGCTTGGTCCCAATGGCTCAGATACAGTTAAACCTTCCTGTTTCGGCTATGTGCGAAGATTTCGACCACTTTTTGCTGGCCTCACGCCTGCTGAAGCTGTCAATTTTAAAATTAACCACTTGAAGGATATGCCTGGCTTTGCCTTGCCCAGGCCCCGTTCCATCTTGAGCTTCTCCGCCATCGATTCAGTTCAGCTGGCATTTTTCCTGACCACGCGTGATAGCAAGGCTTCCCCACATAGGGCGGATCCACGGTTTCTGGCGGCGTGGCGGTTCGCCCGACAGGATCGGCGGGCCAGAAGGACGGGTGTGAATTTGTGCGGGAGGGGATATGGGACAGAGGCGCGCCGCTTCCGGGCAGGGCGTAGGTAGTTTTCGGAAACACTCGGGATCGAGTGTGCCCAAACAGCAGGGCAGGACCAGGCATGTATCGCTGGACCGCTTGTGTGAAGCAACGTCGAGACGATTCAGGGTGTCGTGCTGCCCAGGAAATCAGTTGGAATTGAGTGTCGG
>Ga0163217_1020776_pt1 | contig 11467 bp, 18 predicted proteins | sample SynspAceP_FD_185933 | JGI IMG/M metagenome (GOLD analysis project Ga0163217, IMG submission 185933) | Saline lake microbial communities from Ace Lake in Antarctica - Synechococcus sp. Ace-P (PacBio error correction) | ecosystem: Environmental > Aquatic > Non-marine Saline and Alkaline > Saline ... | reverse complement strand
AGCAGAGTTCAAGTCACCTCCACTCACTTCTCACGCGGGCTCAACTTCAGTCCTAGAGCCGTGAGACTTTCAGGAATAGTGTCCAAAAGCCTCGGGCTGCGGCTCTCCAGACAGGGCCCTGTAGAGCTCTCCCTGGGAAAAGCCCGAAGCTCTGGCCACCTGAGTCAATCCCCTGGGACGTGCAAGTCGCCAGAGCCTTTGCAATGAGACAGCATCTCATCGCCCTCCTCGATGCAGGCTTCCAAAATAGGTGCCATGTCCTTCCGGTGTTTCGGAGAGCTCGGCAACGTCGTACAGGCTGGTCGTAGTTTTCATCAGGTTCCTCGCAAGGTTGTCTGCCGAAACAGAAGGGGGCCTCATCATGTCCTTGGCTTGTGAGCTTTGTCTCGCCAGCCAAAAGGATGATCAAGGCGGTCACCTCTTTCAGGAAAGTAGACCCTGTATCAGGGCCGTAGTTTGATCCGCAACTCCGACACGCCGCCCCGACGGGCTTGACGTCACAGGATTGCCGCCGATGAGGCGCTCGATCCTGGCCAGAACCTTCGCCCGTCCTCTCAGATCACGAGAACCCGCAAGCCATCGAACGACCGCTCTGGTTTCTGGCGTGACTTTCAAACCATTTAACAACTGTAGCCTCCTGGACTACAAAAAATGCTGCAAACTGCTTGCGTTGCCCCATCAAGGTTCGACACATCCTCGAACGCCGCCCCTGAGTGGACAAGGGAGTGACTATTAGAGCGCAAGATGAAATCGGGGAGGCCTGCCACTCCGAGGGGCTTGTTATTCCGTTCATCTATGCGATGACACCTTTTCTGGATCGCTTCCTGTGCGAGCTGTTAAAGACTCTTTCCTGCACATTGCCGCAGTCATCGCTAACCTCTCATGGAGTTCAGGGGGAATCCGAAGATTGAATTTGCCTGAAAAGTGTTTCCTCGGCTAAGATTCCTTGCTCCCTCGCAGACCTCAAGAAAAGACGTCCAGCTGACTTTTTTAAACTCCTCTACGAAGTCATTCCGGGCTTGATCCATAGAAGTCCGGCTCCTCCAGGAAAGCCCAGGATTTCCCGCGAAACTGATTCCGTTTCCTTTCGTATCGAATTCAATTTTGGCATGGTAGGCCATCCACAGTTCATAGATTTCATGATGTAACTGCCGTGTTCTTCAAGCCACTGGCGGATGAAAGCAACAGCACCCTTGTCTGTATCTTTGGCGATGGTGGGGTCTGTGGAAGGACCCTGACTTCGCCAAACAGAACGACGCGACTCGGCTGCCCGCCCTCTCGCTGAATCTCCACCAAGTCCTGAAACAAGGCTGTCGATGTCCCTCCACGGCAAAACTGCCGCTTTATAGGACGGGAGAAAGATCAGATCAAGGGTTCGCTGGTGCTTCCGCTTCCATCCATGATGGTACTATGTCGCGGTACCAGCTGTGGGCCTATTCGACACAGCTCGTGGGGATACGGATAACTTTGTCAATTTGAAGTTCCGTTAACCATTTTGGAGCAGTTGGTTGCTTCTGTGAAACATGGAGAGCCCCATGTCGTTCATGTTCTCCAGAAAAGCTAGCTGTCCCTAGGACTTTCATCGTACTTTCCATTTCATGATACATGGTTCGGCTGGCCAGAGAACCACTTGTTCATTTGGCACACAAGCTCGCTGGGTTTCCTTTGCTTAAGCTTATCGATTGACGCGCCACATTGGCTTCAACAGCTTGTGGCACTCGTAAAATCAACAAAAGCCAATGCACTATGCCTGGTCTGAGCTAGATGGGACAGATGACATTCTAATTCTTGCAGTGGGTCAGGGGCTTTCTGGGACGAACAGCAAAGAGCCGCAAAGTCAAGGAGAAGAAGCCGGTTCTCACACAGCGACTTTCTGAATCGATCCCGTGGGAGTCATTCTGACACTTCTGATATGGGCTAGTGTGCAAGAGCGCAGGAGCCAATGCTGCGCAAGAGGATTGGATCCTTGATCCTGTCAAGGATGTACCGTTCTTCCAGCAGCCTGTTAATCTCAGCCGTAGGCAAGCTTCCGCTTGCGCGTTGAAGAGCTGAATTCCAAGTCAATGACAGACGCTCCTTCGAGGAGTTTGTCGGCCTTGGGCGTGATGAACAATATCCGGATGCAAACTTACTGTGGGCTTTTTTTAGGGAGCGTCTCCGCAAGGCAGGGTCATCGAGAGCTGTTTGAGATGGTTTGAGGCGTATCTCCGCCATCAAGGCCTTCAGCTCGTGGCGGTCAGTATCATCGATGCAACTCTTGTCCCAGTTCCAAAGCAAACGCAATACCGCGAAGAGAACCAAGGGAAATCAAAGCTGGGGAGGCTGCCGGAAGGTGGGATGAAAACTAGACGGCTGCAGCAGAAGGACTTAGATGTCGATGGGTCAGAAAGAATGGTGCCAACTACTATGGCCACAAGAACAACACTGTATCGATGTTGACCATGATTCATCGGCAGGTATTTGCAGTTACCACCAGCCAATATTTCATGTAGCAGATGCTCCCACGGCTCCTTGATCCAGAGAATGAGCACGACTTTGTATGGGTGGACGCTATTCAGGGCAGTGCTTTGAAGAACTGCTTGGGGTTGGAGGCTTTGAAAGCCTGATCATGAAAAAGGGTTCTCGCAACAACCCGGCTCAATGAGGCAGCAAAGGAAGCTAAATCATGTCAAGTCCGCAATTAAGCCTGCGTTGAGCATGGTCTTTGTTGTTATGACATTGTCAATGGGAAAAGCTGACGAGAAAGATTGGACTTCAAAGATGAGGCATGGTGGGGCCTCAAAAAATCTGACCTTCAATTCCTTCGATATCTTCAGCGCACGGAGCCCAAGTGGTGCAGCGGCCTTAGTCGGCTTCCTGAAAAAAACAAAACCAGGGCACTCACACAAAATGCGGTACTGCGCCGAAACAGGCCAGCGACTCGATGCTGCCTATACCGCAAGCAGCAAATCGTGTGATTGACGGCTGAGCGAGTGGGCAAGCCCTTGAGTCGTCAGTCCTGGAGGCTGTACAGACCCAATAACCAACCAGAATAAGGACAAAAAAGAGGCCGCAGGCAGCCTCAGCCAACTTCTCGGAGCACATCACGATGAAGGCCATAGAGATCGTGGTCTTCGGACCATGCTAGTTTGGCCATGATGCGATCCCAATGAATACTTACGCTTTTCCAGCTTCCAAAGGATCCCTCTACCTCATTGCGTCGGCGCAGATCAGACTGAGTTGCTGCTTTGCGGCAGCATTCAGATCTGGGTTCTTTGGGGGGCGACCCAAAGGCTTGCCTGAGAGCGGATTCGTTTCTTCATTGCAGAAGTGCCTATTCTCGCGATTGATGTAGATACGATCAGCGCAGATTCCGCTTGGGGTAGCAACCATTATCGCTTTTTGATTTTTCGCCTGAGCAATGAGATCTCCACCTTCTTTGTATGCATCACAACTGATGCGATGAAGGAAATGGAATCCATTTTTCAACAGTGATGCTGATTTGGGCGCCCAAACTCAACGGCTGCCTTGCTTTTCCTCGGAACAATTTGGCCTACTTGGTTTCTGAACCAGGTGCGCAAAAGCGATGAGGAATGCTTTCTGGAATTGCTTTTCAAGGAAGGATGGCTTGCTGCCGTGCCAGTTCACTGCAGGCCAGACGTTCTGCACCAGTGCTGCTTGAGGCAGAAAGGCTTGCCCCAGCTGCGATCAAAGCGTCGGATAGCCTCAAGGATTGCGCTTGCAAATAGTTTAGCTGCTTCCTCACTGCGGCCTTCAATTGCGCAGCCTTGGCTTTTTCTGCTGGGCGAATCGTGAGGAAGCTGGAAAACGAGCTTTTTCGCGGTTGTAGTGGGGGCGATGGCGTCCAAAAACCAGGTGGACTGATGGCAAAGATCATCGATAATCTTTTCAGTGCCATCTCGCTCGTTGAGCAGGCTTCAAATCAGTCGGGATAAGTAAGATCTGCGGGGGCGCAGGAAGGCGTCGAGCTGAATCGTTCCCAGTTCATGCCTTCTGGCGCCAGTAGACTGGTCTGGGTGAGAACTCATCGAGCTCAGGAGCAGCTGCGCCGAGCGCATCTCGTCGCCACTCCTTGATCATCCGGTCCTGGATATGTGTCGCTGATCATCAACTCTCGGGGACTTAACAGCGTTCAACCACATTTCTTTGCCGCGCTGCACGATCAGCCTCATTGATCTTGACGCAGTTCTTCATCTTGATAGGCCGCTTACGAAAAGTGAACCATCGATCGATGGATCACAAGGGGCTTTGCGGTAGCCAGAAAAAGCAAGAAAGTACTGCATGTATGGATTTTCCTAGATCTCAGGCAGTCTCCTCATCACTCAGACCAAGCCGCTGCTTGATGTAAAGAGCGCCCAAAATGCCAAGCCGCACTGATTTTTGCAGGAAGCTCCGTCGTGGCGCGAAACTTGGTGCGTAGGACGATTCAAGCTCTTCCCACGGTATCAACTGGCCAAGAACACCCACGGTTATCTGGATCAAGTGTGCCACAAAAGGAAGGTGGGAACTCCTCGATAGAGAGCTGGCCATTATGATGTTTCGATACAGTGTGGCCGTTACACGATGTAGCGAGCAAGGAATTGCTCGGTCAAAACCAGTTTAGCGCCTTTGATTGCTCAAACCAAACTGCAGGGCAGGGGTTTTGACTTTTTCAGGAAGCCCTAAGTCCGCAGGACGGACGAACCCTGATTGCAGGGAACTTGCAGTGTTTTTTGTCGGCTTCTGATTTTTCCGCCGCCCTCTGGCGCTTTTTTCAGCTCTCAGAGCTGAGGTAAGATGCTCATTATCGAGGAGCCCTTGTGCATGGCTGCAGGCTAACCAGGCGCAGGAAAGGGTGATTCAGCAGATCACAGCCTCTGGAAGCAGGTAAAACGCCTTATTGGCCTCCAATCGTCTTGATAGGGCAGAAGACTTTGTGGGCTTGGGGCTGGGTGCTCAGCCGGCCCACTCCTGGCATTTATCGATGCGGCCATCGCGTTAGCAGTTTTTGCCCTGGAGCTTCAGCCAGGTGAGGCCCACGGGCAGCCAAGAATAGCGGCCCACGGCCGTGAGGCTTGGGCGGCCGCTGGAGGGCCAGGAGGGCTGCTGCGATGGCCAGGCGCCGAGCAGGAAGGACTGACCGCTGACCTGCTGGCGATGGGCCAGGCGGTCGGAGGAGGCGGGGTCGGTTTCGCCGGCGCGGATCCGTACCTGAGTCGCCTTGTTCGATGCGCGCCAGGCTGTCGTTCGAGGCGGGCGGGGATTGCCGAGGGCGCGGCTGCGAGTTCGCCGGGCCTGGCGCCCAGTTCGTTGATGAAGTCGTGGGGCCTGGCGCTGGCGGCATCAGGGGCAGTTAGGTAGGGGCGGGCCAATTCGAAAATCAAGCTATAAGCCTGGGGTCCAGGCACGCCGACTCCTCGAAGGGGAGAGGGCCGCATCACGAAAGATCAAGTTCGGAGGCAGGCGAAGGGCTGGCCGTACCACCAGTCGTAAGGTCGCGGAGAGCTTCTCGAGCACAATTGGCGGAGAAGGAGGCGTGAGGGACGTCGATTCAGCATCACCCGCCCAGACGGCGCACCGGCCCGGCATCGATGCGGCGGCGATCACCCGGCGCCCTGCAGTTCCACCAACCAGGCCGAGGCATCCGCGGCCGCTGCCGCCCGCACATGCGCCCAATCGCTGCGCAGGCCGTGGGAGATCTGACCCATCATCCCGAAGTCGTAGTAGATCAGGGCCTCCATTCGGCGGCCACCCGCCAGGTTTGCCGGGATGGGGATCGGCGTGAAAGAAGCCGAAAGCGCACCAAGTTGCTGCAGGTAACTGGGCCGCCCCTTCTCCGCCACCGCCGCTCGGATCGATGCGGCGCCACGCAGTGCGGGTCGATCGGTCGATCTTATCCCGGGTAGATAATCCAGCAGAGGCACCGGGCGGCTGCTCGCTCCCAGGATTCACCACGGAATGCGGATGCCGGGGTCTTCGAGGAACTGCTGGCGGGAAGCGGGCGGCAGGTTCTGCCTCCAGGGAAATCAAAGTTCGCGCAAACAGCACGCGCCGCCAGGCATTTCTTGGGCAATCGGCACCCACTCGCGGGCCCTGGGCCCCAGGGGATGGCGCTGAATCACGGCCGCACCTGCTGCATTGTCACCTCCAGGGTCGAGCCGGTAAAGGCGCTCCAGGCCCGGGGCCGCGGTGAACCTTGAGACCACCTGGCGCCGTGCGCAGGGCTGTCGGTGCAGCCTGGCGAGGCTGCGAGCGAGCGGTGGCTCCTCGAGATCAAAACGATCTGGCGCAACGTTCCCCCAGCTCCTGCTCCAGCAAGGTTTCAACGACGCTGGAAGGGGAAGGCCCGGCCACCTTGTCCTGCAAGCTGGCGAGCTCGGCCACATAGGCCGATGGGCACACGTCGGGCCGGGCCGAGAGCAATTGCCCGAGCCTTGTATGAAGGCGAGCCGAGTTGGAATCAGTTCCTTGGGAGCCAGCGGGCTCGCCTTTGGCTTGGCGCAGCTTCGCGCTGCTCATTGACGCCGCCGCGATTAGCTCCAGTCTTTGCCATCGAGCCAGAGGGCAAAAGGGCAACTGCAGCACCGCGGCTCCAGATCCGCAGGGAAGCGCACCCCTCCCTGCAGCGGGCCCAGGGACTGCCCATCAGGCGCGGTCCTCAAGGCGGCGGGGTGAGGGCGGGCCACCGCGGCGTAGATTCATCGATCCGTTTGGCTGCTGCGCTTCTGGCTCCCATTGGAGTTGCCCGTTGCTGGCGTTGGCGGCGAAGTGCGTGGTCGTCACTGTCGGTTTTCCAGCCGTTTCGGCTTCCATCTCGACTTCCTGCAGAACAGCTCCCATGCTTGCGCCAGCCGCTCCGGCGCTTCCTGGCCAGCACCGCCAGCCGGCCACCGAGTCAGCCAGGCCACTGCCGATGCGCGGCCTTGCAACCGGTTCAGGCCGCCTGGATCAAGATTGGGGGCCGCGCTTCATCTCCAGGCCTGAAGATCTTGCCAAACTGTGGCAGATCAGGGTCTGGGGGGGTGAAGTCTGGCAGACGCTAGGGGGAAATCCCTTGGCGGCGGGCTGGGTCGGCGTTGGCTGGGCTCATCGGGCCCCCAGGGGAGAAGCCGTTGCGAGCGGGGCGGGTCTTTCCGGCGCCACGGTCTGCTGGCGGCAATCCGCCTCCGCTCGGCTTGGCGTTCTTTGACCTCTTGGGCCCTCTTGGCCTCCCCCGCCTTGCGCTTCTCGTCCTTTCCACGTTCTCGCGGAAGGATCGCCACGAGTGGCTCGCGTCCTGATCGCCGAAAGCGCATCCGCGGCTCTCAGGCCGTTCCCGGCGTGGGCTTCACTTCAAAACGCTTGGGCCCAGTGGGCTGTTGCTCGCCGCCACCAGCGCAAGGCAGACGCCCGGTGATGCCGTATCCCAGGCCGAAGCAGAGGCCGGGCCAGCAGGGCCTCAGCCAGGGCGTCGAGGCCGCGTGGGGGTCTCAGCCTGCGCATGGCCTGTGGCGGCGGAACGGACTCGCCGGGGCCCGGCTGGGACTATGGAGGGAAGCTGCTCTGTTTCCCCATCCTGAAGCCCCGAGCCAGCTTCGGCTCGTTGTGGTGGTCAGTTGGTGTAGTCGGCCGTTGATGCGCACGTACGGTCGGAGAGTCGCACCCCAGGCGAGCCACTGGGCCGGGCCACGCCCAACGCGCAGGCGATCGTCACGGTGTCGCCGTTGCGCGGACGCGTTAGATAGGCGCCGCGGCACCGCTCCTCAGAGGTGACGCGGCGGGGCGGCGATCGAAGGCCAGCGGTGACGGCGGCCATCAGCTGGTGCTCTCCGGAGCCAGAGGGCCACGGGCATCCGCTTGGAAACGCCACCCAGCGCGGCCGGCGGCGGCCACGATCGGCCCCAGTTGGCATCACGCGGCCATGCACGGCCGTTTTCACCAGGAGAGCCACAGACCGTTTGCGATGGCGCGGCGCGTCCGTCGTCGTCTGCTGGCCCCCTCCACCTGAACCTCATCAGGCAGGTGGCCCCTCAACCATCACGGGGCGACGGCCTGGCCAGGTGTTGCGACAACCGCCGTAGGCCGGCCTCCAGGCGTGATAGAGCTTCGGGGTTCAGGGGCGGGCGGCTGCAAAAGGCCAGTAACAGTCGTTGGTTGCTTGGGTGTCGCCGTCCACCGTGATCGCCGTTGAAGGAGCGCGCCGACCGCCCGCCCCATGGCCTGCCAGATGGCGCCGGAACCCCGCATCGAACTGCGATAGGCCAGCAGGGTGGCCATGTCCGGGTGATCATTCCCGAGCCCTTGGCCATGCCGCCGATCCGGCACCCGCTGGCCACGAGATCGGCTCCGGGCGATCTGCTTGAGGGGCCAGATCGGTGGTGAGGATGGCGCTGGCGGCGGCGCGCCCCCCGCCGGGCCCACGGGCCGCCACCAGTGGATCGAGCCCCGCCAGCGGGTGTCGATCGGGAATCGGCACGCCGATCACGCCGGTGAGCAAGATCAGCACCTGCTCGGGCTTCACGTTGAGTTTGGCGGCCACTGCGGCGGGCGCGCGCAGGCTGTCGATCGGCCTCGCTCGCCGGTGCAGCATTGGCCTGAACCGGAGTTGGTGAGCACGGCCCGGGCACAGCGGCGCCTTCAGCCAGGCGCTCGGCGCTGAGGTCGACGCAGGCGGGCCGCACCCGGCTTGGTGGTGAAGCTGCCGGCGCAAGACGGGCCCCTCTGGCGCCAGCAGCCAGGGAGAGATCGGCTTGCCGGAGGCCTTCAGCCCAGCGGTGATGATCCCCGCCGCTCAACCCATTGGCGCGGTGATCCCACCGGCGATGCGGATTGCCAGGTGGCGCTGGCTCTGCGGACGGGAGCCGTTGTTGGAGGGAGATCACGGGCTGGCCTGCGAAGCTGGGAAGCATCCTGCCGCCGGGGCGTGAGCCGGCCTCCTTCCGGCTTCTTAATCTGCCCCATTCCCCCGTCGGCGCCTGCTGACTGCGATCCGTCCGATTGCCAGAAGCCATCTGCTCGATTGCTGCCGCGGCCTGGGCTGTGGAAGCCCTTCTGCTCGGGGTTGGCCTGGTTTTGCGCCCCCCACCAGGGCGTCACCCAGGCGGCGATTGCTGGAAGGGGGCAGAGAGGGGCCGTGCGAGGCTGCCCACCGATCAGGCCTTGCCGCTGAAACTCCCAGGCGCCATACCCGCTGGTGCCAAATCTGATCCCGTTTGCGCTGGGCGGCGTTGCTGGTGTCGGGGAGCAGGCGTTGCGCTCGCCGGAGCCCCCGCCGCTGAGCTTCCTGCGCCTCGGCCACCAGCAGCAAGGTGATCTACCGCTTCTCTACCCATCAGCCGGAGCATCCCAGCAGGTGGGCGTCTCCCATTCCGGTGGTACTGGCAGAGCATCTACGACGGCACCTCTCAGCGCGGCGTTCCTTTCCTGGACCATTGCATCGAACAGCGACAGAAACTGGACCAACGTTGCGGCCTGGCGGGATCATTGCGCGGAGCCCGCCGAAACGCTGATTGACTTGATTACAAAGAAGAAGCCGAGGCGGCGGACGGGCATTCGAATGGGAGGTGCTGGCCCGCCGTGAACCTGGTGGAATCAGGGCATGGGCCGCATCGATGGGGTTTCCCGGTGGCCAATGCCCAGGGGCCCGATGCAGTTCCTGCCCCACCACCTGGGCGCAGGCGGGAGGTTCGGTAAGGGCGACATCCGCCGATCCCACGGACGCGATTCATGCGGCGGGGCCCGTTACCTGGTGCGCCGGGGTGCTTGAAATGACATCCGCAGAGGGCCTGGGGCTATAACAACAGCGACCAACTACGGCAATGCCGTGGCTCACCTATGCCCCCTGTCAAAGGAGGACCCAGCGCCTTGTGGGGCTCTATCACTGGGATATTCATTTCGCAGCAGCGGCGGTGATTCTCTGGTTGCCCGTTGGTTACAAACCAGCCCGGTCCATCGCCGTTTCACCTACCTCAGCCAGTTCCCGGGCCAGCGCACCGCCAGCAGGATCTCTGGTACTGAGGTCTGGGGCAGTCAAGGCAGCAGCTACTTCTCCGGTTCGGGCCTCCTGATCAACCTTTCGGTCAGTCGTTGAGGGCGACCAGATCCCGGAGTTGGCCGGGATCGAGACCACCCAGCCATCTCGGCGCTGCCGTGATGTCTTCGCAAGCGGGCTTCTCGCGAATCATCCGGTCGATCTTCTCTTCCACGAGCCGCTGGTTGCATTTGAACTTGTTGCACCAGACCCCGGTTGGTCTGGCCATGCTGGTAGGCCGGTCCGTGGCCTGGTTCTCCACGGCCGGATTCCACCAGCGATCGATGTGAAGACGTGGCTTGGCGCGGGTTCAGGTGAGGCACCCACCGGCTTCAGCGACAGCAGAAACAACGGGGGGGCCGCGGGATTCGTCCTGGAAGCGATCGACATCGCCGTGGCGCTTCCACCTGCTGGGCTGGCCGTAGAGGAAGGGCACTTCCTGCGGAAGCGCTTCTCGAAGGTGGCCTTGAGCAGGTGCCCCCATTCGTGCGAAAACTGGTGGAACGCAGGGCCAGATTTCGCCCGCCTCGTCCCCTCATCAACCGATTTCTTTCCAGCCGCGCAGCTTGGCGGAGGCGGGGCGCTGAACCTTCGCGATTGCCCCCTTCCTTGAGGGCCTGGGCGGGTTGGTTTACAGGATCGCTTTGAGCTTCGGTTGAAGCAAGGCCGAGCACGTGGCCATGGCTTCCTGGCCCAGGGGCGGCCCGGGCGATGGCGCGCGAGCGTTTGTCCACGTTTTGCGGTGGTAGAGCTTGCTCTGCTCGCTGCTGAAGGCCCCACCCCATTCGCTGAGTTCCAGCTTCTCGGGCAGGTCGGAGATGATCGATTTGTCGGTTTTCAGCCGCCGCAGAACGAAGGGGCCCACCCGGGCCTTTTGATGTCGCGCAGGGAGGCGGGTGTCGCCGTAAAGCGCTCGATCGGCAGGGCGGTAACGCTGGCGGAAGAATTCTTCTCGTCGCCAGCCACCGTGGGTGAGGAAATCCATTCAGGCCCAACAGCTCACTCCAACCGGTTCTCCACCGGGGTGCCGGTTGAGGGCGATGCGGGAAGCGGGCTGGTTTTTGCCCTGGGACCTGGCCAGCTGGACGGGGCTGCCCAGGGCATTGCTTGGGCGAGGAAGGGTTTCTTGATCGCCTGGGCTTCGTCGATCCCACCGTCCCTGCCAGGTTCCATCGAGGCCAGCAGCTCGCTGTTTCGCGTTTGCAAGCAGGCCGTAAAGCTGGTGAAGCCACCAAGGATCGGACGCCCTTGAGCGGCCTTGGCCAGGGCCGCCGGCGTGGCGGGGGGCCGCCTCGGGCCCGTAGTGCTCCAGCACGGGTCAGCCTGGTGTGGAAGCCGTGGCCTCACGCTTCCAAGTTGGTGAGCACCGGAGGGGTGGGGGCCACCAAAGGCAGCACCGGTCGCTTTCAAGGTTCCTGCTTCGGGGAACTTGAGTTGCTTTTTGGGCAGGGAAGGAAATCTTCCTCCCTTTCGTTTTGT
>Ga0163217_1076748_pt1 | contig 11468 bp, 16 predicted proteins | sample SynspAceP_FD_185933 | JGI IMG/M metagenome (GOLD analysis project Ga0163217, IMG submission 185933) | Saline lake microbial communities from Ace Lake in Antarctica - Synechococcus sp. Ace-P (PacBio error correction) | ecosystem: Environmental > Aquatic > Non-marine Saline and Alkaline > Saline ... | reverse complement strand
TTATAGAAATAGTGCTGTTCCTGCACCACTGTTTCAGTTATCTAGACCCGATTGCCGCCAGCGTGTAAATTGTGGCGTCAGGGAAAACTTGAAAAAGCAAAACAATCAGTTGTTTCGATGATGTCGCTTCGGTGGCTTCACGGCTTCAGGACCAGAAACGCGGGTGCTACATGCTCAACATTCACGAACAGTTTGCACGACGACATTTCAGATTGTTCATGCGAGCGGAAAACTTCGATTACATTGACGGCAAGGCTTTTGAAGCTGCCTGAGAAAACATTGTAGACGATGGCCAGGGTGCGCTGACTGGTCGACATGGTGGCATCCGACTATGTCAGTAGCTTCGGCTCCGATCGCTGCTGATCATTCGCCAAACAAATGCGCCATTTGGCCGGAAATCGTTCGTTTTCGCCCCAACGACCGTCATGGTAAGTCCTTGCGGTGTCGGGTTTTTCTTCAGATCTTCAGGTCGCCCAGACCCAAAGCCGAAGCGCTGGTGATGAGTTGGGGCAGGCAATGCTGATCAGATAGGGACGCGCAAACGATCAACCGCCATATTGGCACCGCGATGAGCGGCGGCGAAGAACAGGGTTTCCAACACAATTGATGAGCTGGAGGACCATCTATGACGGCCTTTCCCGATTCATTCGAAACCGCAGCAGGCCTGCACCGAGACACTGCGCGGGGACGCTAATGTTTCTGGTCGTGGAAGAGTTGTTCAGCAACATGGCGTGCGCTACGGCTATGCGACCGATTGCTGATGATACCATCATCATTTCTGTGGTCGTGCGGTGGAATTTCTCCGGTGACGATCCGCGATTCATGCCGCCGAATTCGACCGCATCAATCCGGCCGAGGTCCCCCGATTTTCGAGGGTTGACCTGTGAAAGCAAGAATCGGTTGGGTTGGGCCTGTACCTGGTGCATGAATTTGCCATCCGTGGGAAAGCCGCGCGATGGCGCAAGCCATGGTCACCGTTGTGCAGTTGCCGATCGCAAAAGGCGGTTTGACGCTCTTGCGATCTGGACAGCCACGGGCCTATTCCAATCCCCCAGACTCGCGAATTCGGCAGATCGAATCGGAGCTAGAATTCGACCCTGAGATAGAAAAAATCGGTCAGGCAAGGCGGGGGTATTGATTTTGCGTGCGGCGCCCAGTCGGGGCACCGCGTCGGAAGATCCGCATCCGGCTTCTTGGCAAAAACGCCACCAGATCATCGAACGACAAGGTTTCGCCGTCTCCTCGCCGGATTTCAAAGTACCGTCACTGACAACGATTGAGCCGGTCGGCCGGGCAGGATCATCACACGGATTTTCCACGCATGCGATACCCGAAATAGCGCCGATCGCCATGCCACGCCCACCGACCAGCAACTTCGTTTTCGACAACGCCTTCAGACCTGTTTCGCCAACAAGATGGCTGGCGGATGGCCGCCGCTGGCGCAGGACAAGTTCGCGCTGCTTGCGATTGTAGACGCCGACCAGATGGTAAAAAACATGTCGTTTTGGCTTTTCCATCGTAAACGCAGGTTGAGACCGGCGAGTACTGCGGCCGGATCGCGGAAAATCCGCCTGCGGCAAAGCCGACGCGGCGCAAGCACCATGATTGACGGAAGCCGACAGCAAAGCGCCGACCGACGCCGTGGCCGCAGACGTTCCAGCAGTGTAAATGGCGAAATGATCTTCATCGATTGTCATGATACCGAGGGCTATCGCCGCCAGTTCTGTGGAGGGCTCAAAAGCCATTGGGTGCCGGGGCGTCTCGTTTCCGCGGTTCGGGCAGCAGCCGGACATCACGTAACGACAGGCATCACCAACTTCAGCTCCAGCCGTTTCCTGCAACCTGTTTGAGCAGAATGTTGTTTCCGCCAAACTGATCTTCAACAGCCTCTCCATGCTCGATGGTCGCCTCATAGAGCATGTTGAGAATCCTGATACTCCGCTTTCAGGTCTTCCAGTTCGGACCGCACAGCGCCAATGGGCATGTGAACGTCGGTGTCCGACGCACGGTTTTGCCGCTGGATTGACCCGGATGTGCCCGCAAGAGGTTCGCTCATCGGAGTCATCACTTGATTTTTTTTCAGTAGTGTTTCATTGGATCCGATCAAAGCGCATCGTCAATCTGTGTTACTTTCATCAGAGGTAGGACGCACAAGCTAACAACCATCGTTTGGATCAGTGCGTCCGTGAAATTTTCGCGATTACTGAGCCCTAATTCCTGTCCGCTGTCGTATGGAGTTCCTTGCCGGACGGCTCCCTCAGATCGATAGTAGGGCAAATTGGCTACAAATTGCTGTTGAGCCCGATCATTGACTTCTCCATCACCGGTCGTGAGGATTCGATTGCGAAAAATCCCCACATAGAGAGGGTTGACGGTCATCGTATCTCCTTGAATCCATACTTTGTCCGCGGGATTTTCAGCCTTGGACGAGCCCCAGCCTGGTTTGATTGCTGCAATCTTCGCATCAACATCGGGCTTGTTTGATTTTCGACACCTGTCTTGGTGATATCGCATACCGGTAAGCCAATGCTCAAAAGCCCGATTTCGATATATTCGATGTTGGCCGAGATGCTAAGCGAAGCGCTTACTGCCAATAGATTATTTCCGGCTCCAGCACTGAAACGAAAATGATTGCTGCTTCTATTAACGACGTTCACATGACCCATTGAAATCATCACGAACAAAAACTTTGACCGTTGTTCTTTTGTCGCCGTTCTATTGTTGTTAAAATTGATCTCCGTTTAACATTCGTGACGCCATCCGCAGGTTATGTCAGCTGTTCTTGCTGTGCCTGCGACTTGTTACGTATAAACTCATCGCCTCGATAAAAACCTGCCCCCTGGCAGGATTTTACCTCACCCAATTAACCGACTTGTTGGAGTGTGGGCATGACCAATAAATCTCGATCCCGTTGGTTGCAAGCGGCCCGGATTGCGGGCGTGTCTGTAAAGCATTGGCAATGCTGGAGGATTTCAAGTGATGTATTTTCCAACTTCGCAGATCGATTTCCTCCTCCGAAATCGATATCGATTTTCCCCTTACCGTGAAATATAGACACGCTCTCTGCTCGCCAGCCAGAACCCGGGCCGTTGCACGCCAGCTGAATCCCGGCATTGGTCGCACCGCGCCGTCCGCTCTGCGCAAAGGACAGCTTGCGTCACTTTTGCAACTCTTCGTGCGTCGGCCGATTTCGGTCGCGTTGGTCCTCGCACCGCCTGTTGTTTGGTCGCAAGCGCAGCAGTTGGCTGATTATTCCGCTCTGCGGTTGCGGGCCTCATGTGCCTTCGGGGGATAGAAATCAGCTTTGCTTACGGGCTGATGCCTCGACATTCGCAATACCCCCCTAACCTGAAATAGGCACCGGCTTGTTTCGTCGCCAGCGGTTGCAGCGACGACGATTTACGAGGAACAAAAAATAGTTCGGAGCTTTTGGTGTAGGACGTGCCGTCAGTCTGAAGGGGGTCGCCATTGTTACACTCCAAATTTGCAGAACCGAGACGGTATCCAAAGAGACAGACCAAGCAATCTAACCTGTTGCCTTTTCCACGAAGCATCAGAAGCAAAACAGGAAAGGCGGTCGGTGCGGAGCGCAATAAACTATTTGTGGCGAAAAGACAGAATCCAAGCCGACCGAAATTGCGCAGGCAGCCTGGCTTCCAAGCGCTGGCGCAGAACCGCCATAAAGACCTCTCCGATTCACAACGAGATTATCGCATATATTGGCGGAATCTAGCAGTGAATGGATCTGTTACGCTTCGTCAAAAATATCTATCATATGAGACAAAACAAATTGGATTAAGCAAGATCTCAGACCAAATTATTGTAGGGCTTGATTTCACATAATGCGAATCGGATGTCAAGCTTTGCTGTTCAAATTCACGATTCCGATCATAAAGGATCATTCAAAGGATGGGGCGACAATTGATGATGGATTCGACACCGGGCCGAGATGCAGGGACGGCCCAGCAAAATCAAGTCACTCATCGAAGTGTCTTGGGTTGAATTAATCAGCTCGCATGGGAAAATTGTGACGGGCTCCAGTTACCTGGCGCGCATGGTCAGTCACAACAGTCGGGAAACCGCTGCATTTTCTCCAACCTTTCGTTTTCGTCCGCTCTGAACGAATTTGCTAGGAAAACGGCCTATCGCCAAAACTCGGGCAACCGGCGATTTACATCTGGCCGGGATATTCCGCGGACGGCGATCACCGACCGGATCGAACTGACCATTCCTTTTAGCGAACCAGCCGAAATTTGCATTTTACCGGAAAATCGGTGGCGGCGGCTTGCGAGCCTGGAGCTGTTGAAGACTACAGGGCAAATGCTCTTTTCCGGCGGGCCGCTCGATCCACGGTCGTCTTCTGAATGGCTGTTGACGTTATGGCGCAGGACATATCAATTGCAGTTGTCGACTTGACAGCTCCGGTTCGGTCTGACCGCTGATTTGACCCTGGAACCACGGAAAATTGATTGTTGCAAGTCACTCCCCCCAGTTTTACCGTCCGCTTTGATGAAAAACAATCAGGAGCTGGCACATCGTTGGTTCGATGCGTCCCAGGTATGCAAACAGAACTTGCACCGATGGTGGCGGCTTTCTCGAGAGCTCGATAGGCAAACTGCGCGGAACCGTCAACTGAAACGTCAAAGCGGTTGGTTCGCCTCAACAAATCTTGGCCTTCCACGTGTTAAGTGGCGCCTCTGCTGAAGCTGTGCGAGGCCCGGGGACTGACTGCGCATTTGCATCCTGACCTCAGCGTCGTTGGGTGGTCAACGCGCCAAATTCAGCCCACTGGGCGATCGCAATTCCGCACATTCACCATTCGAGCAGGTATTTATGACAATTCCTTTTTATCCCGGCCAGTCCTTCGTTGAAGAAGACAGCTTCATCGGCGTTCTTCGCACGCAGACCAAACTGACTGGCTGCATGAGAAGGAGATTTACCGCGACATGGCTGCGCGAGGGCTGGCAATTGGCCAGACAATCTGTTGCGGGGATTGGCGATTTCGCGGGTTTTGGGAACAAGGAAATCACCCGACGCGGCTGGTGGCGCTCGACCATTGCCCAAATCAAGGCCTCGCCTATGCGCCGCAATGTGGCCAACGATGATTCGCATCAAGGGCATCGAAGTATGTCTATGGGCGATGCTCGGAAATTGTGCTGGAAGACGGACCAGTTCGATTTCGTCACCTGCCGTCACGCACTTCAGGTATTGTGGACCGGCCGAATCGATCCTGAATGAGCGTTTCGCATCTGCAAGCCAGGGCGGAAGCGGGTCTACATAAGCACGAGAAGAATATCACATTGCCTGGGCGGAGCCGCGTTGGCGAGGTCAATCCAGGGACCTACAACCGAAGTCGCCAAGCTCTGCCACATTTCAAACATGGAACATTTTTGAGATCGGTCCGAAAAGCGTGGATTTATGGGTTGATGCCGGCTTTGAAGATATTCTGATGGAAGTCGTTTCAGGTTGACAAACCATTGACGGCAATCCTCAGGACTTCGCAGATGTTTATCCAGTCATGGAAGGAGCTGTTTGCCGGTGATATGGGCAAACCGGCGCGGCGACGACGCTGCATGTCATCGAGGAAATTCAAACGCGGTTTTTGATGATCACCATCTTTGCGGCCTTCATCCGAGGGATATGCCGGATGGCGATCTGGGTCGCATCGGGGCGCAAACCACAGTGGACACAACAAAATTACAACAGCCGTAATGGCGACACGATGCCGGCAACAGGGCAAATCCAGGATGGGTGTCTCGCTGAGGAGTTTTCCGGGCCAAAATTCGTCCTGGTTGGTCGAGTGCGGCGGTGGTTTTTGACCCTACTGCTCTCTGGCGCATTGCAGCTTTGGAATGTGCGGGCGGCTGTCGCAGGACGCGACCGAGCAGGTCGGAGACGGCCTGGACAAGCGGACAGAAGAAATATGTCGATGCTTACATCCAATTGCCATCGCGGTTGCGTGGCCGAATTAGTGATAGACCGCGTCCATTCCGATGTCAACGGGGAACATTGGCAAACACTTTTCAATCGCTGACCGATCATCCGCGAAACTTTGGTGATGTGAGTCGGCGATGCCATCGGCGGCCAGCCGGGGATTTCTCAAGCGGGCTGGGTTTATGACAGGCCGCCGGCTCTGGTCACAGAACTTCCCCCCGCGTGCCTTCAGCAGTCAAGCGTCTGGGCTATTCTTCTCGATGAAAACGGCGACCCCATTGCCCGCAGCCGCCGAACAGGTGCGTACCAGCCGGGCTTGAGCCTGTTCGCCCCGATCATGGGACAACGGCACACCCGAAAACTATGAAGTCTATTTATCGTCGGTCCGAAGGACGCATCAATACATGGCGTGCCAGCCCCTATTCGGGCAGGCGCAAAACCTTTGACGAGCTTCTATCCCGGACACAATGAGGGACAAATTTCTGGGACTTTTTCTTCCCAGGCGTCTGGAGGGCTGGGAACGCTGGATAACCGATCCGGCATCAAATGGGGTCGGGTCGAATAATCGGTCAACCAACGGCCCCCTATATCGACGGCCATTACCGGAAGTTGATCATTTCAGCTTCTTTCACCCGATCTGGACTGCGAAAACCGCCAGAATGTTAAATGGGATGGTGGCGGCCGGACGTAACGCTGAAGCAGATTTTCCAGCTGATCAAAAGCGTAAACATCGCTGAACTGGATTCGGCTTTCTTGCGAGTGAACGAATTGTGGTTCGACGGACAGAAACAGGCGAGAAAGTGCTGGGGCCTCGTGTCCAGTGATGTTAGCGGCCAAGGCGTCATTGGCGTCGACCGTTCCCTGCGCAAGAGCATTTCAGCCAACCATCGCTGCACTTGAAATGCCGACGGACAAGGAACTGTGATGAAACACATCTTCCTTGACCAAAACGGTGAAGACGTCCCCTATTTGTCGCGCTCAAGCGTTTGAACACGGCCAATCTTGGGATGGGGAGAAATCGTCATCCGGAGTCCATGCGATCGGCTTCGTTGCCCCGAACGGGAAATCTTGGCTTCGCTTTATCGCGGCCCAGGGCGAATATTTCCAATGCACACTGCGCATCGTCAATGTATCAGATCCTGGCTCTGAGTGATCAGCCTTATTATGTCTTTCTGCCGTGTTTGGCGATCTCGGGCCGGATCACAGTGGCCCTCACCGCTCTGGCCGACGCAGCAAAGCGCTTGCAAAAACAAGGGAACTACAGTGTCCGGGTTGTGGTGCCGACCCGGGACGAGGTCGCGAGGGTGGGCGACGCGTTCAACCGCATGGCCGAAGAGATCAGCTATACATACCGAAAACTCGAGAAGCTGGTCGCGAACGCACCAAGGACTCGCCAAGGCCAACACACAGATCACGTCGCTCAATTGAACGGCTGAGAACGAGAATTCCCGGCGGCGCCGACTCGAATATTGCCGTACAATCCATTCCATGGTTCTGCCAGCGGATTACGGGAACTCGCCGATCTGCCCGACATCGAGCATCGGCGGCTACATGGAACCGGCCGACGAGGTTGGCGGAGACTATTTATGGACTGCTACACGACGGCGACCGATAAAAGATCGGCATTGCGGACGTCACCGGTCACGGGCTTGGGCGCGTGCTGATTGCTGATGTCCAGTCCGTTGCGCCGCGCTCTGCAGGAAATGGCGATGAAATCGAAGACCTTCCTCTCGTGCTTCAACAGGGGGGCCATCTTACAAGGAACATCGTAAGAACAATTCAGACAAGCATCTGACACTGGGCTTTCCTCGATTTACGCAGACAAAACGTCGTCTTGAGCGAGACAACATGAGGATGTGCTGGTCATACGCAAGACCGGCGTGTCGAAACGCATCGACACAATCGATCTCGCTTTCCGATGCGGGCTGGAGCGAATATCGAATTTGTCGCGATCTTCTGGATATCCGCTCGATACAGGCGACATCATCATCCTGCATGACGGATGGCGTTACAGAAGCTGAAGCGCCAAATGGCGAAACTTTTCGGCCTGTGGACCGGGACTGTGCGAGCAGCGCGGCAACCCATCGTTCGGGCCAATTGCTTGACAGATACTCAAGGAGCATCATCGCAGATTGTTGGCCCAATAGGCACCCAGAAAATCCACGGACGGACATCACCCTAGTGGTATTGAGGCACCGTTGAAAATGAACGAGACACAGCAGCCAAGCCCCGCGGCATCAAGACATCGGCAGCCGAGTGGTTAAAGGGCCGAAGGCCGCGGGCCGACCAATTTCCTGCCGGCTGCTGCTAACTGATGGAGATCTGAAGTTTCCTGGTACCATGCAGTTGTTACCTTCGGACTTCCTTGGCGAATCTCGGCCGCGCGAGGCGACTTGCCGATGCGAACCTGAACGAAGCGCGCCACAGTATAGGCTACCTGGTCAAACGAATTGCTTTAAAAAACGCCGTAAAGTTTTGGGCCGCCGGGACATTCGATATCAACAGACCCGGCCTTGGATCATGAAACCTTCGAGTTTCGGTCAAACCAATATGGTGCCGAAGCGGTGGCTCTTCGTTTCCAGGGCTTGCTCGAAGAAATCACTGATCGGATCCCGGAGATCTTCTGATAGAAAAGATCGAAGCAAACGGCATCCGATCCGGACTCCGGCCGGCCTCGGGTCTTGGACTATTGACGCTGATGAATGATTACGGCGTGACGCTGGATGGAATTCATATCGGCCGCCGAAGCTGGCCCTTTGCGGCTTGAAACCCGCCGCACTGCCGATCCGCTGAACGCCCTACACGAAGGACAATTAAGCCATGGAAATCAAAAACCAAAGAAATACCGGCGTTATGGCGCGACGAAACGACATCCCTACGAGGGAAACCACTGCGGCTATGGCGAACCGAGGCCTATGCGCCGATCCTGGAAATGATGAAACGGGTTGTTGCAACCAAGCCGGAGACGATCGCCTGGACTTAACGGGCTTGAGTTCTCAAAACAGTTCCGGCATCACTGTTGCGAAAATTCAGCCATCGAAAGTCCGCAAGCAAACCGAGGTCGGCCTGTTCCGTTTCCAAGCGCATTTCCGTTGGGCAGTCAAAATCGCTTCCCAACCTCAAGAAATGTATTCAAGCCGTCGAGCTGTCGATTTATTGAACATTGAGACAGAGGACCTTGGGGATTGAACAATACGGAAAAACTCTCTGAGCAAGCCAGCACGCACCTGATTTACAAGGCGCCATGAACGCGCTGGCCTTCGGACCTGCGAGTCGATCGCGCAAAGGTCGTTTCGAAGAATTGACATGCTCTATGAGATTGTCGCCAATGATGCATTGCCGTCCGATATCCGTGAACTTGCCCGGAGGACCTTCGGTTCGATGGTCGTCCAGATTGAAGCCGTGAATTTCATGGCAGCAGCTGATTGACGGCTCAAGGAAGCCAGCGCGTCAGCTGGAGGGCCGCGCAAAAACAGTTGTTCGAGAAAATACCAATTCTTGAACAAAAGCTCAAAAGCTTTGATGTGCCAATATGACGAGTCCAGGCGAAATCGAGATTCAGGAGATCGTTCGAATCGATATTTTCGTGAACTGCAGGATCGTGCCCAAAATCGCTTCGCGCCAAACTTCAATCCGGGACATAGGGTCCGGGACTTTCGTGACCAAAATTCATCTCCACCCACTCCTATCGCGGCGGGCACGGCAAATCCAACCTGACGGGCTAATCTTCGCCGCTTGGCCTGGCGGCTTCGCGGTCACCGCGTCGGGGTCGTTGAACGATATGCCAGTCTCCCGGCATTCACCACCTGTTCGGGTAGGATCCTCATTCGGTGCGGCTCACCCTCGAACCGATATCTGTGGGGCAAATGCGTGTCGCGGGAAAGCCGCCAAATCGATGTCACAAAGCCGGTGTTTGTTGATGGCGGATGGAACTGAAACTGTGTTCCCGACGGCAGGCAAGGTGTTCTTGGTGCCCTCAAGCATAAGACCGGCGAAAATTGCCGTATGCCTCAAGGAAAAAGTTATGATTGTCGAGATTCTCAACACCGGATTTCCAGAGCCTGTGTACGGACTCCAGCTCTGATACCTGATGATCGACACGCATTCCTGCGCGCAACGAAGAGGTCGCTTTTGTCGATCGCCATTTCCGATACCGCTGATGCTGATCCTGCGGCCCGACATCCAGGATTACCAAGGCACGGCTGGTGACGCTGGAAGCTTGCCCGGGCAAGCTCGAGGTTCCCACAATTACTTTCTTGGTGGTGAAACAGGTTCTTGAAACCGTCGATTTCAAGGATCTCTCGCAGGCGGGTGGTTTTCGCTACCGGACACCGGTGGCGGCGATGGGCATTGCCACTATTCAAACGGAATGATCCACATCGAGCAGCAGCGGATTGATCCGACCGATCTATCCGACACATTGTCTCCCAGGGCGTTTCGAATCCATTATCGACCGATGGAAAACTGACCCGCGATCCGTGTCCCGGACAGCTCTCGAACATGGCCGCTTCATGAATTCTTCGACGTCGGGTGCGATTGTCGCGTTCGAATGCCAGGGATTTTTCAATCCGCGGGCCCAGGAGAGCGGATGCGAGGATCCGTGACAGGCCTCCGGCTTCCATGCGGTTCAGCGGGCCTGTATGCGCCGGCTTCATGGCAAAACGGGCGTGTACACCGGCTTAAGCAACTGATAGGGCGATGCAGCCCAGCGCATATATGTCAGCGCGCGGATCGCGGGGGCTCCGGAAAAACAATGTTCTCGGGGGCTGCATAGGGCGGCCGTCAGAGCATTGAGGCTTTCGATGTCCAAAAACCGGCATTTGGTGCTGACTGTTGCCAACCCGAAATCAAATTCAGGCTTGACCTTTCTCCATTATCCGAGATGAAAATTGTTTTCCAGGGGCTGAGATCGAATGAACCAAACCACCACGCTGGTGCGCATAGGCGAGGACCAGGCGCAAATTTCCTTTGTTCCATGTGGCGCGGACGATTTTCGCGTCCCGGCAAGCGAAGTTGCCCTCATCTCGGCCAGGTCGGCGCGAACAGCGGTTTTCCCGGTTCAGGGAGTTTCCATTTGGGACCATGTAGTTTCAGAACGTCACGGGGCGAAATCTAGACAGGTGGCCGATGGTGGGGTGGCGAGGCTTCGCGATTTCCGCGCCTTTCTTGCTCCAGCACTCTTCAACGCGTCGGAGTTGTTTCTGGGAACTCGTCCATTGAAGCAGTTTTGACGCGACATAGGAGATTTCCGCGCTTTGCTGCCTCGAGGGGCCGTCTCGGTTTCAAACCGCAGCATTAAAACAACCGGCCCATGCCAACCGCGGAAAACCAAACCCTTCACGTTCGAGGATGAGCGATTCACCGCCAGGGGGATCGTTTCCGACACCCACCCACCCGCTTTTCCGCTTTGAAAAAATCAATCGGAAGGCCCGGCAAGGTTTCCAAGGAACCCTTCGCCAAAACCCGCCCCCAGCCCGCCGCGGGGCCCCCGGCCCCCGCCGATTATCTTTTCAAAAAACCTTTTTGTTTTTTGG
>Ga0163217_1044186_pt1 | contig 11468 bp, 8 predicted proteins | sample SynspAceP_FD_185933 | JGI IMG/M metagenome (GOLD analysis project Ga0163217, IMG submission 185933) | Saline lake microbial communities from Ace Lake in Antarctica - Synechococcus sp. Ace-P (PacBio error correction) | ecosystem: Environmental > Aquatic > Non-marine Saline and Alkaline > Saline ... | reverse complement strand
GTCGGGACAGTAGCGGGCTAAGATTTGACGATGTCGAGGAGGTCTGCGAGCCATCGTCCAAATAATCAGCGTCGAAGGGACGAGGTGCGGTCGACGTGCGCTGGAAGGCTTCTCGTGTTGGCGGGCTTCAGCGACCAATCACGATATTTGGCGTTGATTCCTCCATCAGAACTGAGCTGTGACAACCCAGATATGATATCAGAGCAAATGTCAAGTGCTTCCGGCATTCAGCGAAGGATTTTATTTTCGTGCCCAGAGCTCTAGTGACCCACCATTTCTGTATTTGCCATGATCTCGAAGCACAGCGCACGGATTGTGTACGATAGGAATGAAAAAAGGCGATCGTACTTCAGTCAGAGTAAATGACCATTTATCTGACACCTTTGCCTCGTGTTCTTTATGAGCTTCAGCAGCGGATTTCATCAATATTTTCTTCACTTAGAAATTTCTTCGAAAGGCAACGCCAACGAGGCCCCAGCGAAACTTGCTAAGACGAGAACATTGGATAATCAGGGGTCGTGTAACAATGATGCTGTACGTTTTCGTAGAGGTCGCACAGCAAGCGAGGGCCATGGACTAACGATATTGGCCATTGGGCAGCATGGGGGCAGCGAAATTGACAAGGGGCTTCGATTGTTCACCTGCCGCGAACAGAGACGGGCTGAATTGGGTGACGGGCACGTTGTTTTCGCCCAATAAGTCTTGCCACCAATCTATCTTCTTACGAGAAAGCCAAATAATCGGCTGACGCATCTCCGGCGTGCGCAGGTTTTGCACGGATCTTGCATTGCAGGCAAATTCCCCACGGCCAACACGCCATTCTGCATCGCCCGACAGCTGTGACCCCAGCTATACTGAGACATCTGCGCCGGATCGTTTTCCGCCGTTTGGCGTCGCTTAGATTGTTTGATTACTGTGGCAGTTGCTGCCGTATCAATCGCGAGCGAGTTCTCTGTATCCAGCTGCGTCCTCTGGATTCTGGGAGCTGAGTCTTTGGCCGCTCCTTCTGCGTGCGGGTCGAATGGCTTCTTAGCGCTTGCGGCCTCACCGTAGACCTCTTTGCCAGGGTGTATTGCAGATAGTTCTACTGCAATGTCCTTTTGTCGGGCCAGCTTCTCGTAACTTTCCTTCGTGCAGCAAATGACGCGCTCGCACAGAATTTAGAACCGGGAACTCATTGTCATGACTAACGAAAAGCAGTAGTGCCTGTTGCTTTAAACTTGGCGAAGAACCGCATGCACTTATTGGGTTTAGAAGACCGCGTCACCTACTGCTAGCGCTTCGTCGATAACCGAGGATGTCCGCTCAACCTGCGCAATGACGGCGAACGCCTAACGAACATACATGCACTGGAGTAGTTTTAACCCGGCTGTTCAAGTGTCCACGATACCGAAATGCAGGCTATCTAAGCAAACCGCATGTCCACCTGCTCACGTGGTCAGCCGTAAATTGAGGCTGACATGTAAACGTTTTCACGAACCGGTAAACTCCGGGTATGAAACCTTCGAGCCCAGTTCAAGGGAGCGCTGCCACCTGTACGTGGTCTGTACGCGCCCACTGGTGGATTTAGCTGCCGCGATCATATTGCACCAGCGTCGATTAACCGCTCCCGTTACGCCCGACGATGCCAACTGTTCGCCACGCCCACCTTCGAGACTGACCCGTCAAGCGCCCAGAAAAATTCGCGATAAGTATTTTTCCTAGCAGGCTAGCGCATCAGCATCTTGCTATTTCAGCCGATCCTGCTGGGGGGCGGTATAGATCTGGTAGCATTTGGACAGGTTCCTGGACAGGCAATGGCTACATCAGAGGACATCTGGCAAACCCCTTTCGACGTTTCATGAAATACGACAAAGCCAGATAACCGATCAATAGACTGCAAGCATATAGTAACCGAAGCCCGACCCAATTTAGGCTGAACGCCTGATAGGATGACAGCCCGGACTTGCTCAATCACAAAGGTCAGCAGGGTTCAACTGATAAATCCACATGGAAATTTATCGCTGACGCTGGAGAGCGGGTAAAGATGGGACTCAGAAACATCATTGCAGTTAAAAACCGGAGCGATAAGCTGGACCGATGTGGGGCGCAGGTACACACCCAATTGCGACAGTCCCCTGTGAGGCCACAGTACTAGATCGCAAAAAGGCGACGAAGATGATCGGCCACTCAACCATATGCCAGAAACATCCCAGCTGAGAGCGTCATCAATATCAGACAGGATGATGTAGCCCGCCGCGAGATGAAATAACGCTGCCAGGGCAAGGTCACCAGGGTCAGGAACCTTCCAGCGGAAAGACGACCTTTCTTAGACGTAGTGGCATGGCTATGATCAAAGTTTGGTGCGCGCAATTGCACTCGGAGAAAAAGTTTGAATATCAACACGGCAACAAGGCGACGGCGAAGTCAATGGGCCGCTTTTTTGCACTCATCACCCCAGCGCGCTTGAATATTTCACCAACACGAATGTTAAAACACCTGTGAGCAGCAGCGATCGGGGTGAGAAACGACCAGAAGATCCCACAAAGGACCCCGATAGCGGCGCCCACTACTTCGCGCTTTTGATAGGTGTAGATAAGTCGTCGTTTCTGCCAGGTGCGTTGGGGCGAAGCCAAAGAGAGATATGAAAAGTCCCCTCATGGATGATTACTACGTACCCAAGCGCTACTCGCTTGGTAGCTGCCTCCGTGTACTCGTTGACACCAGGCTTGGTTATTCCCAGGTACCACTGGACACGTTTTGCGAATGCGCTTTCAAAGGTTTCTTTGGCCCCAGCCCAGCTCACGCTGGATCTTGCTGGCGTCGATGGCGTAAGCGCATATCATGGCCAGGGGCGGTTCCTGAACCGTGGTGATCAGGTCTTTGTAGGTAGCCTTTCATCTTCGGCGGACAGAGCTCTTCCAGCAGATCACAAATGTGTGCACTACTTCGATGTTCTGCTTTTCATTATGCCGCCCGATATTGTAAGGTCTCGCCCACATTACCATGGGTAGCCACCAACACCGTGCCGCGTGTCTTCCCACATTTACACCAGTCGCGGAATCTGGTTGCCTTTGCCGTAAACCGGCAGCGGCTTGCCCTCAAAGGGCATTGAGGATCATCAGCGGGACGAGTTTTCCGGGAAGGATACGGCCGTCGGTTATTCACAGTTGGTCAGTACCGTGCAGCCGAGGTGCGGCTGCAGGCTCGTACAGATGGTCAACCCGGCTTTGCTGGCGGAGTACGGCGAGCTGGGTGCGTGGAGGTTCTTCGGTGAACAGCGGTAGTTCCCGGCCTGCTCTTCGGGAGGATGACGGCAAGTCGCCATTAGACTTCATCGGTGGATATGTGATGAAAACGAAAGGCGGTCTTTTGCTCGCACTCAGGCTGGAAAATACGACCCGGGCCTGGTCCAGCAGCACATTTTAGAGTACCGAACCAGATTGGTCTGAATAAATGCGCCGGGACGTCAATGGAACGATCACGTGTGATATCTGCAGCCAGGTGCATAATAAGATCAGGGATTGTGTTGGGCGAGGCACTCGTTTTCACTCTCGGCCGAGTCGCAATATCGAGCCTGTTCGAATGGACGTTACGCGGACATTATCGCTTACAGTGCTGAGGGATTTCGAGATTTGCCTGCGTAGGTCAGCTTGTCCCAGATTGGACCACTGAGTGCTCGGATTTCATTTGGCAATTAACGCACGGACGGCGGAGCGATAAAACCAGCGCCGCGGTAACCAGTATTTTAGAACGTGCATCATCCTTGATTTTTGCAGACATTTACGGCCAGCGAAGAGTCTTCGCCAATAAGGGACCGCTAAACCGGTGTGATGCTTGAATCTGTTTGCTCAGCAGGCTGAATGCGGCCTGATCGCGGGGTGGAGTAGTCTTTTGATCTCAATCGGGAGACGCCTGCAACTGGATGCCGGCCGATCGAATATCGCCTTGGCAAAATCATACCAGCTTGATACACCTCATTGCTGTAATGGTAAATATTACAGCCGGTTGCGGGTTGTTGTTGCTGCTGTTCGATCAGGGCCATTGATGCGTCAGCCAGATCGGCCGCGTAGTCGGGGCTGCCTACTGTTGAATCATCAATCACGGTAGCGTTTCGCGCTGACGCGCCGAGCCTGAAGCATTGGTTTTAACAAAGTTTGTTGCCGTGGCTGGGAGTAAAACCCAACTGGTTACGCACAATGCTGGCGTTGACGCGATGGATTGAATCGCACCGCTCGCCATGCAGCTTGGTTTGGCGTAGTTGTGACCGGCGCCGGGTAGGATGCATCTCGGGCGTAAGGCTTGTGATGGCACCGTCGAATACAATTAGTCAGTGCTGAGTGATATAAGGGTAGACGCCCTGCTCTTTTATACCGCTTTGAGCCAGCTCGCACCACTGCATGGTTGAAATTGACCTGCTCGGGCAGATCACGCTCCTGCTCGGCTTTGTCCACGGCGGATGTGGGCGGACGCAGTGGGACGATGTAAAATCGTTACTGGTGGCTGTTCAGATGCTGCGCAACTTGCCCAGCACACAGCAGATCAACTGCGCCCGGTCGGAGAAAGTGAATTCAACATCGGAAGCTGTTTGCGCTTCAAAGGTCCCGGAAAACTGCGCCCGAGTTGGCCGGTAGCACCCGTTACAATACCTGTTTCACGGCATAATAATTAACGCCGTATGGGAACGTATCGCGCAGAATTGGCGAGCCGTTGTTTGGCGCGTATCTTGTCAGGGACAGCTTGATATTCCTGCTTCGCTATCGCCAATCAATATTCGATGATCCGGGTCGTTCCAGGCAAGGCGCGATCACATTCGGTGAGTATAGTTATCTCCTTGTACGCAAAATCGACGTGATCGCTGAGTACACGAAGCCATGGCAAAAACCACGCGGCAAAACAGCTGGTGTTTATTCTTCTTCGTCAGCTCCACTGCGACTGCTGGCGAGGTGGGCGCCCTGGCGTATATCAACGCTACATCAGCACGGCCCTTGATCACGCGGACCCAGTTTTGCTCTGGAGCATGCTGCCGCGCAATCTGAGAATAGTTTAGTCAGAGCCGCGGCGCCGGAGCGCCGGTCGCTGGAACTTAGCTCGTTAGTGCGCAGAATTGAAACAACATTGACTTTAAAGCTCGGGTCGGCTGGATTCAAAGACATCTGGCGAGAAGGGTTCCGCCAAGGTAGCCGCGATTCGATCACCATGCACTTTGGGTTTCAAATCAGGAAATTGACGTTCCGGGGAATCCGGACTGGGGTTGTTTGAAAAATCAAAGATAGGCCCCTCTTCCGCGCACCTTGATCAAGATACTGGCCGATACTGGATTTTCGATAAGGCTGTGGCCCAAGGCAACAATTGCTCTTTATCTATTATAGCCCATTTCAGCCAAAGGCAATCTCTTCTAGGCACGCAACTAGGGCCCTGGCAGCTTTTCGTAATCTCGATAAGAAGAGGCTTTCAGCGCTTTCGTGTCGTACCGGTTCAGCCCAGGCGTAGCCACGGACCCAACGCTCAAACTTCCAGGACGGCCTTCTTCAGTTACATCTGATTTAGAGTGGTGATCTCCAACTCAGCCGCGATTCAGACGGTTTGGACTTTTGGCCTTCTGGATCACATTCATTTTGGTAGAAAGTACAGACCAGTTGACCGCATAGTTGGACTTGGAAACCTTGGCTTCTTTCCAGGCTGACTCCGTGCCAATTTTGGCATCAAACTCGGCTACGCCATAACGCTCTCGGGATCTTGAACGGCGGTATCCAAAGACGAGTGGACTTTTTCTTTTCTTGGCGTTGCTTGAACCGTTGCCGAGGCGTTTCCGCCAAACCATGGCCGATAATTTAAAATGTTGTTCGCCTAGAACGGCAGGCACACTTCATCACTGCCATACAGTCTGCGCCCAGAATGAACGCCTGGAGCCAAGACCATCAGGAGAGTGTTGTTTGTTACGATATTCAAAGCGGAATGGCCCATTTTCAGAGCATCACCAGGAAGGCAGGATGAGCTGGGATGCTATTCTGGCTATGGTGATGATCAGAATATCCTTGATGCCCGCACAGCATCAGAACGAGATGGGGTAATAAAACCATGGGTTTATGTAGACCGGACCAGCTGCTATGGATACACCTTGGTAATGGGATAAGGCGCGTGCCAGAGGCCGCCAGCGAGAACAGATACCTTTATAAAACCTCAGTATGGTAATGGAGACACGAGAGCTCATTGAGGTACTGCCAAAATACCGCGCAATCAACCCGACGAATGTCTTGCACTGATACCGACGTTAATGAATAACATCATCACGTACCCCCTAAGAACTGCCAGCGGGCATTGCGAACAATCCATAGTTATGTAGCAAAACGCAATATTTGAGCGGCGCACTGTACGGGGCGCGTTCCCATAGTCGCGAATGGTACCTGCCTTGATTCCCCACAACAAGGTACTTGGTCATTTTTATGTACACTTGGGAGCTAAGATGCTGCGGCGCTCCGGCTTACCTGCCTTCAGCAACAGCCCAATTCCGAATTAACGGTACATATTGCTATGGCAAGTGGCCAGAGCCATCCATATAGCCAAGTGCCACAGAGAATGCCAAGGCAGTTAGCCAGGACCTATATTGATAAGCAGGAAGAGCACCAGACGTAGTGCGCGGTGCGATTGAATCGCCGTTGGCAGCGTACTGATAGGAATTGGGTCCGGTGGTTCATAAACTTTTTGCCGTTTGCATAATTGGACGAGCAAGATGTGAGGTAGCTCGGCAATAAACAATCGAAGCAATAATCAGCCATTGCCCAGAACAGCTCGGGCGCATACAAAACGTGGAAATGCAAGCGCAAGTGCTCCGAGTGATCCCAGAAACACTGCCTACGTTCGCCCATTAAAGATACGAGCAAGGCGGAAAGTTCCAGCAATAAAAGCACCAACATACGCGGCATAGAACTTAGCAGGTGTTAACGCCCCGACCTCGTGACCACCAGAACATACAGCAAGGGCCACCACGAGCGGAAGGCACAATGGCTTTCAACGCCCGCTATGCCATCATACCATCCATTAAAATTGAAAAGATTTCAACATCCATACCAGGAAAAACGCCAGCCAAACAGGGTACCCGGCCACCCCAGATCCAAAGCAATGCAAATACCAGTAATTTGGCAGCTCGGGCAACAGAAAAGAACCCAGGCTAGCTCCGATAAACGTGAACGAACATCTTGAGTAGGCACGCTGATTGGCACGTATCGTCGCGGAAAAACCATTATGCGCTATCAGCAAACGCACAAGAAGTCGATGGTACGGATAGGGCAAATCCGACCAACGCGTAGCGCTTAGGCAATTAGCAATACCAACAAGAAGTGTCGCACGAAGCAGCACCCACCGCCCACGGGGGGTCGGGATGGCTGTGCGAGCTGCGTAGGTTCGGGATACGATCAGTCGGGGCTACAGGCATGCGGAGAGGATCCAGGTCGCAAGAGGAGCCCCAGCGAGTGCCAAGAAGGACAGCCATACTGTCATTTGTTTCTTTCGTCCTGAGAAAAGCGTCCGCAGCTGACTGGCAAACCTTCAGTTAGCGCGAAGGGGTGGGCTTCAGCGGGTTTCCGGGAGTATGGGTTATATCAACTGGAGCGACGTGCAGAGCCTCTGAGCGACGCACGTTTGCCAGATTGCAGGCGGTGTAATTCTAGCAAACTGCTGGCACAGGCACAGCCTTGGGGCTTATTCAGCGCGGCGGCACATTTGGCGGCAGAGGCTGGTAGTGGATATATCTTCACCGTCGCTGACCAGAAAACCTGGTTTAGCTTGCTGCTGGGTGCGTGATGGTTGTCACTATTCAGATGACAAGATTATCAGCGCAAGGGCTGCGTTTTTGTGGCGTACTCCCGGGGTAAGGGTATGGCTCTGTGGCAGCCCATTCATGCTGCTGAAGATTGCCTTTGACACCTGGGCCGTATACCAGACTCCGGGCGAATGATACGACCTCCATACCGGTTTGGCTTGTGCATTAGACGCGCAATGCCTTCTTCGCCTCCACTTTGAGATGCTGGTAAGGGTCAGAGGGGCGGGCAAGTTCTTGCGCATGGTAAAGGTTGAACCGGTCTTTGGCTTGGCTTCACCAATTGACTTTAATCGAGCTTCAGGAAGATGAAGCGCGTTGAACCTCCGGCTTGAGCGCTTGTGCCTAGGCCAAGGTCAGGGTTCCGTCATACGTTGATGCGTCGATATTCGGCCAAGGGGTCTTTTGTGGTTTCATTTCATTCAACGTGGACGCGAGCAGCGCAATGCACTACCACGCTACGCCTGGAGGGCTTTGGACCAGGGCGTATCGCATCAAGAGTACCAATGGACGTGATGTCTTTGCGCCTTGCATGGGGGCTGGCGGCGGGAGCTGGAGCACACGAATAATCAGGGGATTGTAGCAAGTTGTTGGAGGCAAGCGCAGACCCTATAAAGCCTGTCGCGCCGTAACCAAAACCTTCATCACTACCCACCATTATTATTTGATCTCCGCTAACACGCTTCACCAGCACGAACCTTGAAGCGTATCCAGCAGACGGAGAGACAACAAGAAACATCGTACAGAGGGAGACTTACAACGTTCAGAGCAGCGCCCACACCAATCTGACGGGGAGTCGGTTGCATTTTCCGGAAGTGGGTACCATTCGAGGGAATGTCTTGCCGAGCGACAATTACTTTCGCCAAGATAAGATCTGCATCATTTGCGATTACGTTGGGCTCAACACCACGTGCCACAGAAGGGTCTGGACGCTGCTTTCAAGCACTTCCTAGGGGCTACCTCGGATTTGATTTATGGGAAGAGCATTTGACGCGGGTATTAGATATGCAGATTTGCGCTTTTGAACCGGACAATGGAATTCCCCGCTTTCGCCGAGGATGACGAGGGTGTGATCGGTGTGGTGGGTTATGGTCGCTGTGGTGGCTTGTGGTGGCTGTGGTGTGAAGGGCGGCCTCGCCGAAAGAGTCAGCCCCACCTGTACCTTTCAAGTTCTCAACAAACCTTCGCGGCGAGCGCCGCTCCTACAGGTATGCACGCCGCCCCTTCGGGGGGAGGTGGCAGAAAGGGGACGCCTTTGTTAATACGCTTTCTTTGGCGGGCCAAGCGTCTGATGGTACTTACCTGCCCACGATGCAGCGGGTTTACGCTTGGCGGCCGGCTTGGACTTGGACGCTTCTTGCCTTCCTTGGCTTCTTGTCGTCTTTTTCTTTTTGGCATACCGACTGGCTTGCCAGGGACGATTTGGTCTTTCTTCGGGCTTTGTAGCTGCCGGGCAATTCACTGACCGCGGCGCGTCAAACTGCCGCGCAGTTAAGGGCCGCTCGATTACTCGAATCAGATTTCATTGTGGGCGCTATCAGCGAAATAGCAACGCCCTTCGCCCCTTGCCCTCCGGTACGCCACGCGGTGCAGTAGTCGTCACCACTGACGTGGCATGTCGAAGTGATGACCAGATTCCAGCTCGTCGCATCTCCAACCCGCGAGGGGGCGGACATCAGTTGGCGAACCCAGCAACGGAACGCTCCTTGTTGAGGGCGTTTCAATCGCCAGCTTGCGGTTTTCTGATCCTTTTACGTGCGCACGGTAAACGCAGGTCCATGGCCTGAGCACAGCATTTGAGGCGGTCTGCCATCACGCGGGTATTGGTAAACACTATTGGCCTTGCGGGGCTTTCGTTGACCAAGCAGCCATTTTGAGCAGGCTTCTTTGTGGGCTTGATTTCATTGCTGCGATCACTTGATTGGTGATGGGCGGGGGCCGGTCGTCACGCACAGTGCTGAGCTGCAGGCAGGTGCGGTGTTGCGTTGGACCTCTTTCAACCACTTCGCTTGAGTGCGGCGTTGCCTTTGGTAGTGAGAACAGATGGTATTTGGACGCTCTGGCGGGCAGGGTTGGCCAAGTTTCATCACGGTCTTCGGTGAGCCATATCCAGCATGCGGTCGGCTTATCCAGCACCCAGTTACCTGATGGACGACAGGTAGGCTTGTTGGCAAGCAGGTGCTCCAGCGGCGGGCCGGGGTGGCGTGTGTATCGGGGTTCTTGCGCATCTTTGACCGACTGGACCTTGAAGTCTCACACGCGGTGATGAGTTCGGCATTGATAAAAGTGGAATTTGGCAAGCGCATGCACTTCGCTGAGGATCTGCCGGGCAGTTCACGCGTGGGGTAGCAGGATAGAGCGCGCGGCTCAAGTGCCTGGACTGTCCTCTGTCATCAGCCGCTGAAGCAATGGCAACACAAAGGCGCCGTCTTTGCGCTAGGTCTGGGCGACACGTGAGGTCGTTGCACTCTATGGCCAGGGGAATGGCTGCTTCCTAACCTGGAGTCGGTGTGTCGAACTTGGAGTTCTTCAGGACCTTTTGAGCAGGACGTCCGTGCAGGGCAAATTCGATAAAACAAGGATAGCTTACTCGGGGACGGCGGTGATTAGCGGGTTAATGGAGCGGGTAGGTGGAACACCCGTGGCGACGTCAGGTAAGGTCAAATGGCATTCCCGCTTTCGGCGGGAAATGATGGGAGCTAAAGCGGTGGGCCGCGAGCGGTCTAGTTGGTCGGGAGCGCCGTAAAGGGCTCTGGATTTAGGAGGTGGGGGACAGTCCGCTTGGATTCCGCAACGTACGCGCACTGCTGTTCGGAATTTAAATTTTTGGGGGATTAACTTGGGAAGGGTTTGCAGCCGTAGGAGTCTGAAGGTAAAACCCGTTGAGCGACTCAAAACAACTCGCGGATGGCAACCATTGTATAAAAAATACTCGATTTGCGACCTTTTAAAAGGTTTGCCACGCCCCGTTATGAAAAAACACGTGCGTCAGTTTGCGATGAGACCAAGCACTGCAAAGGGTTCAAGACCTGGGATCAAACTCAATTGCGCTGATGTCACGGCCCAGCTCTGGGGCCACCCCAAGCCTCAGAGAGGTTGGACAGAGGCTTTTAAAACAGTCAGAAGCTGCACCATATACCAACCTTGGAACCGCATATCGGGCGTATCAACGCTGGGCCGATGCCAACTTCGACAAAGCGTCCAGCTTGGCCTGTTTGACGGGCCGTGAGGCCAGGCAGCTGATGGCCAAGGTGGCGCCCGTTCCGGCAGGGCGAAGTAGGCGGGGACCTTCATCTTACCTTTGCTGGATTCCACGCCCATTCCCGCTGAAGGGGCTGGGTTACGGACGACTTGGATCAAAGATTAACCCAAGCCCACCGCAACCACAAGGGGCTGAAGGGTTTTTTCCAATTGTCACTGATTGGACCTCGGGACAAGTGGGGTACCGCCGGGTCGAAAAAGCATTCCATCACTGCCGCCGAACGTTCAAATGGGGGGGACATCGAAAAATTTCGGGCGGCAGATGGGCCCATTGGCCCCAAGGGGTTCAGGGGGTTTTATGGTTTCTTTTGGAACCAAAGGGGGCTTACTTTGACGGAACTTAACAAAAAAAAAAAAACCCCCAATCCCTTTTCTTTTCTTTTTTTTTTCACAAAGTAACAAACTAAAG
>Ga0163217_1090450_pt1 | contig 11469 bp, 13 predicted proteins | sample SynspAceP_FD_185933 | JGI IMG/M metagenome (GOLD analysis project Ga0163217, IMG submission 185933) | Saline lake microbial communities from Ace Lake in Antarctica - Synechococcus sp. Ace-P (PacBio error correction) | ecosystem: Environmental > Aquatic > Non-marine Saline and Alkaline > Saline ... | reverse complement strand
GGGGATGCGGTGGAATGCCCAGCCAGTTTCATGGAGAACTGGTGCTACGGACCGGGGCCACCCTTGCTGGGCATGGCCCGCCCTGGCAGACCGGGGCGGATCCTTGCCAGCCGACAGCTTCGCCCAAGCTGCTGGCGGCCCGCACCTTCATGGCCGGAGCAGCCCACCTTGCGTCAAGGTGCACCCTGGCCTTGGTGGACCTGCGGACTGCACAGCCTTGGCAAGCCGGAGGCTGGCGTCACACCGGCCCAGCTGCGTCGCCAGATCGCCACCACCACCACGGTGCGCCGCTATCGAGGAAGATGCCTTGCCTGCTCCTTCGCGGCACATCTTCGCGGGGCGGTTATGCCGCCGGGTACTACTTTCTACAAATGGGCCGAAGTTGCTCAGCGCCGATGCATTCAGTGCCTTTGGAGGAGGTGGGCCGAGAGAACGAGGGCCGAATCATCGCCACGCGTCGCGCTTCCGCGACACGGTTTTGCTGAAGCCTGGCGGCAGCCGCAGTCCCCAGGAGGTGTTCGAGCGTTTTCCGGCGGGCCGCCCGCCCAGCCCCGAAGCCCTGATCCGCCACTCCGGCCTGGCGACTAGCGCGGTCTGAACCAATCAGCCCGAATGAATCAGTCTGAAAGCAGGGCCTTGCGTAACCGCGGCCCAGCGCCGCGCTGATCGCTGAGGATTGCCCTGGGGGTTCATCGGCGCAGAGCCGTGCGGGGCCCCCACAGGCAGCACCCCCGCCAGCCCGGCACCACGGATCTGGGTCGGGTAGGGGTATAGGAAGCCTGCGGCAGTCGACCGCTTCGAGGGGCACGGAGATCGGGCATTGAGCCTGTGCAGCAGCGGGCTGCCCAGTGTGAGTTCCGGCAATTCCACCCAGCAGCCAGGATGGGACAGAATTTCTGGGCCAGGGGCGTGCCTGCCCTGAGGGGCTTGGCCACACAGAAAAAGCGGCGGGTGCGGCCTGTGCCCCCCCAGCTCCTGAATCCAGGTGCGGCCAATCACACGCCCATGGAGAAAGCCCAGCAGTCGGATTCGGGCTCGGTAGGCCCGAAGGCCGCCTCGATCGAACTCGCCCAGTCGTTCAGGGCCAGGGGCCCCATCGGGTGGGCTCCGAGTCGGTGGGTGCAGATAGGGAATCAGTAGTGCGGGTCGCGCTCACCCCCGGCCAGGGCGTCACCGCAGCGGTTTGAACAGGCGTGGCGTGTCCCAGAGGCCATGAACCAGTACCCAGGGGCGGGTAAGGGCGGCCAGTGGATTTGGCAGGCATTCGGATTTGGCAGCCCATCAGTGTGGATCAGGCCAATGCGCCAGCGGCTCCACGCTGACGCTCCCCTGGAAGCCCGGCACCGGGCCTGCATTTGCAGATCTCCACCCCGGCAGGTCGGGGCACCGGCCCGTAGAGCTTGCTCCAGTCGGTCCAATTCACCAGCTCGGGTCGTCAGTGCTCCCAGCGTGAGGCAGCGCAGCTCACGGGCCTGCGCCTGCAGCGCCTGGATCCCCAGGGCGTAATCCAGGCTTGAGGCTGAGATCGTTCGCTGCGGCCTGCGGGCTGGTTGCAGGTTCGTGCCAGAGGCGCTGAAAGCAGCTCGAAACCACTGACCCAGTTGCCGCTCTTCTTCCAGTACGCCCACATGGGCCCAAGAGCGCAGCCCGCGCATATGGATCGGATCGTCCCCCAGGGGCTCCCAGCGTTCAAAGCGCCAGGGGCGATGGCGGAACTTCGACGCAGCTTGCAGCATCGGCGCCACTCTCGCCGCTGTAATCGGCGGCCGATCTGCCGTGGCCACGCAGCCGGTAGCGGTAGTGATTCAGGCCTCCAGACCCACCAGGGCCCCGCCGGCGGCATTGGTTTGGGTGCTGATTGCGAGCTTCAGCGCCGCGAATGGCCGCTGTAGCGGAAGGCCATCCGGCGAAGCGGCTGGGCAGCCAACTGGTGAATACACCCGGCACTGATCCACTGTGCCGAGGAAGCAGCTCGCCTTGGTACTGTCGGCTGTTGGTGGTACAGATCAGCTCGGTGTGCCGGGAGCCGTTAGCTGGGCGATGTTGGGCGGCCTCGCCTCCTCCAGGCTTGGCCACCACTCACCGCCAGCACCAGCTCGAAAGATTTCCGTTCGGACAATCGCGCTTGCGCGGCGAGCCTTTGGCCAACACCGAGGGCACAGGCGGGCTGGAATCGCCGCGCCAGCTCCACGCCGCGGCCAGTGAAGGCCGGGAATTCGCCCGCTCCAGGAAGGCGGCAGCCACCTCCTGGGAACCAGCAGGCGGTTTTTCGGTCGCATTTGCAGGCTGCCGGTACTGGGTCTTTCGCTGTCCGATCGCAATGCGCAGCGCCTGATTTCGAGGTTCAACCTTGCCGGTCGACCGTATTGATAGGCAGATCCCATCGGCCAGTGGCCGAGGCACAGGGCGGATGCGGGCGTGTGGTCCTGGATGAAACTGCCACCAGGTCGTTCGAGCCGCGCGGAAGTCAGATTCCACCAGGCCATCGAGGCCTTGAGCCAGGCCGAGGCTTTTTCTTCGCGTGATGTGAGTCAACGCCAGGGCAAGTTCCCTTGGCGCCACGGCCGTTGCTGCAAGCCGCCCTGTGGAGCGCACTCCACCAATCGGCCTGGCACTGCGGGCTGCCTCCGCGGGCCTCCTTTGAGGATGTGCGCCGTTGCCGGGGCGGATCGCCAGGCCGCGGCGATTCTGGATCACCGCCATCGCGCGCCTCAAAAGATCCACCCCACCACCCCAGCGGCACGCTGAACCCGCTCGAGGAACCAGGCCCTTTCAATCGAGTTCGGTGTGGCAGTTGGGCGGCAGCCGAGCGGATCGGCCAGGGGCCGCCACCTGGCGCAGCCCAGCGATGGCCGCCGAGGAGTTTGCCTGTATCAGCTTCAGCCGCCCCAGCAACGCTAGCCTGCCAGTGGTCGTGCTTCGGCGGCCTTCAAAGATCAAGGCCCGGTTGGCGGCCACGATGCCTCTCGGCGTCTTCCTCCAGGGGCCGGCCAGCCATGGGCCTCCAGCGGCCTTCTGCCGGTTCGGCTGTCACTGGTCTGGGCCAGGGCCATCGCTGCTTGACGCACCGGCGCTGGCCCGTTGCCAGTCAGATCGGCGCTCAGGTTCGGGGACGGATCCTGGGACGGAAATCAAGGGAATGGATTCAGGAACAGAAGGGCACCACATTCCCCAGCCGATCGAGGGCGAGGTTTCGGCCGCTCCCAGCCGGCGGCCCCATTGCCCAGGGCACAGCCGCCGGATCTGGAGGCCCTGGCGGCCTTTTCAGGCAGCACCGCTCCTCCACTTCAACGCCAGAGCGGCCGGCAGAAAGTGGGTGGCTGGCGCCGCTGAGGCCACCGCCGAGCAAAGAACCGACGTTTTCCGGGGTGAGCACGTAGATCAGGAGAACTTGATCCCCACTCCCAGCAGGCGCCCATATTCCGCCCAGATGGCCGGGCTTCGCCCCACCCGCATCGGCGCGCGGCAGAGTTCGGCGGGACAAGGCGGGCTGAGCTCCGCGCCGAAGCGGCCCGCTGTTGCTGCGAGTACTGCTCCAGAGGAGCCCCGGATTGCCGCTGTTGCAGGAGGCCCAGCCGGATCCAGCCCGATCAGGCCCGGTTCGCAGGCGGCGCCACCATGGCGCCTGTGAACAAGCTCCCGCCCAGCCAGCAGCCCACCTCCCACCTCCGCGTACCCAGGGTGAGCAGCAGCACGTTGGCGTAACCCGGGCGGCGCCGGCCCGGCCTTCGCCCACGGTGGCGGCGTTGCGTCGTTGACCCAGCGTGACCCGCCGTTTCAGCCAGGGGGCCTCCAGCCAGGCGGCCAACGGGCACCTCACGCCAGACCCCGGCAAGGTTGATGCAGAGGCCGGGGCCACCCGGCTGGCGGCGATTCCATTGGGCCGGGCAGCCCCCCCACAAAGCGCGCCTGGCGTTTGGCGGGTCGAGTGACTGCTTGATTCGCCTCCACCAGGGCCGTGGTTCAAGCCCCAGGCAGGGCCGGCTGAGTTTGGGCCAATGCAGCTCCCCAGGCAGGTGCTTTGCTGGAGCCTTTTAAAGCGGGCCAGCTTGATCGGCCGTGCCCCCGCCGATGTCGACACGATCAGCTGGGCGTGGGGAGTCCATCAGAAGCGGGAAAAAGAACAGTTTGCAGGCCGGGGTCTGCCAGCGGCCTTCCGGCTGTCGAACGTGCCCTGGAGGCCGATGGTTGTCGGTGCCTGTAGCGGGAGGGGTGAGCTCGGGGGGGATGTCGCTGCGGTTCGGGGCGGGCCAGCACCGAGAGTTTTGAAGCGGTCGCTTGAGGTCCAGACCCAGTTCAAGTGCCCAGCACCAACGGCTCGGAACAGACTGGTCTTGTTTCCTCAAGAATCTTCGTTGACCCGCGGGTGGTTGACGAAGGTGGATTAGATCGCGAAGCTGATCCGCTGACGGAGGGCATCGGTGAGGCTGGCCTCAACAACGGCCGAGAGCAGCGTCTGGCCAACCACCGTGGCCAGGGCCGCACCGGCATTGGCCGCCGCTGAGCCCCGCCACGGTATTGCCACCGAATCAGGCCACCAGTCGCTTGCTCGAGAATGGGCGGGTTGCTGCGCCAGCTCGAACGACTCGCCGATTCGATCGGCCGGGCCGCTCACCTTTGAGCACGACGCGAAAACCAAGTTTGAGCTGGTCCACACGCGGCCGGTTGGAAAAATCACCGCGCAGCGAGAGATCCGTGAGCCGCGCTGCGATCACTGCCCAGGTTCAAGGTGTTGGGAGATTGCGGGTGCGCAGAGCGATTCAGGATAAGGGCACCAGCCCCTGGGACGGGTGAACACCGCCACGTCGGCTGGCGTCGGATCGAGGGTGAAAAATTGGGTTGGGAAAGAAACTCAGTCTTCCGCCAGCAGCCGCACCACGGCCTGGCCGAGAGGGTTCTGTCGATGGGCCCGTTTTGAGGTTGAAGCAATCCGCCCGTCTTGAAGGCGGCCACGGGTGAGCAACCACCAGCAGATCGGGGGGCCGAAGCTGGAGCCGCAGGTCGTTTAGCCGCCAACATAGGAGAAATTGGAAAATCGCCTTGCCGCAAACCGCCAGGCCGGTCGCTTGTTTCCACCCTCGGGACCGAACAACACCAAGCGGCTGTTGGAAGTCCTCACTTCCCTTCCACCAGCTGCTGGACCGCCACCGGCTCGACCATGCCATTGGGCAGTCGCTGCGGCCCAGGCCACCAGGCTGAGCATTGATTGCTTCCCTTGCTGACCTGCAGCTCGCCGCCCAGCAAGGGCTTGAGCAGGGCTTGGCCGCCCGATTTCCCAGCTTCGCCATGATGTCGGCTTCGGTCGGGGGGACACGGATGCGGGCTGCGCTGATCTCCCACAACCAGGGGATTGCGCTGAGCTGTGACCTCGGTGGAGGCCCAAAACCGCCGCCCAGCCTTATCGTGCCCTTTTTCACCCACGCGAGCGGCTGAACTTCCTGGACTAGCAGCTCTCGAATCGAACAGGATCGTTGCTTCGAGCTGTCGCCACCTCCTGGCCGCCCAGAGCGAAGGTTCGCCCCTCGCGGAAGCGGCAGGAAGCCGTTGGCCACTTGGCTGGCTGAGGCTTTGCCGCGCACGAGCACTTTCCAGGTCCAGCGCTGCCCTTTCTTGCCAGATCGTCTCGCCCGCGATTCAGTCCATTGAGAAAGCGCAGGGGCCATCGCCCCGACTCGATAGCCCGGCCAGCGCAAGCCCTCGGCCTCCGGATCCAGGGGCACCTCGCGATTGCAGATCGACGCTGTTTAGCGCCGCCACCGCGCAGGGCACCCTGGACATTCAGGTTGTTTGCCCGCCAGCGACAATTCCCCCTGTTCCAGGTTCAGCGGGTGTCATTCAAGAAGCCCTCGCGCAGCGCGATGCGTGGGTCGAGACTGGGCTCCTCATCACCGAGCTGGTACTGACCCTTCAATGAGAGAAACGCCGCGCAAAGCTGCGCCGGCACGCGGGGTGAACGAGAGCCAGCAGGCTGAGCGGACAGGCCATTCGAAGCCAAAGGAAACCCTGACCACGCTGAGGGCCCCCTTGGATCGTCACCACCAGAGGCTCAAGTCCCAGCGCCTTATCTTTGTCGGCGCCCTTCTGCCAGAGATGCCCCTTGGCGGCCAGGATCGAGGCGAAGGCTGCCCGATCGTTGGACCAGCAAGCGTGAGATCGGCATCGAACCAGGGCCGGCGCAGATCCTGCAGACGCACGGGGCCGATTCCTCTTGGAGTCACCTGGAAGGCGGCAAGGCGCTCTTGGGCCAGTTGCAGGCCCCTGAGCTGGGGATGTCGATCGATTCCCCGAACGTTTTTCAATCAGCACCGTTGACCCAGATCCTCGGGCCCGGCCCCGAGGGCAGCGGACTCGCCCCCTGGGTTCAACGGCCAGCTCCCCACCAGTTGGCTGAACATCTCCAGTGGCAGCCGGGCGACCCTCCAGCTGGGCGCGAAGAGCTCCATTTTGTCTGTCCACTGGTGGTTGTAGGTCACCAACCTCCCTCCACGGCTCAAAGCGACCCTGAGCTGCGAACAACCGCTCGCGGATCCGCCGCTGGCGTGAGTTCCTGCCAGCAGCTCCAGCACCATTGGGACGCTCAACGTGAGGCGAGCCGCTGGCCGCCAGCGCGTTGGAAATCGAGGCTGCCCCTGGCCACTCAGTCCGTCGCCGATCGGTGTGGGGCGCGCCCTGGGCCCGACCTCCACGCGGTCCGTCGAAGGGAAAACGCTCGCCACCCATTGGTAGCGCTGGGGGCTGCCGACAGTCGCAAACTGGCCCTTTCGCGTCGCTCCAGCACCACCTTGTTGCGGCAACCAGTTCGCTGAGAGGCGGGCACGCAGCTTCGCCTGGCGGTGCCGCGGCCCTGGGCTCGCATTTTGCGCAGGCTGCTTTCCGCGCCGACGTTGGCCGTGAAGCGACCCCCGCCAAGGTTTCCTTGAGCGAGAGCGGCCCGCCACCGGGGATTGCCGCAACGTGAGCTGGACAATCAGGACCGCAGGTCTGCGAGCGGACCACGGCAAGCTGCGCTGGCGGCGAGATCGCCTTGAGCTCAACCCCGAGGCAGGGGGGCTGAGTCGCTGCAGCGCAAACGGCGGCCGCCGCGAAGGCCAGGTCCAGGTTGCCTTGCCACCAGGCCCTCGCCGCTTCTGCCAGCGCAAGGGCAGGGACCCGCTGGCGCTCAGCTCAGGGCTCTGAAGCTCCGTGAGACGCACAAGGTTGCCCTCTCCAGGCCAGGCTGGCCGGGCCGCGGCCGAGCACGGTTCGTCTGGTTCACGCTCAGCCCATTTGGAGCCCGCAAGCTGGCGCTGATCGTGCCCAGCGGCCCTGAGCCCGGCGGGGACCGTGCGGCGGGCTTCGATCTCCAAGCGGGCCGCCCGGCCTGGGCCATTGAGAACTGCGCAGCACGGGCTCGCTCCAGGTTGCCGCTGAGACTGAGACGGCCGCTCAGCCATTTGCTCCTCGCCGGCAGGGATTCCAGCCATGGCGCCGACTCCACAGCGAAGGATTGTACGCCAAGGGCCCGGCTATCGAGGTTGAGGCGGGGGCCACAACAGTCCAGCGAGGCAGAGTCCGAGCGTCCCGAGTTGAGCTTGAAAGTTCTCATCCAGCCCTCATGTGTCGACTCGTCTCTGATCAGGTGCCCTGCGAGTCTCGTGCGCATCGCAGTCCGTGTGCCCGCACGCCTGCTCCAAGATCGCATATCGCTCACTTGCGCGTCTGCCGCATCGCTTACCTCTGGCGCGGCCGTGTGGTGTCGTCGTGCGCCTGTCGCTGGCCGTAACGATTTCCCCGGTTGTACGTTTCAGAATCTCGCGCGTCGGTGTGTGTGCGCCACGTTGCGGCGCGGTGCGCGGTCGTAGAGAGCCGAGCGTTGAACGTGCTCCCCGTGCGTGTTTCTTCTCGCTGCTGCCCAGCTCGGCGCCGGGAGATTGACGCTCTGGAAACACTGCTCAACGAAGCGACCGTGCCTCCGAGCGGCTCATGCACCATTCCCGCTTCGAACGACGTAAACCCAGCGGCGTTCGAGCACTCTGCCCAAGTAGTTGCGCATGGAGTTACCCGGGCTCGGCTAGCGATACACGCATCGCATGCGGCATCTGGTCCGTGAATGTGGCAAGAGCAAGGCAGTACGTTGCTAGTATCGCAGACCTGCTGCAGCGTCGTGGTGCGATTCGTTGCAAGTTGCACGCAGCCTGTGCGAGCTGATTGTTGCGTCGACTTCCGCCGCAGTGTCCAGAGCCTCCAATGCAGCCGTGTCTGTGAGCACCAAGGCCAAGGGAACCGACCAGTGGCGGCGCCGGCCAGAGGCGGGCCGCAGCAAGCGGGGCGAAGCTGCGGCGGAAGTGAGCGCCGGGTCTGCCAGTGGGGCCAGGCCCAGCAGGGGCGGGCGGAGACCCAGTGCGCCAGAACGTGGCGGGGCAGGGCCACGAGCCCAAGTCTTCCGCCGGCTCTCTGCCGGTAGAGAGACGAACTGGCCCAGGCCCAGCAACGGCGACACCCCATACAGCAAACGCGTTCAGCGAGGGCGACATCTTGCAGCATAGGTGCGAGACCGCTGCGCCTGCAAGGGCTGCATGCGCGAGGCTGGACCATCAGCCAACCGCTGGCGCTGTGCCCCCTGGTGTACGGCAGGCAAGGACACACACCGGCGACACTCGGCTGGCGCTTGACACCGAGGTTGAGGCGGACTTGCCTGAGCCTGTTCCCGTAGTTGTGCACCGCAGCCTCGTCGCAGACGTGCAAACGGCACCTATCGTGCGTCGTGACGAAAGAGGGCAACCAGTGGTCCTGCTCCCGACACGTGGATTCGCGCGTGCACGGCGCCGCGTGCGGTAAGAGGCGGCGCGGAGGCGCATAGAGAGAGACGACCGCCTAAGGATACGCGACCCGCGAGCTAAGTCTGAGTAGCATTGACGCGCGACAAAGCATGGCGAGGTCGGCGAGCGCACCCCGCACGCGGTGCCAGCCCGAGGCAGGCGCTGTCCCGTTATCCGACGGCTAGACAACCACAGAACACCCGTAGCGCAGCGTCTCGCCGGTTCCAGCTTACGAACCGAGCTGCGATCCGCAGTCCAGTCCTTGTAGAACGAGCTCACGTAGAACGAAACGCAAACCGCAAGCGTTCGAGCCAATGGCAAGAAAACTGTCCCTCGCGATCGGCGTCGGCGCGCTCGCCTGGCCCACAATGGATCAAGCGAGGCGCACAGCGCTCGCGCGCGTCTCAGCCGTCCTCATGGACCTCCGCATGCTCACCGGCATCGCGCGTGCAACTGCAGTAGCAGATGTACCTCCAGACCAAACCACTGATAGCGCGCGGTAGACAAGATGAAGCGCCAGCCCACTTGTCTCTCTCTTCTAACGGTTTCCACGCTGCGTACGGCAGACGAAGGGGCGATAGAGCCCTGCCAACGAGGAGGTAGTCGGCGGGCCCGAGATGCCAGACCGCGGTTCCCCGCACCGAGCAACACCCCGGCCCAACAAACGACCGGGAGTGCGACGCGGCCGAATTGCCAGCTTCGGCAAACCCCATCTGGAACGTTGGGGTTACCGTCTTGAGGTTTCCGCAATCTATAACGGGTATGATTTCCATCTCGCCACCAGTGTATCTGCTCCACCCGCAGCACGCACGAGCCGCGCCCTCCGAGATCGCCGACGTGCGGTTCGACCTCCACGCTGTTGCTGACCGTCCCTGGCAATGGGGCTGGATGCCGCACCACGACGCGTAGTATAGAACGTCGGCGCGCTGCTCGCATGGTCGCCTGCCCCCCCGATGCTTCTCTGCGCTGCGTGGAAATCACAGGTTTCGGCTCCGGTCAGCAAATCAACACCCCGAAAAACCCAGCAGCGATCTAGCCAAGGCCCGCCCCACGACTCCGCCCAGACGACGGCTCGGCATGCTGCTGGGTGGGCATCAACCAGCTCCACCGCCCCCTCGTGATCGCTGTCTTGTCTGTGCCTTTCCCGCGTATCAGCACAACCCCCGGCGTTGCTCGTGGAGGGGCGGTTCACCCGGCGAGCGCGAGTCGCTTTGTCTCCCGGGACAACGGCGGACCAACCTCGGTGTAGCCACCGCTGCGCGATCTGCGCGCCGAGGCTTTTTGCCCCACGGTCCAAACAACTGGCCTGAACCTGCGCGGCAATGAGGCTCGCTAGCGCAGCCCCGATTGCGTTCTGGTGCATGTGCGCCTGCGCCGGAGTTGAATCCGTTCCGGGCCCACGGGTTCAGCCGGCCGGTGATGTTAGGCCGGAAGGCCACCGCAACAACCGGGGCGAGGTGGCCCTTGCTGCTGCCTTGACGGCAACGCCACTCGGCACACTGACCGCTTCACTTTCCAGGCTGGAAGCAAACGCCAGCTTGAACTGGCAGGGCCATTCTTGATTGGCAGTCCCTGGCCCAGCTGAAGGCGACGCTGAGCTGCGGTCGTTGGCCCGCAATGGCGCCTCAGAAGCAGCGGGCTGATCAAAAGCTGCCGCGCCAGGCCAGCTGATCCGTGGCGATCGGCCTGGCGCCGCCGGATGCCCGGCCCTCAGTTGCTCTATTTGCGGCCATCGCCACCTCCGCGATGGCCTGGCCCCAGGCCTCCCCCCCCACACCAATTGGTGGTCCAACTCGGCCGGGCTTGCAACGCTCCTTGCACCGGCACCACCCTTGCGGGAGTGGGTCAGCGCCACGACAGTGCGCCCAGTGGGATCAGTGCGCGCCCGGCGCAGCAACCCGGTTCCGCTTCGCCAAACTGACCCGAAAAAACCTGGGCCGTTAAAGCCTGGGGACGCCTTGAAATGGATGTGTATCCCCTTTGCCGGTGGATCGTCTGTGTTTCCTCGATTCTTTCCCCTGCGATCGCTCCGCCTCGCCTGGCCGTTGTTCTTGCCCCTCGCCACGGCGTTCAGCGGCAGCTCGGCGATGCGCGGCCTCTGCCGCTGGAGGTCCGGTCAAAGTGCAGAATCCACACGGGTAGCCAAAAAGTCTCTGCGCCGCAAACTTTCGCACACGCTCACAAGCACGCAGGGGGTGCGTTCCTCCTCCCCCAGCGCTGATCGCCATGGTGGCCGCCTGTCGAGGCATCAGCCCCTTACCGAACGCTGAAATTGTCATCACCTACGTGGTTGGGCCTGCACTGCCCCGAACGTTCGCTGAGTGCCTCCCCCCCTTTCGGTGGAAGTCGTTCGGATGCCTGGATGACCCCTGCCCCGATGGGCGTTGAAGCTGGCCACCCGCATTCTGGAAGCCGGCCCGTGGGCGCGCCTTTTGGCCGGTTTGCTGCTGGTTGCGGGGCAGCACTAAACCACCGGGCGATCGCCTCAACGGGTGACCAGCGCCCCACCCCACCTGTGGTATGCCGGAGTCAGGGCTATTCTGGTTGCGTGGCAGGACGTTGCGCGGGCCCGTGGCGACTCGGACGGCAGCTTTGCCCGGTTTTCGGCCCAGGGAGGGCAGGCGATTGGGGCCCACCCCGCCCTGGCCTGAGGCCTTCAGCATAGTCCGAG
>Ga0163217_1036160_pt1 | contig 11469 bp, 16 predicted proteins | sample SynspAceP_FD_185933 | JGI IMG/M metagenome (GOLD analysis project Ga0163217, IMG submission 185933) | Saline lake microbial communities from Ace Lake in Antarctica - Synechococcus sp. Ace-P (PacBio error correction) | ecosystem: Environmental > Aquatic > Non-marine Saline and Alkaline > Saline ... | reverse complement strand
CTGCTGATTTCGGCGTGCATGCGGATGTCTGGATGCAAAAAGGCGTGACCCCCGCAACCTCCAAGAACAAACGGCTGCCGTCGGCCTATGATATTCCCTACCAATTCCAACGGCGTGGCAAAGTCGGCGCTGGTCTGGGCGCAGGCAATATTGCCAGCGATTCACGCCGCTGGCAATGCGTTCCAGCCTGAAGGCTCTTTCTAGAAAATCAGGTTGTCTTGCTGAAAATGAACCCCGTTCAAACGGACTATTGACCGAGCCGCTGCAGGCCGCCCATGAAGCCGTGATCGACTGCGACGCGCTACGTATCCACCGCGGCGATGGCCCGGCGGGGCCTATCTTACGACGCATCCGTTTGGTCAACGAGGGGAAAATCCACATCACGGTGCCCCGCCACCCATGATCTGATCGTTCTGGGGCGCAGGCGAGGAAGGCGAGGAGAAGAAAACAAGGCCGCCAACACGCCGAAAAAACACCCCCAACATGACGTCCGAGCTTGGTGCCGGTTTGCCCCACCATCGTTCGTGCCAGGCCCGTGGACCAAGGCGGACTGCGCTTTCAGGCGGAAAACAATCGCCACCATGAAACTGCAAACGGTTGGGATTTACTGTGTCGCGGTGCAGAGCCTTATTTTGCCGAAAGGTTGGGATAAGACAGCCGAAAGCTGATGGGAAATGTCGCCGAGTTTGATGGCCAGGCAAACACCAAAACGGGCCGCCTATTACCCTGGTGCCGAAGCATCGCCAACAGGCTTTTGTCGATCACGCCCGAAAACCCGCAAAAGGCGGATCGTCTGGGGGGCGGATGCTGCTTTCCGCTTATCTGCCGATATGGCGAGGGTGATAGCGATTGCTGGCCCAGACCGAAGTCTTCACATCTTGCGCTTGGTGTCATGCACATCCGGAGCAAAAGATGGCCGAAACCTTATATTGATCGAAGCGATTAAATGGCGAATGACACCGCTCTATGGCACATTGGCGGCAATAATCATCCATCCACCCTGCCCACGATCCCGCGCCATGGGCCGTAAAACGGTTCGAAGAGATTCATTCGCCGAATTCCGGCTATGGCGCGATTGCGATCCAATGCGTGGGCGGTCCCGGCCTTGCCTTTCTGGTGACTGCCTTGTCCCCTGGGGCGCTTTGGCCGGCGGCAACCTTGGCCAAAAACGTCCAGTCTGGTGTGGGCACGCCACAATACCTTCATGTTGGGGAAACGTCGCAACGCACGGTGATCGAGGCCCCGTTCCCGTCCCTTCCCGCGCAATCTGTTGTCCGGTGGGATGAGCTACTTTGCCGGTCCGCCTTGGTTCGTAATCAAACAGCGTCAGCATCATATCGTCGTTGCTGACCCGGTTTCAGCACAAACCCAGCTGGTTCAAAGCTGCCGCGTATTTTCTTTCCACGCCCTCTTGGGCTAAGTCCAAACGGGGTCAACAGAGAGCATCCGATGAACGACATGAACCCAGCACCAAGCTTGCGGACCCGTTAAGGCAAACAAGGTCCGCAAGCGCGAGAGCGCAAACGCGAGATTCGCCCCAAAGCGCGATTAACGCGCTCCAAGCTCTATGGGCTATGCGCGCACGACTCGTGACAAATCGCCATCGCAGCTGAAATGTCGCTCGGCAGTCTGCACTTACTATTTTGAGGATAAGGACGAACTGCTTATCTACTGTGTGCGGCAGTACAAAAGTGATTTTGTACGGAACAATTTCAGCAGCAGTCAGCGGGCATTTTCCAGCCCCACAAAGCATTCAAGACTGCCTTTTGTTACTGCGCTGCTCAAACGATTCGCCCCACAGAAGCCGAGCTTCACCGTCTTTGGTATGACATCGAAATCAGGCCATGTTGACAAAGCCTTCGTGCCCGTGCATTGTCGAGATCCGAAGAACATTGATCGAAATGATGAGCCACGATTGCACCTTGATTCGCGCATCCAAGGAACTCCTCTATCTTCCGCTTTGACGGTGCTTTTCGGTATTTGCTGCAAAGCTGAACCTTGCGGGGGCCATCCACGCAACCTAGAGAAATGTCCCCGAGGTCCTTTGAAGCCCGCGGCAGGCATAGGGCGGGCGATGGGTCATTTACCCCACAAAACCGGTTTCACTAGGCACTCGCAGGTGCCTGCAAGCTCTGCCTTTTTAGCTGCGTGCCGCCACCTCCGCGGTTGTTGCGCCCCAGATCCGCAATTCCAGCTGGCGTAGAATATCGCGTGAGGAACAGGGTAAACACCGTTGCAAAGCCCAAGGCCGCGACGCATCACCCACCCCACAGCGATTACGGGCTTCGGCCCCCGCGCCAGAGGTCAGGATTAGCGGGAAGACCCCCAAAGACGGTTGAGACCATCGTCATTCATCACCGGTCGAATGCGAAGGCGCAGCGCGCTTCGGAATGGCGCTGTCGATTGTCCTCGCCCGCTTCGCGCAACTGGTTGCGAACTCGACGGATCAAATTACCGTTCTTGGCCATGACCCGATCAACACACCAGGCCGATCTGACTGTAAGTAGTTCAGGACCCCCCCCGATAGCGAGATTGCCAGCAGCCGCGGCAGGCAAGGCCAAAGGGTCACCCGTCATCAGATGACAACCGCACTGGCGAAGCTTTACGAACTGGGCTGCGAGCACAAGAAGCACGAACGACCAAAAGCCACGCCAAAGACCCTGTACATGCCGCTTTTGGAGCTCGCCGGAGTGTGCGGCCTCTCCGGTGAAGGTAATGCCCAATTTACCATCGGGCAAGACCTCGTCGGAGATCGCGAGCACCCGGTCCATCGCGGGCGAACAGGTGGACGCCCTCACCCAAGTTTCGCCTGAAGCGAGACAGCCAAGCGCGCCAACCCACCGTTCGATCTTGAGCATCCGCTTCACAAACCACCATGTTCGACGATGCAAAACGGTAGAGAGCGGGGATATAGGCACGCTATCTAGGCGGATAGACATGGATTGCCGATATCGCGAAAGGATCATCAATCCGGTGGCCCCCGCCCGGGGAACGAATGACGTCTATTTCCAACATCATCGGAAAAAGGACGCTGACCGCAAACGTCGCCTTGAACCATGTCGTCTGACCAGGGACTGGGATATTCTGCGGTGTTAAAGCCCCATGTCCCCCCGCCGGCGCTGTCATCCACATTTCACTTCCAAATTGCGCGTGACGCTATTGTTAGACATTGCGGGTTCGAAAGTCGCATTCCTGCCGACATTCGGGCCGCGATTAAGCGCGTCGGCCCAGTTTCGGTCATATTTGGCAAAGATTTGGTCCCCCAGTCACGGCAAGCTCAAACCCGCCCGCCCCGCGCCACGAATGTTAAGGCTATTGTCGAACGGGCTGCTGACCTTGCACACCGAGGGACCGAGGGACCAAACGTGCCGCTGAATCTGCGCAATCAGTTCTTGCTGGTGAAGTCACGTTCCGGGCCCAGTCGGCAAGCCGCACGCGCATAAACGCGCTTGTGCGCCACCGGACGCCGATAATGCTTTGCACGTCTCGATCTGTCCGCTTTTCCTCGATACGGCGCAAGGATATCCTTCGGACCAGCCGGACCTGCGTGTCGAGATTAGTCAATCGTTTCACCGTGTCCGATGCCCCACCGCGCCTCACCGAAAGAAAGCACGATCCTCTTCTTGGCGTGACGCTAAGAAGGCAGCGTTCGTCGCGGCCCCCATAGCGATGAGTTCGCAAAACGAATGGCGACTGCCAGAACCAAACAAGGCGTGCGGATGGCAATCCATGACGCGGTCAAAGCTGCGCGCCATGGCGCTCGGTGCGGCTTGCCACGCCATTGGCCTGCGTCTCCCTGGCCGGGTCCAGAAGCGCAGACAGGACCGGCGAAGGGTGAGCGCAGTGATCGACGAGGAGCGTGACCGCAAAAGCCAGCACAAAGCCGAATTTCGGAAAAGACAACCGCCCGCTCCTGACCGGGAGGAAGAAAATCCGGGCATAAAGACCGCCGCGAGCGTCGCCGTGGTCGAAATAACGCCGAAGAAAACCTCGTGGTGCCCGCGGCCGCTGGCAGCAAATGCCCCCATGCCAGACTTTCGCTGCGCACGAATTCTCGACCACAACGATTTGGCATCATCACCACCATCCCCGTCGCCAATACCAGCGCCAGAAGACTGATCGTATTTTACGGAAAAATCCGGTGATCCAGATTGCAGGCAAAGCGTCCCGATTCAGGGCCACTGGGATTCGACCGCAGGGATCCAACGTCGCCCTCGGAGAGCGCAAAAACAGGAAATCACCGCAACCACGATACGGTCGCCAGAGGATCGATTTACAACTTCGTTAATCGATTCCTTCCGATGAAATGCCGTCGTTCGACGTCACCAACAAGCTGCACGTTTCTCGGGGCAATTGCGTCCGCCAATTCCTCGACCGCAATCGTAACGTCCCGCGGAGATTTTTCCAGACGTATTGCCAACCGATGTCGGGGTAATATCAATGGCCGATGGCAGTTTCTCCATTCAACGCGCGTAAAGACGCTCGTGTCTTCGGGAAAAATAAACTTGGACAAAAGGCGACAATCAGCACTTGCCGTCGTGTTCATTGATCGTCCAGATGGTTAATGGCTTTCCACCGTGACAGCTTCATTCCCGGACCCGCAGCGAAAGCGTCTGGGACTCGCTTTCAAGTGCGCCCCAATGCTAAGTGTTCATCGCGAAAGCTCGGCAAGCGCGGTCGAGGACGTCAAAGATTGGTCAAAGCCGCGGCTTTAGCAACGACGGAATGTTCACTGTTACGCGGAATTCGTTTGGCACGGTCCACCGCGCACGGTGACTCGGCGATGCCCGTCGATCAGTGAAGACGGCTCGTAAAACCGCGCCTTCCGCCAAGCTTGGTGAGCGTGTCGAGCTGGCATCTCCGAAGCAGCGCAAGACGAATGATTGCGTCAGCGTTGCTATCGCTTTTGGTGACGCGCTTGGATCGTCAATATCGTCGGGGCAAAGAACGCAAAGCACCCGATCACGATTCGCGCCGCCTCGTTCGCAGCTACGTTGACATCAGGTAACCGGTCGGAGAGATTCAAATTTGGTGATGCGGCTCGACCCCGTGCTGCGACGTGGATTCGATATAGGGACATCCCTTTCTTAGTGCGCCTTAAAGCATTCTTCCAAGGACTTGGCGGGTGACTTCGGGTGTCCACAGTGCTTGCCACGGCACCCTCGTACGTGGTCCGGACAGAAAGTACCGGCTGATCTACGGTCTTGCGCATTCGCGAATGTACGACGCTGGAAAACGCCGCCAGTCCGCGATGATTTGATTAGGCCAGCGTCAACCACGATCCCGAAAAACGCCGCGCCAACAAAGACATCCGCGCCAAAACCCAGATTTATGCGCTTTTCTTCTCAAAGCTCATTTTTGCGCCCGTCCCTTACGTGCCCGTGCACCAGCGGCAGTAACCTGCGCCCCTTCCGCGTAGTTTTGCAAGCGCCCTCGGCCACAATCTGAGCCCCCAAGGGGGGCATCCCAGTTTCGATCAGGACCTGATCGCCTCGCGGTAGCGGAATGGTGGCCGGAACGCGGCGGCGGTACTTTGCCGTCTCGGCGATCCAGATGCCGGGCACCGGTTCGGCTCCCATGTAATTGCCGTGGCGGGCACGGGCAGCAGGGGATCGGTTACTTCGGTCATAACGGAAATGCCCAAAGGTCATTCCCCGCTAGCAGAAACCCCGTCGGGGGTTCTCAATCTCAGCCTGAAACCGTGGCCGCTTGCGACGTTACGCATCAAGTCGGCTGTCGAAGGCTGGTAATTCTTCCTTCGAAAATACGCCCTGCATAGGTTGGTGTCGAGACAGAGAACCGGCTTAGCCTCGGCCAGAAGACCAATAGAGCGTTCAGGCACTTCGAAGTGGCAGCAGGCTGGGTGGTATCTCAATCGTCCACGATGGTGTCTCGGTCGACAGACGATTCCCCCACGCTTTCACGTCGCTGAGCCCCACCGGCCAGAGAATCGGGCCATGATTTGTACCGATTCATCAAGCGCGACCTTGCGCCAGCCCACGTTTGGCCTCCGCCAATCGCCAACCGCGACGCGTGCTTCTGACCAGGGCCACATCCGTCACGACAGAACTGCCGGTGGTGCGCAAGCCTTTCGTAACGGTGGGTGACAGTGCGCCTGGCGCCTGATCGCGGGTGGCCTCAGCCAATTCTCAAGCTCCAGCCGTTCCGGTGCGCGTCGTCTAGCTGCACAAGGACTCGCCCTTTTCCCACCATCGTGTTTGGCGCGCAGCGCTGTTTCCGGGCAACCTCACCCGGCATCCGACGGCGATTCACTTCCGGTACGACGGAGCGACGGCCACTGCCAACGGTGCGCAAACAAGCGTATATTCTGCGGCCTCCAGCGGCGTAAGACCACCCGTGACCCGTCCCTTTGCCCCCGCGCGACCCGGATCGCGCGTCTTGGGCGCATCAGCTGGTTACAGCCGCACTTCCCGCCCCAAAGCCGAGCGATCTGATCCGGAACACCAAAGGCAAACACTTATAGGCACCGCCAAAATTGATGAGCGAGAAAAATGGCGTAAAGTAATTTTTCAAAAGTCTTCGTGGCTCCTGAAAGGCCCTGCCCGTGGCGGATACGGCGGTTCGTAAGCGTTGTAATACGTTCAGTCGATCCGCATTCCGTATCGCTCGCGATTGGAATTTTTATAGTAGAAGGAATTTTTAGTTTTAACTGATCCAACGCGCACCTGGTCCGCGCATGCGCTAAGAGCTGCCCCCAAACGCGCCCACTTGGGCCGGCCCAAGAAAAGCGTGGTTTCCAGCGAGGCGGCCAAACCGACCATATGCGGAAAAATCAGGAAGGCGCTTGCTCTTGCTTTATTCGCAATCTCGATCTTGCAATCGATACCCGCAACCCAATGCACCCTCAGGATGTCCAGCTTGGAGACGTTACACCGAACGTATCGCTCGCTGCGTCGAACACGCGGCGGTCGGATGGCGATAAACCTCGGCTTCGTTAGAAGCCCACCTATCCGGGGCTGCGGGTTTGACCTTGGCCATTTGACCCATCTGGACGGTGGTGAACAGTCCGTTGGCAGGGAAAACCTTCGATTATGTAGCGGATCAATGCGGGCGATTGGATGATCGGCGCTTGGGCAAAGAACATACTTCCCCGGGGCCGATTCAGCGCGTTGATGACGATACCATCGACCGGCGGCGGGCCTGCAATGGATGTTGCCGACGTTGGGCAAGCTGAGCTGGACACGCGTTCATCAAGGGCCCGCGAGCCGCTTTTCAAATTCTTGCCTGTCTCAGTTCAAGGATGGCCTTGTTCGTATGGCTGACGCAGAGTCCGACGACCCGCCTGAGGGACAAGTTTCTTCCGCCTCCCAGCTCCTTGGGCACGCTCTGCTCGGTCGCCAGCAGATCAATTGCGGCCTTGCGGCAATTCGATTGGGCGATGTATCCGGTGGCACGTGCGCGGGCGTAATCGAGCGCACCTGCCTGCGCCAGAATCCAGCTTGGCGGAACCAAACTGCGCCTTGGGTCAAAACCAGATCACCCGCGCTGCACAGAGATACTTTGGATTGATCCCCGCCTCGGCGCTTGCCGATTTCGACCCACAAGGACGTGGTCCATCAGGCAATCATTTCGCGGGCAAAACCCGCGTTCGCGACAGCGCGGAAAAACAAATGCCAAGTGAGGTTTACAGGATTTCATGGTCTTCTCCATCATTCGGCCGCGTCCACTTGAAACGCGAGCAATTTCATCAGGGCTTATCATCGCGCCTTTAAGCAGGCTTTTGCGGGATACCCGCTATTGGGCGTTTTTTCGCTGGCCCATTGTTGCAAGGTTCACGGACGCCGCGCCCAGGAATACCGGGCACCCAGCCCCCTGCCCCCACGCGGTCATTGTGATAGAGGCGCAGGCTTTTGCGACCGTAAGAAAGACGCGCATCAGTCGTCTTCTAGCGACACAAATGTGACCATGGCTGCCGGGGTCGCCCTGACGGGCGGCACGGCCATAAAGTTGCCGATCGATCCTTGCGCATCGTGGCGCCCCCTTTCGCCGATCACATGCAACCCCACCTGCGCGCCGCGCGGCATTCGTCCAGCGCGATATTCAGTACCGCGCCCGGCCATGTTTGTTGACAACGGTTGATCCGACCGGACTGGGCCTGCTTCGGCCAATAATTTTCGGATTCTGCTTCGTTCTGACGGGGCATCAAGGACGCGATGCTGCAATCCCATTCGCCGTCAAAAGCGCGCTTAAGATGTTCGAGGCATCGACCGACTTGCGTTTCCCAAATCAGAATGGGCCTGCCCTTCTTGTGACGCCGCACACCTCGCGCAGGACCGCCTGCCATTTGTGATTCAGTGTTGGCATAACAGAATTCGCCCTTATCCAACGCTTTGACCGTTTATTCGTGTTGGGCCACGCGAACGGCCGTTTGGCGCAAACGGTAAACGGCGCTCAGCTCGCCCGCGACTTCCTGCGCGGTGCCGGTCATGCCGGACAGCCGGATGTAGCGCCGAAAGAATTTCTGGTAGCTGATGCGGATCAATGTTTTCCTGCCGCATCGAGATATCGACGCCCCTCTTTGACCTCGATCATCTGGTGCAGTCCGCGCTCCCACGATCGGTCCGCCATTAAGCGGGCCTGTGTATTCATTCGACGATCTGGATGCTGTTATCTTGGCACCAGATAGTGGCTTTTCGCGCTTGTAAAGCCACAAGAGCAGGACAGGGGCCTGACGCCCCCAGTTCCTCGCGGTGGGTTTCCGTCGCCCATACCCCGCCGAGCTGCTGCGTGGACCGCCGTAGCTTGCGCCTTGCCAAGGTCCGTAAATTCAATTCGGAAATCACGCTCGAACAAGGTTAAAAATCCCGGGGGTTGCTACTACGGGCCGTGTTGATCGCCTTGCGTTAGATCGTCTCCATCTCTGAGTATCGCCTTCTGCGCAATGATCAGAGGGCGTGCGGGGGCCTCGTCTACCAGCACAGAATCCGCTTCCGTCAACGATGGCCAAAAACCCACAGGCCACGCATCAATCACTTGCTCGCGGTGTGACCGTGATGCCAGCAACCCCTCAAGCGCCCATATGCCAGCGGGCGTGTTCTGGCCTCAAGGTCAGGCGATCTTTTAGGTAGTTCGAAAGTCAGCTTGTTTATTGGTGCAATAGGTTTGATGTTCACAGGCATAGGCGCGCACGACGGTCGTCCACCTCCATATCCTCAAGGAATTGACACCGACCGCGTAGGCCAAGGAATCAACAAGGGGCCCATCCACCCGCGTCACGGCTGGCCAGAAAATCATTTAAACCGTCACCAGTGCACGGGCATGCCGGACATTCGCCATGACCGCTGCCGTCAGTGTGCCGTCAGGCGTCTTGCTCCTCGCCAGTGGCCATTTCACGATCTTGGCCTTTGCAGGCATGACCAACCGCCGGACCAGCTGAAACATCGAAATGCCGCATTCCCAGAACGCGGCCTGATGCTCGCGCACAAGTGCAAAAGGCTTCGGCTGTTGTTCGCGGTTTGCAGCCCGTTCAGCTAGTAGATTCTTGCCTGTCAGCCGCGATTGCGTTTTGCGGTCAGTTCCTCGTTGCTCAGGGTCTGCAATTTGCGACCTGCCCGCTTGACCCGCATCAGAACAGGCGTTTTTTTTCGGGGGACCAAAAAAAACCCGGGGTCGGCGCGCTAACACTGCTGCAGGCGACCAGTAGGCCGCTGCCATGATCCTGTCAGGCGTGCTCAGCCGCTTCATCGCTGCTTCGCGGATAGAAACCCGCCCAGCAACCGCGAGGATCATCCGGTCCAGACATTATAGAGCCTCAGGAACAACTGTTCGCAAGACCGATAGGCCTGAAACCCCAACGGGAAGTGCCATTGATCAAAACGAACCCTGGACGCGGGCGACCCCAACAGAATATCCGTGAGGGCTCCCCATCAAATATCTCGAATCAAAAAAAGCGCCCCAAGGTTTGCACGCCATTGGGATCGCTTGGATCGGACCGGAACGTTGCCCCACCCGCTGTAACCCAATGCAGGGAGTCGGCAGCTGCTGCGTGGCACCGGGGGACTTCGCGACAGAATGATCGCCTTAATCGGTTCGGGCACCCATTCCACCGAGCATACGCTGACCGACTGGTGTCATTTGCGTACCAGATCAATCGGTTCTGCTCTTCACGACCACGCCGGCGCCACGGTCTGGGTGTCCGCTGGCGCCACCCGACATAGCCGCATTACATGCCCTTGGCGACAAAGCTACCCTTCAAGGTTCCGGAGGCATTGGGCAGAACCGCGTACCGACCCGCGGCGGCACGTATATCAAGCGCCGATAAACTTCCTCCACAAACGGCGCGGCGGTCATTCTGCACAACGTCGATTTCTTCGGCGATCAGGCGGATTGCACCCTGTCCGTGCGGATCAAACGCGCTGCGTGAATTTCGAGGCCCCGCCAACTGTGTGTGTCGATCAGTTCCAGCCGCGCGCGCATGAAACGGGATCGTCAAAGGCTGATTTCATCAGATCACCCTGCGCCACTTTCTGGTCCGTCGTTCGGTCGGCAACCTGGGTGAACAAAAACCGTTTGTTCCCTGCCGCGTACCTGAAGCCTCTGACTGGGCCAGGATTACGCCAAATCGACGATGCCTGTAAGATGGGAAAGGCACCAATAGAAAAACAACGCCCCTAGGATTCAAGGAAATCGCAGCAAAGGTGGTAATCAGCGCGCGGGGTGTCGGTTGGTGCGAAGCTTGGACTTCCTTGGACAAAAAACCTTTAATCCCTTTTCCGATTGGGCAGCAAAAGCTTGCGTCGGGGCCGCCCAGGATGGCCAGCAAACCCCGACGATTGGCATGAAAAAGGCGGCCGGCAATATAGGCGATGATCGGCCGAAACATGAGGAAACATGCGGGTTAGATGAAGGCGGCGATGCCATAGAAGGGACAAAACCCATTACCCGCTCTGGACCAAAGCGAGGTCACCTTTATCGGCCCTCGCGGCATGCCGCTAGATATATCGTTGTATCAGATTAAATTAAGATAGTTTGTGGATGCCCGCCTTCCAGGTTTTTTCGGGGATCTTCGATCCAGTCCGGCCAAGGCACGTAATACCCGTCAAAAGCGCAGGGGCAATGGGGTTGGCCCGTTAAACAGCAACGTCGGACCCCCCACCAATTCAGCCATGACAATTGAAGGGGCCCAACCGACGTGACCGCGGCCGGATTCAGCATTAAGCCAGACAAAAAAAAAACCAATGCGGACGAGGCAAGGGCAGAAAAGCTCGATCATTTTGATTGGCCGAAATTTACCGCCGAACCCCAGCATTTTGCGTTTTTGTTTTTTGCTTGTCGCCGCCAAGGGGGCAGAAGGCCGGCCGAAAGGCGTCGACCGTAAGGCACCCGGGAAATCAGGGACAGAAACATTTTGGCATCCCGATTCTCATGGGACTTCTCCGCCGGAATTTCTTGACGCATAGAACCGGTGACCCATCATGGAACGCTTTGAACGGATCTCCTCTCTCTTTT
>Ga0163217_1005000_pt1 | contig 11469 bp, 13 predicted proteins | sample SynspAceP_FD_185933 | JGI IMG/M metagenome (GOLD analysis project Ga0163217, IMG submission 185933) | Saline lake microbial communities from Ace Lake in Antarctica - Synechococcus sp. Ace-P (PacBio error correction) | ecosystem: Environmental > Aquatic > Non-marine Saline and Alkaline > Saline ... | reverse complement strand
CCCGAGTTATCGGCCTCGGCGACCTGGTGCAGAGGTGACAGCGGGTTGGTGCCGAACTGCGACTTTCAGCAGACCCAGCCGAGTATTCTGGCCCGAGCATGCGTTGATTCTAGGCTCGCTGACCTGTGTGGTGCTGTTTCCGAGCATGCGCGCAAGGTGGTGGAAGTATTCGGGTCAGGCCGCGGAGATTGATTCGATCATTTGCCGCTGATCAATACCGCTGCGTTATCGCTTTGGCGGGCGTTGGTTACTCAGACTGCCGGCTTCGGCCAGTTTCCCAGTGGATGCTCAATTGCCGATCTGCCGCCCACTGCTGTCGGTATTCGCCTCTGCCAGCGTAGGCCGCCGATCGTCGGTTCGTCTTCAGGCGGGCCTGCAGATTTTCATGCAGGACATTGGCACCCGCCCAGTTATCTGGAAATGGGATCGAGCCCGAGATTCTTCAACCGGTAATCGCGGCGATTGCGTCCGGCGGCCTGGACTCTTCCTGCCGCACTTGTGGCGCGGTAAATTGCCACTTTCATGTATCATGGTTGACAACATAAAGGAAGCTATAAGGACTCCTGTTCATGGCACGGTTGGCATCCCCGTTATTGCCTGCTGCTCGATTGCCCTGCTTGATGGCACTTGGAATAGGGGTTAAATCCGTGTTGGGGTAGCTGGGCGTAGTGAGGCTGATATTCGTGGTTGTTGGGAATTATTCCGATACCACGGGGTCAACGTTAATTAGGCGGTTGCTTCTTTCACGAAGAAAGGCATCGCATGCGATGGTTGGCGGGGAGGTTGGCATGAGTCTGAACGCATCTATTCAGCACGATACGCAGGATAAACCAGCTTCTACGTGGCGATTGATGGTCCAGGGCCTACCTGGCGTATATGGATCTGGGCAAGAAAACCCTGGGATATTATCGCACCTACGTCCCCCAACGCGCTGGTGAAGGGGTTGGCGGCGTTATTGACCGAGCCCGCGTTGAAGTTCGCCGCAGACAAGGGTATACCGTTATCCTCATCCTGCTCTATGTGGAAGGCGCTATATTGCTCCGGCAGAAAAGCTCAAACAGCTGAGCTCTGACGCCTTTTGTGCAGGACACAAGAAAAACCGCCGACAGGCGGTTTTTTGTTGCTGCTACCAATCAGCCGCGCGCGCGGCAGGAGCACATCACGGAAGTTGGGCATGGCATGCTGCGCCCCGCTTCACGGTGGATATCCCAGTCGATACAGGGCATCGGTCACCGAACGCCGTATTTGAGCTGCGACAGATCCTTGTGGATTCGACTATTACCAGCCGATATGACTTTCGACCATCAAACCAATAATCGAGTTGTTACCCTCGAGAATCTGATTGGCGACGTTGTCCATCACCAACGCTGGCAGGCCAGGATCCTTGTTGGAGTTGGCGTGCTGCAATCGACCATGATGTCGGCGCAATGCCGGCCTTCTCCAGATCCTTCTCGCACAAGGAGACGCTGACCGAATCATACGTTCGCTTGCGTTGCGCCGCGCAGCACCACATGCCATACTGATTTGCCCTTGGTGGTGACGGATAGGACACCGGACCAGTCCGGTGATACCAGAAAAGGTTGGGGCTCGGAAACCGGAACTCAGGGCATTGATCGCACCGGTCAGGCTGCCGTTCAGTACCGTTCTTGAAACCTACGGCCGAAGGACAGGCCGTGAGGTACATCTCGCGAGTGAGTCTGGGATCGGTAGTACGCGCACCGATAAGATCGACCAGGAGATCAGATTCCTGCAGATACTGGGGGGAGATCGGTCCAGTGCCTCGGTTAAGCCGTCGGCAGGCCCATGCGGGTGAGGTCGCTGAGCATTGGACGACCCATATTGCGGCCATCGGCAACCTTGAAACGAGTCATCCAGATAGGGGATCGTTGATCAGGCCTTTCCAGCCGACAGTGGTGCGCGGCTTCTTCGAAATAAGACACGGCTTCCACCAGTTACAGGGTGCGCTGACATTACTGCCAAAAACGCTTGAGAGCGCGCGGCATGAATCTTGGGCTGCCTCCAGATCATGAATCGAGATGGCCGATTGACGATGAAACAGGCGGTGATCGCGACCATCAAGAATGTCGCGGAAATTTAACCTGGCGGCTTTTCCACCACGGTGGCTTTCGGATGCCGCGCTCATGGGTAGGGCTTGGCCTTGAAGCTGGCAGGTGTAATCAGAACCTCGGTGGAGCAACGAAGATCATCAAGTCGGTAAGTCGGCCATCATCTATCCCGGCAGGTCAGTTAGGTAGTGTCAATCGGGGGTACCTTTAATAAGGGGCTGACAGCTCTAATCAAAGGATGCCATCGAGGCTACCCCGTGATGCTGTATTGGGCTGATTAAGCCCCTCAATTCAACAGTTTAAAAGGCGGATTCTCCGAACCTATTGTCGCTGGCTGACTGTTTCAACTAGCCCGCCGCGATTTACCATGGTGATCGAATTCGCTGTGGGCTCACCCAACGCCAACAAGCCCACGCCCATCCTTTGCTGAACAACAATCGAATAATGAAGGTTCTTCATTGCAGCAGGCAAACACGTATCGGCGTTATCGGCACCGGAGCCATCGGCGGATTCTACGGGCCTTCATGCTGGCCAATGCCGGTCATGATGTGCACTTACCTGTTACGCAGCGAATACCGATGCGGTGTGTGAAAGACCGGGCTCACGGTTGTAGCATGGTACACGGCAGCATGACGCTGAACCGGTGCCAAGCCCTATTACGACGTAGCCAGCATGCCTTTGCCTGCGAGTTGGCTGTTGGTTGGGCACCAGGGCCACCGGCAATGCCGAGCTTGCGCCATCATTGCGGCGGCGCTGCGCAGGGGCCAAGGTAGTCCTGTTCCAGAATGGTTCTGAATTAAACGAGACTATCTACGCCCCTTGCTGCCGGGACCATATTCATCTGATCGGGCGGCTTGCTACGTTGTCTGTACCGCGAGGGGTCCTTGGGCAGGGAAGCATCAGGCCAACGGTCTGGTGATCTCGGTTACCACTCAGGGTCGCGAACCGGCGCCGATGCTGCCGGAGATCATTGCCATGCGCCGCCGAATGCTTCCCGCAGTGCCTGTATAGAAGCGCGTGAATGGCCAATATCGACCGCGCGCCGTTGGCAGAAACTGGCTGGACGCCTCTTTTCAATGGCGTTTTCCGTATTGCTGGATGCCGGGTTACTGAAGCGCTGCTTTCAGAGCCCGGCCAGGCGTCAGTTGATGGCGATCTGATGAGCGAAGTGTTGCCGCGGCCAAAGCGCGGCCACGAGAGCCTGAGGATTATGCGGCCAATTGCTTGAAGGCCACCCGGCACAGCGGATTACACCCCAGCATGTATTCACGACTGGCTATGCACAAGCGGGCCCATGGAGTTGGACAGCTTTATGCAAGAAGCGCTCAAGCTCGGCCACAGCGGCCCGGTTGCAGATGGCCGGAAAAACGAGGCATTGTTTGAACATGCTTGACCTTTGTTCAAGGGGCAGTTACCTGCAACCCGTAAGGGACATGTCATTTTGCCGGTCAGGCTAGGCGGAAGCTGGTCATAGCTATTCCTCCAGAAGCGCTGTTTGATCTGGAGAAAGTCATCAGCGTCTACGAGCCCAAGAAGGCCTGGAGGGTCCTACCGCAGTATCAGATAGCCCGGAAGATTTCTCCCCTGCAAGCGGGCGAGCTTTTTGGCCTGGTCCAGAAGGCTGTTGCGCATAACAGATGCGGAGGGCGGACAGTCGGTGGAGTGGTGTGCTGTCACGGCAACAGCGCCGACCACCGGCCTGCGCGTTTTCAATTCAATCAGCACTATGGCCGGGCATTACCCGAGCCGCTTTTGCTGGTGGGCCGCGAGCCCTTCAATAGCTCCCGGCCTTCGGCACGGCAACTGTTCTCTCCACTCACGCGAAGATGTTCGCAGCGCCCTGGAAGCAGGCTTTGCAGCGGCGACTATTCTGCCTTCAAGCAACGCCCGAGAAATGCGCGATGAACTGCGTATCGCTTTCGATGGTACGCCGTTGGCTGTTTTCCGATGAGTCCGAGCAGTCTTTCGCGCGATGGCCTGAGGCATTCAGGCAGTGAGCGCGCTTCGGCACGTGATCCACTGGCGGGGCCGTTCAAGGCGTTTTTTGCGGCCTTGATTCGAATCCAGACAGAATTTGCCAGTGGGAGTGCCCGATCCGCACCGCACTGTTCACTGCCGCAGTGCTCCGGCGCACGAACGGCGTTGATTCGCAGCTGCGGGAATGGGACCCATCCGTCTGGATGAATCGCTGTTCCTCGGGCGCATGGACAAATCCGAGTTCCTGCGCGCTTTTTGGTGCCGATCTTTTCTTCGATGATCAAGAGGGGCTTGCCGCAGCGCGGCTTCGGATGTAGGGCCCACCGGACATGTCCCGCATGCATCAGTAACCTTCTGATCAAGCCCTGATGCCTTGGCCTCCATCCGTACGACGATACCGGCCGTCGAATATTCAATTCAATTGCAGTATCCCGTTTTTTATGGCGTCCTTAAACATTGATTGATAAATAGCTATTATGTTATATAGCGCGGGCATGGCCCGCTGGATATCGCCAGTTGGACATAAAAAGGGAATGTACTGATAAAATTGCAGGCAACTGCGCTACATCTGAGGAATAGCCCATCATATTTGCAAATGTCTTCCGCTACCGGCTCGAGCCTGTATACCTCGCCAACCGGGATCAGCAAACAGATCCGCCTTCGGGAGGAGTGAGCTGGGTGTGGAAGTGTTCTCCCGCAGCGGCAAACCATTTGAACCCGCATTACGCCGGGCCGGTGAAACAACGGCTCATCCGACAGCAGGCGCAAGAGCCTGCGGCAAGGTCGACAGTATCAAGCAGATAGTCAGGAGTTCAGCACAGCGCAAGGGCAACTGGACTTTCTGGCGACCACCCACACCCAGGCGCCGTTACGCCTTGCCGCGATCAGTCAGCAAATTCATTTAACAGCGTTACCCTGATTGTGTCACTGCCACATGCACCAGGGAACGCCCATCCAGATTTGTGAAATGGACCGTGGACGGCACTGCGGACTTCGCCGATTGCCACTGAAGCCCTGGAAACTTCTTTGCCATCTGGTGATTGATTGCCCTGTTACGCTGGAATCGCTGACGTGATGTGCCCAAGGGGCAAATCCGGACTTCAGGTCGCCAACCTTTCTCTGGAAGCCTGGCTGAGCATCCGCTGGTGACTTATGGTGTTTGGCTTTACGGACGCTCAAAGCTGGACTAGGCTTTCAGCAATCTGCCTTGGTCGCCCAATGGTCTGTTACCGGCAGCCGAGCCGACCGTGATCCAAAGACCTACGCTGCGCCTCGGTCTGGGCGTCGTAAGTATGTTGGCGAAGGATGGGCCGGTGACCCGGTTACTGATCCGAATCTGGGTGATGATCGATGCCGGGCATCTGTTCGCGAGCGAGCGTTGACCAAGATCGGCTTCCGTCGTGGCACCTCCTGCGCGGCTTCATTAGACTTCATGCACGGATTGGCCCCCCATCTGACGCGCGAAAGGGTGGAGAAAGCCCTTGCGTGCCATTACCAAGCCGAGTTGGACGAGGGTTTGACGGAACGTTGAGCTGCCAGTCTGCACTGAGCCGTTGCGTCAGTAGCGAGCTGGCAGCTAAAACCTTAGACAGGTTGTTCAGGAGACTGGGGTTTCTTGGATGCTTTGCCGCTTTCAAGCTGCTTCAAACCCCTGGCGATCAGGTTTCCGGCGTGCAGCCCATTCTTTCTGCGTTGCCTCCTGCCACCACCAACGACCCTCGCGCTCATGCTGATTAGGCAGGACAGGGCGGGGTAACAGGGCTCACATCCAATTTGCTGACAAAACCCCGTTTCGGGCAGGCTGTTGTTAGGGTATTTCCAGCATGCGATGTAGTTCCAAAGATATTTCTGTCGCTGGTGTAGTTGGCCAGGGGGTAGAAGCTCCACCAGCTCAGGCCGGGGCGCTGAAGCCCGTCCAATCTCGATCACCGGTACAGGGCTGCGGGTCCGGGCTCTGATCCTTGCGTTGCCCTGTGATCAGCATCCACGCCTGCCAGCTTGCGGCGTAGCGGCCAAGCTTGCGCACGCCACGCATTCGCCATGCCCGCTTCATTTAAAAAATCGAAACATGGCCTTTTTTCTTTCACGTACTGCTCCAGAGCTGTTGGTCGGGGAGAAGTACTTCCAGCCTGAATGCCGTTAATGCCTTTCTGACCTTTTCCAGAAAACTGGTAAGGTCTCGGATGGCAGGCGACCGGTATTCCAGCGGTGAAAACCTTGATCTGCGGGTTGATCTTCCAGGCCATGTCCAGCACCACGATTGTCATCGGGCGCCGCTGAAGAATTAGCCACTAGGTTCCTCGAGGGGCCGAGGCCGAACTGACAGAATTCTGCTGCGGGGACTTGGTGTCATTACTCCAGGGCCAAGTGCATCTAACATCAAAGTGATCAAGGGGCCATTGGTTCTCCGGAACGGGGCGGCGCCCGTCTGCGCGGGCTGCTTAATGGCGGGCAGTCTAGCAAAGGTGTTTTAGTCGATCCTCTTATTTGGTTATACTTTTATAGCCCCAAATGTTCTGACGCTATCAAACGGGTCCCGGATCGCAAAGCATTGCGCCAGGCCCGCCTAGCGGTTAGATTGTGCGCCAATTCAAATTGCTATTTCAGGAGTCGTCTGTTGGAAATTTCGCCTGCCTTGATCTTGAAGGGTTTCTGCCCGCGAAATCTGGATCGCCTTTGCTGAAAAAAACCGGTATTGCCGAACCAAGGCCACCACACGGAGTATTCCCGATTCGACGTATTGATGCGCCAGCGTCTGCGATTCTGGATGAGCACGCCTCAAGTGAGCGATATTCAGGAATGAATTGCCACGCTTGAGGCCCGCTTGATGGCGGCCGTGGAATTTGTTAACTGGGTGCGCGAAACCGCCTTCAGGTGGTCATTTTTGTCTGACACCTTTTATGAGTTCTCACAGCCGTGAGGCGTCAGCTGGGCTTCCCGACGTTTGGCTTTGCCACCGTTGATCACCGACGACACCGATCGGGTGGGATTATCAGTTGCGCAGAAAGATCCAAGCGCCAATCGGTTACTGGCTTTTCAAGAGCCTTTACTATCGCATCATTGCCGCTGGCGGACTCTATAACGACACCACCATGCTGTCCGAAAGCCATGCCGGTAATTCTGTTCATGCGCCCGATACGTTAATCGCCGAATTCGCAGTTTCCGGCGGTGCACACCTTCGAGAGCTTGAAGCAGGAATTTATCAAAGGGTCGATCGGACACTCAGTCTTTAGGCTGATGAGGCGGAAGCTAGAAGCTGGAAGCTGGAGCGCGATGGGTAGCAGGCGATTGGGAAATTCTTTCGAGAAATAACGCTTGTCTATAAAAAACATGCCCTGCACACTTCTGAGGCTTCTAGGCTCTCAGCTTCTAGCTTCTAAGCTTCTAGCTTCGAGCTTCTAGCTTATCCCGCTGAGGGCGTCCATCAATACCCGCACCTTGGCCAAGTTCCTTGATACTCCGGATTCGCCTTCGGAGTCCGCCATATTCCGCGCGCCACCAGCAATACAGGCGGTCCCGCTGGTGGACCAGAGCTGCGTATGGCGATTTCAGTCATCTGACCTTCGCAGCCGATTAGCCGATGCTGCGCAATACAGGCTGCGCCGCAACCGGTTCCACTTCCGCGTTATCTGCATGGCGCGATCTTGGCGTGCGCCGGTAATGGAGCCGCCGGGGAAAGCCCTGCCAACAGATTTCAGGCATGCGGAACCACGCGCCAGCACCCGGTCACGGATAGCTGGACCAGATGATGCACATTCGGATAAGCTTTCCAGCTTGAACAGCTCGGGTACTCACCTGCCTGCGCGCAGGTTACGGCTGAGATTCGTTACGCAGCAAATACGGACGATATCAGATTCTGCGCAGTCCTTGAGCTCGTCTGCAGTCTGGCCGCCAGCCGCGCGTCCTCTCTCGCTGGCGCCGCGCGCGTGTTGCCCTTTGATCGGTCGTGTTCGACTACGGCCGTCTGGTGACGCTGAGAAACACGCTCTGGAAAGGCATAGCAAAACTGTGCTCGGGCCGATTCACAGATAGGCAGCAAGGGTACCGGGCAAGCTGGCCCGCCAAGCGTTGATAGGCCGTTCAGTGGGATCGCCGCTGACAGTCCGCGCTTGAAACGTTGCGAAAGATTGATCTGGTAGCAGTCCCGGCCTGAATGGTACTCCTTGCACGCGCTCGAACGGAGACCTGTAAGCCGCGTGCTTGCTGTGCTCGCTTTGAAGGGCGTGGAGAGTGAATTCGCAGGGTTCCTGCGCGCGCCTCCAAGCGGTCAGTAGCGCTTGCTGTTGAGCATGGAGAGGCTGGGATGACCCAAACAGCCAGCTTTTGTTGCCGGGTGCGATCGCTGACGATACCCAGGCATAAATACCAATCTGGAGGCTGGCAGCTGACATCAGCCGAAGCCAGGCCGAGGGTTCCAGCGGCGGCCGAAGCCGAAGCTCGGATTAGCCCAGGGCGCCAGCGCAAACGGCAGCTTGAGCCACATCAGGGCCAGGTTGCGGCGGCAAAGAGCGCTCAGTATTGCCGCTCGGAGCGTTCCAAGAGGTATCCAGGCCAGACTCGTCGGCCAAGGGTGTAACGAACGGCCTGGGGGCCCAGGCGGCCAGTTGCGTAGGGAGCGCCGGCAACGATCATGCGGCAGCCGAGTCGAAGCATACAGGGAGATGGCCAAGATCGCGCAGGCAGCCTGAGTGCGGAAGGGGATCGCCTGTACGCAAGCTCGACCAGCCAGATAGCCACGCGGCTGGCGGTGTGCTCATGGCTGCTGTGCCGGGGCTCCTCGGCAGCTTTCCGGTTACGGGACGCCGGATTGGCCCAAAATGCTTCTGGCGTAGGCAAAACCACGGTCAGCGACCGACTCGGATGCGTACCGGTTTTTTTCAGCGCCGCCAGATAGACGTCACCATATAGGCAGCGGGCCGTGAGACGCGTCGTTTGGGTCCAATCATGGATATTCGACCCGGACGAGCCGCCGTGAGTTCAAGAGATCAGCGGGCCGTTTTCTCATCGAGCACCAGATCCAGCGGCAGATATAACCCAGGCCGGACAGCTCGCTAACAGGAGGCCGCCAGATTCATGAAGCCATCCCAGAGATCCAGGCAAGCTGCAACGCCGTCACCTGATTGGTGGTGTCGGGGTGCTTGGCAATCTTCTCTGTTCAGCCAGGTGCCCTTGAGGTTTGCCGGTGAGCCAGGGTCTACGCCAACGCCAATAAGGCGCCCTGATGACAGCGTTGGCCTTGCCGCCGTATCTGGCGGGTAGACAGACGCACCATGCCCATTCACCGGGTTAGCCCATCAACAGGATGATGCGGATGTCTGGTACGCCTTCGAACTGATGCTCATTAGATAGACGGGTCAGAGATGACCGCGGTTACTCGATTAAGACGCGGATCCGATGGACGGCCCAAGGAATACAGGCCGGAAAGAAATGCTGGAGATAATGGTGAGCAATTTCTCACGGCATGATGATCATTGCCGACACGTCTTGGAAACATGCCCCTCAAACAGATCGGCAATCACGATGATGCCGTCCACGCAGCGCCCTGGGCAGGTTTGACACAAAGTCGCGAATACTTACTCAACGATGGCATCCAAACCTGTCGATATCTTTTCCTCTCGATCACACGCCGTTTAGCAGCTACAGGCACCATCAATGCCCACGGAGATAAGCGCGCTCGTTGGTCAGGATTCTTAGTCTCGACAATCGATATAGTCCGCTTGAATTGTACTTGAGCACCGTAGTCCGGCATTGCGGGCGGTTGATGCCATGACCACGGCATCCGCTCAGGGTCTTCCAGGTTTTCCAGAAAAACGATGGTCTCTCATCAGCTTTGGTGGTCAGCGCCTTAGGAAGCGCACCAGGTTCGGTCGGCGATAAACCGCGGTAGCGACCATGGCCAGCATGAAGCCCACGCGAGCACCAGCAGCACCGCGGGAAGTTTGAAGGACAAGTAAAGCCAGTTCCGCGGCCACGCTCACCAGCAGGTGCGCCAGGGTAGGTGCGGAAAAGAGGTGCCCAGTCGCAGACCTTGAAGAGTGCGCCGCCACAGCTCTTCAGTGAGGACAAAACGCATGAATGGTCATTAGGTCAGAATACCATCCGGGGAACAGCGGAGACCGAGGCGCTTTTATCCATGCCCAGTCTTATGGCCCAGCAGGGTGATTCCCCGAATGGACCACGACGACAAAGTCAGTAACCACCGAGAAGTCGCGGCGCAGCATCTGCACTTTCGATGTCAAAGGGTAAGAGCGCAATGGACAGGCCGAGTGCTTAATCAAGGAATAAAGGCACCGATCCCCAGCCAAATATCGGTTCGCGGAAGGCCAGCGAGATCAGTAACCGGGGTAAAGGTGGCCAGGGTCTGGATGGCGCATGATTGTTGCGCAGATCAGACATAACCATACCCATCGGGGATATGGATCATGACGCCGGATAAACTGCTGTGCGTGCAAGCGGCAAAGCGTTACAGCAGAAGATATTCCAAGCAAGGCCGAGGAGGTGTTGTCAGTTGTCATTTCACAGCCAGTGCGTTCATTCTCGTGTTGTTAGAGTGATAGTCACACACCCATGGACGGCACCTTCCAGGTTGAACAAGCGGATCAGTACACTCACACAAGATTCAGTCAGATTTTCAGGAATTTACCCTGCTGGCGGTTTCGGTGGAAATTACATCCAGCGCTGCGCCGTTGGCTGCGCAGCCAGAGGCTCAGAGTTCCTGGTTGGGGTGCTTTTCAGAGCGCACGGTGTAGCACCATCTGCAAGCGCGGAATACGCGCGCTCGACAGCAGGATTTGATGAAACTCGCGCCTGGCCCAGTTGGTGACGGTGTCTATCACCCAGCAACAGGGCTGACCGATTGTTCATCGAGTAATAGTCGTTTGACCCGGCGAATGCTTCCAATGACGAAGGTTTTCAATAATCGGCAGAGGTCTGGCGGAATCGGCCGAAATTCAAACGACGTCAGCGGCCCACTGCTCGGCGCCTTCCAGACTCAATTGGCTGATGCGGAGAGCAGGGCGCAGGATCTTCAGAGCGTCGGGGGCTTGTAGCGCTGGGTCAGTACAGGCGATAGAATAGAAAGCGCTGATTGCCGCATGGCACGGACGCTGGGCCGACCAAGGTCACCTTGCGGTTGCCCTTGGGCCTGATATGATTTGTTCACGCCACTAATTGTTGGAAATGAAAGCTTTCTTCGTTGAGGCTAGATGTAAGTTTCTGATTGAGCGGCGGGAATACAACAATCTGCCGCCTTGCGGGGCGTGCCTGCGGACGGCCTGGGAACTTCCAAGTCTTGGGCATCGGAGAGGGCTCCAGCATTGTCGTCAGGGTTTTACATCCTGAAGGTTAGAACAGGAATTGTTCCAAACACGTTTAAAGAATTTCTTTGGTAAAAAGCGGTTGAAAAATTCCCGAACACTCGTTCTTT
>Ga0163217_1114830_pt1 | contig 11470 bp, 8 predicted proteins | sample SynspAceP_FD_185933 | JGI IMG/M metagenome (GOLD analysis project Ga0163217, IMG submission 185933) | Saline lake microbial communities from Ace Lake in Antarctica - Synechococcus sp. Ace-P (PacBio error correction) | ecosystem: Environmental > Aquatic > Non-marine Saline and Alkaline > Saline ... | reverse complement strand
CGGGATATTGCTCGAGAAAGAACTGATGGGAGAAAGTTTGCTTCGCCAAATTCGATCACCCAATGCTGAAATGCGTGCTGAAATCAAAAAGCAGCCATGTGCTTAGAAAAAAAAATAAAATCCGGTTTACGAAGCACACAATCCTTACAGAAAAGCCGTGAGGCGATCTATGCAATCGATATTCGGGCTCCTAACTTCGATTCCAATGGAAATCAACACTGGCTCCATTGGAATTCATGGTGGATTATTTCAGTCGTAAACAAAGAAATAGGAATTTATTTGAAAGCCAGCAATTTCTCTCTTCATCAATCAGTTTTGTAACGCCGTCTTTATTGGAAGTACGATACCCGTTGTGGAGTTAGCTTCCGAGATCGCCATCTCACATAGTAAATTCGTTGGCGTTGATAATTCAGAAATTATATCCTTTCATGAGGAACAGCAACATTTCTAGAAATGAGGCAAGTCCTTTACAAGATTGGGACTCCCTAGAAATTCTTGGGAAAGCCTAAAGTTTGGCGAAGGTATTATTGAGCTCGAGTGGCCGAAAATCTGGCCAACCCTGAAAATGTTGAAAAACACTGTCTAAGATAAAGATATTGCTCAGAAAGCCACTACGTTCAGAGATCGCTCTTCCGATCAAAATCGAAAATTAAAAGTTCATCGAGTTATTACAATGTCGAACACTTCCAGAAATTGGTTTCATTCACTTCGAAGCACACTATATAAAACGCTTCAAAAACCATCGCAAATCTCTCTGCTCAGCGATCAAAGTGCAAAAGCGAAACGAAGACAAGGAAGCTGCAGAACTTGAGCTACGAGCGGAAAACGAAAGACAGAAGCTAGTCGAACGTAATTGAATTCACTCTTGATTGCTACTCGATTACTCGTCGTATGAGCAAGATGAAATATATCCAAGACATGGAATCCACGGGGGCGGAGGGAGGCAGATCTTTGGAATGACCAGCTCAAAGAACTCAATCGGGAAAGGAAATCTTTACGTCAGAACATTTATAACATAACCACATCGACACATCCCACGAAAAAAGGTGATGAAAATAATACCTAAAAAACGGCGGGAACATGTAGCGGCCTATGTTGCTCAATCACCGGAATTGACAGTCACCCGCAGATGCGCAGATCAGGTGAAAAGATGTTTTCGATAGAGCTCAGGCTACTTATCAAATTCCTAAGAGGTAAAAACAACTCTTTTAACTTGCCTCATCCGATCGACAATATACTTGGGCTAAGACGAAACCAAACGATGACAATGGAGAAATCTTTCAATAAAAGAACGCAGAGCTCAATTGAACTGCAAAATCCAGATCTATGCTCTCCATGACTTACTATGAATTCCGGACTCCATTGACCACGATCAAGCCACAAATGTCGCACTTAATTGCGCTATCAGTTTAGCAAGCCTCCTTACGAATGCAAAAGAGAATTTAAACCGATTTTTCAACGTATCGATTCTGAGATTGGTAGAGAGTCCACAATTCTTCGATGGAATGATATTCTTTTGCTAGGGAAAAATCGAAGCTGGAGGTAGGAAATCTCTACGCGAAAGAAGATTTGTCCATACTTTGCAATCAGTGTATTCAGAAAATCTCGTCAAAGGAGATTGGCCAGGAGGAATCAAATTGGAAACACAAAGGTATAGAGCGCCCCTGTTTCAAATAACTGCAGCTCTGAGATGTTTTGTACGAATATCATGTCCAACTCTTGAAATATTCTTCCCCCAGATGAAAAAGACCGACTAACCCATCTCATTTCGTTCGCGTTCTTGAAGTGGATTAATTTCTTGGCCAAAGACCAGGATAGGGAAATTCCAAAAAGATCAGAAGGGCTTTTCTCCTCGTTCTATCGCTCGCTACCAACGTGAAGAATATTCAAGGAACCAGGCTTAGACTTTGCCATTGTAAAAGAATTTGTGGTCATGCATGGCGGAACAATCGAAGTCGTCAGCGGGACACCAACCAAGGAAGCTACTTTCATTATTTCATCCGAACTACCTGACTTTTTGGCATTTCTGCCATTTTTAATTTGTTCATTTAAATAATGGAATGTAGCAACTTAAAGTGCTAATCGTCGAAAGATGATCTTTTGATTCTCTGAGAGTTTGAAGGATATCCTTAGAATATTAATTCACAACAGTTGTCGGTGTCGCAGATAATTCTGACACAGCCATCGAGCTTTGCAACAAGACCCTTCCTGACCTTGGCACTTCTTGATTATTCAGATCAGCGGAGACATTTGATTGGCGTGGAGTTGGCAGAAAATGTATTCGAATCAGTTCGGGGACCATTCTTTCCATTTTACTACAGCGCTACGCAGACAATGGGACGGCCCGAGCCACGTGACAAAGTCGACCTTTCGCGATGAACTTAGTGAAACCGTCATGGTATAAAGGAAGTTCCAAGCGGGATCAATCGCAAAGCGGTTCTTTTGACCGATTAAAAACCGCAGAGAAAGCTGCCGTCAAACATGTCCCAAAAGTTCGTTGGACAACAGCCTTTTCTAAAGTAGACAGCAACTATCAAAGTGAAAATTGAGGTATTCTTTTACGTGGAAGCAAAAGGCGACTATGCACTCTTCAAGACCAAATTCGAAAAGGCTACATCGTGCCATACTACGATTAAAGAATGCGAGGAGCGGATAATCAACTATTAAACTTTCAAAAGTCCACCATCCTAATTGTCAATATCTCAAAAATCGTGGAACTTATCGAGAGTCTAACCTGCTTATTGGAGACAGGTAAATCCCGATACCAGAGCGATAAGAGGCCGTGATCAAACACTGGAATTTGCTTTTGCCTTTTAGATGTCTGAAAAATTCTGGACAGCTCTTAATTGACTTCTCCCAAGTTACAGACCTGCTTACCTTTCCAATATCTTATTCCAACCTTTGACCACGCAAATTTGCATAGGTTGTGAAATAGAAATGGGATGTGGAAGTTACTTTATTGAGGTGATCTGATTTCTTTTGAAATACCCACCCAAAGCAATAGCTGCTAGAATAAGGCTTGAGCTAAAATACAAGTATAAATTCCTCCTTTGTCAAAAGCCCTACGAGGAAGATTCATGGCAATAATCCAAAGCAACTATTAGGGTCCATCGAAGCACTCGTGTGAAATGTATTGGATGTAAGCCTGGTTTTTAACCAATTCATTAACTCAGGAGTCGATTGTATCGCTTGAATTCCCCTGCGAGATCGGATCTTTCGTTCTCCTCTTCCTCCACACTGCAGAACCCGTCTCGCGCGATCGCTTGAGGTTCGAGCACTTCGAAAACCTTGGGCAGCCAATCGTACGTCATCACAAAATCCTCGATAACTTCGTGTCTTCCCCTGTGCCTCATATAAATTTGGTTCGAATCGCAACTAATTCGCCGGCAGATCCTACTAGTGTATTTCCATTCGGATCTTCTTTTTGAGTAGGATTCATATTTCCAGTAAGAATCCCTCTCCGGAAGGCACTTGCGATCTGAATTTGGCTGATGTACTACTTTTTCACCAGAAACTGCAACGCGACAAGGTTATGATTGAAAGTGGATGAACCAAGTTGCGAATCGCCCAGATTAAGCATTCAATTCGCATCGTAAAGATGGTTATAGGTGAATCGACCTCAGCATGACCCGGTTAATTGCAGCGATTTTCCCTTTGCCGCGCCGGGCTGTGATTGATCTTTCACCTTCAGGATACTTCGATAGTAGCTTCAAGCTACCATCTGAAGTTCCATCCGTGATAAAGGTGCATTATCAACTTTCTTTTAGGGTAAATCTTATGCTAGGGAATTCTGAATTTTATCCACCAGAAATCTCTTCTTTCATTCTACTATGCAGCGATAGGAGGGAAACCTCAGTAGGTCTTACTTTCCAGAATTGTAGGCTTTTTTTTCTTCTTTTTCAAAAAGGCTAACAATTCAATCACCAATCCATATCCTAAAAAGGTGTACCAAAACCAATACTGCTCGAAATCCAAAATAGTAGTTTCATGTCTTTTGATTTTTTATAAAGTAGCTGCTGAATTTAGTCCTTTTTTTGAATTTGATTACTGGCCAAAAACCTTCGCCAGCGACCGATGGAGGTCGATTTAAAAAACTTAAGCTGCAATTAAATTTTTGGGTCAATAGTCAAACGATTCTCAATCAGGGGCATGACGCCAGCCCAGATGAATGCTTTCAAATGAGACTTTTTGCTTTTTTGAAGAAAAAGCTGAAGTGTATTTTTTGGCGACTGATCAGCAAAAAAACAGAAGGAAAACCCACGCGTTAGTTAAAGTTCCTCGCATGAAATGCACCCGGTTTTCGGTTTGGTAGTAGCTTCAAGGGTGAGTTTTTTCCGGTATTGATCGGGGATCTTTACTGTAGCACTTGCAGTACGATTTTAATACTTTCAGTGACGTAGCCTGCTTTCGTTCTGATCTCGCTGAGACCAGTTCCAGTTTCTTGCATAATTACAGGAAATACTCTCAGGGCATTTCTTTCCCACTACATTCCAAAAAACAGTCCTTGAATCATCCTGCTGCCCCATGGAAGTAAAGGCGTTTTTCTGCCAAAGTTGGGCTGACAAGGCTTTTCAATGAGAGTTTCTTCAGTTAGCGGATGTATTTGACGTGGTAGCCAGCAAACCTGGAATTTTTCAGGGTTTTTGCCGAATAGCGAATGACGGGAGATACTGCGCCGACTTTAGGAGAATCAAAAGCCTTGAGCAATTTTTCGATTACGCCGTTTTCCAGCTCGGTTCGTTGTTCAGAAAGGAAACGAATTCCCCCGGGATGCCGCTTTATTCCCAGTATTCATTCGCCACCGGCAAAATCCAGGGTTCTTTGGAAATGATCACTTTGCATCCCTGGGAAGAAGCTGTCCATTAGAACCCTTCGTCAGAAAAGTGTTGCTCCGTTATCCACAAGGCAATGACCTTCCAATGCTGAATAAGATAGAACGCGCGAGGCTGGGTTTCACCGCTCGCCGTACGGCGGCTTGTACGGCTCCCGGATTCTTAGCGATCCGCTCCTACGGCTTGGTCGGCACGCTCACGGCCAGTAGGTATTTTTTACTAATCACCATGGGACGATATCTGACACCAGAGGAAGCACTCATTAAGGCATATACTTTTCTTTCCAATAACCCTTGAATTGCATTTCCATCTTTTTATTGTGGAAATTCGATCCAAGTGATCAATCCTTTTGCAATAGAAAGCTAATTAATTGGGGGTGATTACTCCTGCTTTTTTACTAAATAAGGCAAGCTCCAAGCAAGCGAGATATAATCCACAGAATAAGACGCGTGAAGATTTTCAAAATCCTCTGCCTTTTCAAAATCGTGCTTTCAGCCCAATCAAGATTATAAAAACTTGACCCACGGTGCTCTTCTTGCCAACAATTCAGATTGTTCCTCGAAAAAACGTTCCGGGAAAATGTTTTCTGGGTCACATTAGGATTTCACTTAGAAAATGGTCCTCCGGCTTGAGTTTTTCATGGGACGGTAATTGAGGGCATTTGGGCTGGCACAAAATATGTTCAAAACATCTACCGAGAACACAAAAATCCAAAGCACGATTGCCGTGTTTTTCCAAGAGGCATGATGCGTTCGGACTATTCGGAATTCGCATGATGTGCGTGATCGCTGTGATTCACCGAGGCCCTCTATCGTCCATTCAATAATCCAAGGCGTGGGACTATGGGCTGCTGGTAACGCTTTAGCTAAGCTGATGCATATTCTCCATAACCAAAGTCCTAGTCGAGGATTTCAGGCTTTCTCAGAAAAGGGATTTCTGGATGTCAGCTTTCTTGAAATGGTGAATCTGCGTAGTTACCACATTGTTAATAGGCCGAAAATTTGATTGAATAACTTTTGATTAGAACCGGAGATTGATTCATTTAGGGCTTGTAAAAACCTGTGCTTGGCCGAGGTTAAATTCATGATATTTTTAATTTAAAAGTTTTGAGTAAGTGTCTGTTTGCAAATGAGTTAGCGCCATTCCAGAATTAACTTCCAAATATTTTTTGATCAACTGTCCGAGAATGATCGTTGCTACGATGCTGATGCTTAGTCGCTTGCGCTGCGCCCGATCAAGCCAAAAAGCTTGAACAAAAATGAAATCAGGATGAATTGACCAGTCAAGCTGAATCCAACATTTGGAAAGTAACCTGCGGTTTTCCGTACTGGCGTCCAGCGCCAACCCAAAAGACTCTTCCCAGGTTTGATCAAATGCGCCGAAACCAAAATCATCCAAAGTGGGGGCAGTCCCTAGGTATTTCTTTCCGAACTCAAGCAGGGTCACTTCGGGCTTGCAAAAACAAAACCACTTAGTGCTGCAGGAAATGCTAACGTACAAAAAAGGAGATTCTGGGCAATTTGGTTTAGTTGAGATGACATCATTTGATCGGTGAGTAGCCGCCAATCGAGGATAAATTGTCTGGCTCAATGCGTGAAAGTGGAAGCTCGATGTATTGAATTTAATCTTGGTTGCCAGTGGAATAAACCACGGCTTGCAGGGTTCAAAAAAGTAGTTAGGCCAATCATGAAATATTCAGGCTTTGAAAGAGGAGCGAAATAGAATTGCGTTTACCTGCGATGTACTTCCCGTATTGCAGCATTCTCTGATCCATGCAGCGTAGGAAACAAAATTTTCCCAAAACAAAGAAACCTGGATTAACCCAAAGGGAAAAGAAAAGCAGAACCTTGTACCCAAAGGATATTCGAAAGGCTTAAGCTCACTATCAATAAATCAACCCAAGACCCAACACAACAAAAGCGCTTTCAAATAGCTCAAATTAAGTAGGAGGAAGCAACCACTGTTTACCTTTTGCGAAGCAAAGCACAGAAAGACCCTGAATCGTACCAATACTTCACAAGGGAGAAAGAAGCTCAGCAAACTCTTCCACTCAGACATATTCCCAAAACTGAGGCAATCGGTCCGCAAAAGCTGCGAGAAGTGCAGAAGCAAAGCAATATAAATGAGATGAAGAAAAAGTCCTGCTCGAGAATTTGCTTTTCAGAAACCTTGGATCCGATATCAATAGCGCGTCAATCCAATTTTGCAAAAGCCCCTGTCGCAAACCGGTCAAGCAATGCAATGATCGTCAGATTACGATCCCCATACTCCGAGATGGCTTGAGGAAACTCTCGAACCACCACAAGGATAAGATCATATTACTCATCAGGAAGGGCTACCTTGCCCCACCAAGCGCTAAACGTACCGGATAAAAGTTTACTTTTTTAAAGCGCTTCTATTAAACTGGCAATTTGCTGGTTAAGGGCGATAGTTGTGTGTGATATCTGCTATTGTATTCCATGAATAATCCTGCTATTGACTCGAGCTTTTCCTTGAGACCCATTTTTTAGCCAAAATTGGGATGTCAAGAAGGTTGTAGACCATAGCGGCAGTGACAAGTCTCAGACTTGGTGCGGGGATCGCAATAAGAATTCCGTTTGGAAACAAGCCAGTACACTTATCACGGATTGAAAGCGATGTCTGAAGGGCAATCACAATGGAATCCCCTGAAGGTTTGCTTCCAACAAGGAAATCCCCTGTGATTCATAGGTCGATGGAGCACCAAGCCTTTATAGTGAGGAAGTAAATGCTGGATGCTAGAATTTCAAATGCTCCAAGGAAAACAACCTGAAGCTTGCAATTTTCAAACTGTTTACATCAGTTCTTTCCAATTGCTGTCTTGAGGACCTATCGCCGATAATATCCAATATTTTAGACTCACTTGGCAATGCCGCTAATCAATGCGCTAGACCTTTGACTGATGAAGTCTTCCAACGAAACACAAATCGATTAACTACTTGATCTATATCCTTATTTTTTAGGAGTTTTGGATCAACTGACCCCACCATTTGGCAATGACGTTGATTTTGCCTCCTAGTGATCTGCTTTTGATTACAGAGGATTTCAAATCTTCGCTCACGAGTTGATCGCTTTTTCTGAATACTTGAGCAGTTTTGTTGTTCCCAACGCTCCGCAAGAAACTAATGAAAGTCGCGTGTTTTCAAAGTTTCTTGATTGGACATCAGTTTTTGATTCGATGCCTGTCATACCATGAATGGTCTGAATGATCTTGGCATGAAGTGCTGGGGTTTTGATAAAGTAAAACCCACTTCTTATCCCTGAGCGTGAATGATGTTTCAAAGGAATATGATTCGCTTTCACCCAACTTTCACCTGCTGAATTTAAAGCCAAACTCTTCTGCATAAAAAAGGATAAACAGAATATCTGCCCGGGAAATACGGGAGGTCCACGATGGTTTAATTCCATCGCGACTGTTCTACTTTTTCTTTTTGGAAGAATGAGCCACCGTAAGAATCGTCACCTTCATTTCCTTTTGTTTGGCAAGCTTGCGCAAGATCCCAAGTGTGGGTTTGAATACCTCCTTTGAATCTCAGGGAAGTGAGTTCTGACGATGGAGGAAGTATAGCTAATTTTTGATTCATTGATTTCTTAAGATTTTTTGCTTTTTTTGACTTCAAAGCGGCTTCTGCCAGCCTCAGTACGACTATTCCGAACTCCCCAAACAAGAATTAAAAGGCATAGAGGAAGTAGAATGATCCCAAGGCACTCCTGTCCACCATTCATGAGTGATGGATTTTATGGGCGGTGTGCAAAAACTTCTTTTCTTTGATCGTTCATCCAAGTCAGGGATTTTGATACCTGCTGCAAAAAGTCCAGGAATCGCTTTAGGAATAATCAGCGGATTGGCGGCCACCACATAGACTGAGGCAAAGACCAATCCAACATATGATCCTAACAAGATTTACTAAGCGTACTAGGCTCCAAGGCCAAGATCGAAAGGCCAAAACCAGGTTGATCAGCATAAGACCCACCTAAAGCAACCGGTGCAATAACTCGTGGCGGGAAATGCCCAACTGCAGACTCTTGTGCAGGTAGTCAAAAATTTCCAAGCAAACAGCTGCATGAATGCTGGGGCCTATAGATTTTTTTGAAAAGGTATTACTGACTTTCTAACATCTGCCTCGCTTGCTTCGCAAAGTCTTCCTAGTGCGCACTTTCTCATGATAGACTGCAAGCTCAGTGCAATACTGAATCCAAATTCCCTTGGAAGTATAGAAGCAGCTCCAGTTCTTGTCAAATCCTCCGATCGCATTCAGCCTGAGGAATAATTCACAACACTTCGTACTCAAAAAGCCATTTGCTGAACTGTTAATTTGCTGGAAGGCCAAGTGATTCGCTCCTTTGCAGAGCATTTCCTGAGTTTGCCTTTTCAGACAAAGCCATCAAAATCGCCACCCCTGTGTTTTGATTCGCTGGCAAACGCTCTCCCTGGAATTACTTGGTGATCCAGCAGCTTCGGATTCGGAAACAATCGCTGATAAATCTGGATTTGAAGAACCGATTATCCGCATCTAATTCAAGACGGACTCATAAGCCGACTTCCATTTGGGACAAAATGATTTCAACTTGCCGCTTTAGCGATTCACTTGGTACTTTTTTTCAAACCAAACTTCTAATACTTTTGCCGCCTAATCTGCGAAGGGAAAGCTGTGTCATCGGGCTGAAGCGAATCGCAATCACAAGTAGCTGATGTTTGATGCCATACAAAGCGCAAGGTTTGCTTTCGTGGATTTTCGATTATACGTTAATCGTCAGCCTTATGCTTGGAACGAGAATCAGCAAGATTTTCGGCTTCAGCCACTGAAAAAAACTCTTTTTTTATACTCTTGTGTGACGAAAAGCAAAGATCAATTGGTAAAAGCGCGCTCAAGAAAAGATAGCTAACGTATAGCTGCTGAAAGGATGGGAGGAATAGTGTTTCCGATTTTAGTGATTTTTTGTCCATTTGGGAAGAGAAAATAAGAGGGAACTAAGCCAAGTCATGATCATCCGGTAGGCATTTGCCCAAAAACCTAGATTGCCATAACTGGAGAGAAAACCACCTCGACCAAATACGGCGTAGATAGCCATCGCTGTAGGTTTTTTGTTTTTATCTTTCAGAATTCATACTCAATATGACCCTCCTCTACCGAGCACATATCCTGAAAACTTGAGGGGATGGCAAGACCCAATATTCAGTGCTCAGGGCCCAGATTTTGACATAACCAGCTAATCAAGGTTAAGCAGTATTGGCCATCAATATTGAGAATTGGGATTTGAATCGAGCGCCCAAAACCTGACCGTACCACACCCTCCACAAAAGGCTTATGGCCTAATATCTTCCGAAGGTTACGTTGGTTTCCAAAATCGGACTTGTAGTGAAGGAGTTTCAGGTCAAGCGCTGAAAACGCATTCTTCTCACTTAGCTCCAAACATCCTTGAAAACTGAACGTGTATTTAGAATTAAAGAAGGACTTTAGTAACATTGCACTGGAACTTCTATGAGAATTTGAAATTTCGCGTAGTGAGCAAATAGGCCAGGCTCAAAGTGGAACCGCTTAAAAGCTCCTCGGTGACCTGAAATCGCAAAACCTAGGAAGAAAATAACAGCTAAAATAGCATACCAAATCGCTTCCCTTGCTGGGGAATGGACCCATTGCCAACATCCCATTAGCAATCGCCATCATACGCCTGAGATGCTCCAAAACTGACCTGCATCGGAGTAAAAAAGAAAAACTCGGGAGCACCCCGTGGACAGGATATGCTCATTCCTGCGTGATTGTCGTCCCAAAGCCAGCGAATTATTTCTGCCGCATCCACTCCAAAACATCTGGTTGCCTTGAAGCCCAAAATAGTGCCCGCTTAGCGAAAGGATATCAGGCATATTCCAGAAGGATTGTGGAAGTCCTTTTTTTCTTGTCTAAACATGTAAGTAGACTAGCGGAATGGCCATCGCTTGGTAAAAAAGCCAATTCCACGCAATCGCGTTAAAAACCAGGCTCTCAATCCATTTCCTGCTGGATTGGAAAAGCTCCAAAAAACAAATAGCCCATCCAAAAACAAAAGAGAAGATGGACTTTAAAATCCGTTTTTTGGCAAGGTTCCAGTTAAATACTTTTGATTCGCTCTTATGATAAAAACCCACCACAAGCCAGGAAAAAAGAAAGAATTGTCGATAGACCAGTCCCCAGGGGGCATTTCACATATCTACCGAAAACCGAAAATCAAAAGCCCATGATTCAAACTGATCCAAAAACTGGACAGCTTTTGGTTCTGCTCCATTAGGTAAAAGCTTAAAAAGTGCCAGCTAGAAAAGGGCATTACCCCAAAAAAGCACAATAGCTCCAGTGAGTCCGAGAAATTTTGAAATTTATCGAAGACCAAAGCAACCCAAAAACCCAACTAAATATTCAGGATTCCAATCGCTGCCGAATGGGTAGCTCCGTTATTTTTTGAATGTAAAAGTTGGCTTGCGCTCCAATTTGGTATTGATTTCTCTTTGATAGCTGTAAAATTACCCGCTCCCACAACTCGCTTTGTGGTCTTATTTCCGATGAGTGACCGTATGTCAGGGGACGGGGAATTGGACAAAGCCGGCAATTTCCCGATTTTAAATTCCTGGTCCTTTTTTTTTGTGG
>Ga0163217_1060644_pt1 | contig 11470 bp, 17 predicted proteins | sample SynspAceP_FD_185933 | JGI IMG/M metagenome (GOLD analysis project Ga0163217, IMG submission 185933) | Saline lake microbial communities from Ace Lake in Antarctica - Synechococcus sp. Ace-P (PacBio error correction) | ecosystem: Environmental > Aquatic > Non-marine Saline and Alkaline > Saline ... | reverse complement strand
CGGCACGGTTATCATATGGGGTGCTGGCCGGCGGGGAGTCCTTTTAATCTATTCTGTAAAAATGAGCAGGACAGCTGAGGCAATCAAGGAATTTCGCAAGGATCAATCAGCAACACGGGGCTCTCTCGATGAAGGTCCTTTGCGAAGCCCCTTTCGATCAGTGTCTTTTTCTCACGGAAGTAACTTTTGTTCCCTGTCAAACCTGCCGTTCCTCGCCTGCGGCGATCAACGCAAAGATCAACGGCAAGATCACGGCAAGATCAAACGGCAAAGCTGATTTGCTGCCGCTGCTTGGCGTCGTGTGCCTCCAGCAGCAAATGCCGGCCATTTCAGCGTTTGGACCTGTGTCGTTTGGCCGGCTATGCCAACAACGGCCAAGGGGAAGTGCAGGGTAATGATTCTGGTCTTTCGCAACCTCTCCTGCGCAAGGAGGGCAAACGGTGCACAGCTTGGCCTGGCAGCACAAGGCGAGGTGACTGCGCAAAGGACTGGCAATCAGGGCGATTTTTTCTGGCAAACTGCGCTCCGTGGGCTATCACCAACACCCGCAGCATCACCTTCGTGACCCGCTCCTGCAAGTATCGCAGCGGGCCAGCGGCGATCATCCGATCATCCGAAAACTATTCCAGAAGGGCCTCGACAACCCTTGGAATTTCACCATTAGCAGCACAATCATTCAATAAGCCAGAGCATGGTGACCAAAATCGCTGATTGCAGAAAACCCTGATTTTGGGAAAAGTAAGCGGACGGCGGAATCGAATCCCCATTCATCAGCGTTGGAGGTGAGCCACCATCGCCCGTCTCCTTGTTGTTGCTGACATATCAACAAAAAAATTCAAACAACAAAAAAAGCCCATTTGGTGAGTTACTTGGTGAGATGCTTCGCTCCTGAAAGCCGTTCTGGGGCCTGGAGTTTGTCATGCGCCGCGAGGCCTCTGGCCACAACGATGGTCGCCAGACCGCCCGTGCTTTGCACTCAGGGCCGGTGTCGCTGCAAGTGCACCTTGAGAGCAAGGAGGCACATTCACTGGCTTGTAGGACTAGAGTCGTGTATCGACACTGCTGGCAAGATTCAAGGCCGGGTCCCGTGACATGTCCATGGCCAACCATCCGTTTACAGTAGGGCACCCGCAGGCGATCCGCGCTGGTGGAAAACAGCCTGGCCGTCGGGCTCCCCGCTGACTGCCTGCGTCAGGCGGCCTGACGGGAAGGCGATCAGATCGAGATCCGTTCGTTGGCCCTGACGGCGGTGAGTTCGTCGAACCCCTGCGCCAGCTGGACGCTCGCTCTTGCCGCTGTTCTTCGCGAGCTCCAGGGCCACCATGCCCCTCACTCCTCTAGTGGTTGAAGAATTGCCCGCGCCAATGAGCGCTGGTGAGACCGTCCGCTTCGATGATTCTATCCTCGACACAGCGTGGTGGTGGCTCTTGCTGACCTCGGAGCGAGCGCAGCCGCACGCCCTCGACTGGTTGGCGCAGTGCCGCGGACCCTTGATTCCAGCAGCGACTGGCTGATCACGAAGACCCAGCGCCCTTGGGATCAAAGCCAGCGCCTCACGGCTCAGCCCCAGGCCGGCCAGCCGCGGGGCCAGTTCGAGCGCCTTGCTGGCAGGCGAGTTGAACTGGGCTCGCTGCTCGCGACCGCTTCGTTCAGGCCAAGCCAGCTGCTTCAAGATCCTGCTCCGGCCTTGCGGCCGGTTGATGCGCATGCATCTGGCGGTTCGCTGCAACAGCCGCTCGCACCCAGCTGGCCAGCTTCTGCATGGGGATGCTGCAAGCTGCGGCTGCCTCGGGCTGAGGCCGGTCAAGGAGCTCGGCATGGGCTAGTGAGCTGAAATTCAGGACATAGGTCCCATGGCCGATAGCCCAGCAGCCTGCTGGTGGGATCCGCGTTTCGATCAGCCGTTTGGCCGCGTTCTCTGAAACTGCTCCCGAATCCATTGCTGTCGAGGTTTTCGCTACTCCCAGGCTCGGGATGGTCCTCAGACATGACGGCCCTGCCGAAAACCCTGATTGGGAAGTAAGCGGGCGGCGGGAATCGAACCGCATCTCAGCTTGGAAGCGAGGGTTTTACCACTAAACTACGCCCGCAGCAGCACAGATGATCTGATGCTGTGATCGTTAACGCCTCACCCGCGCCACCCCCGATCACTTGCAGGGCATTATGGGCTGGTTCGGAGTGCCCAGCTTGAGCCCATCCGCGCCGGTTCCTCTGCTGGAACCCCGGCCATTGCCGATGCGGCCGATGCGTTCCAGGGACGAGCAGGCGCGCCTGCTCTGGGCCTACGGGCTGGGTGACACCGGCACCGCATGGCGCGACCAGCTGGGCTTCTACTCTCTTGTTTTCTTACCGGAGTCGCCGGTCTGGCCTGGCCTGATGGCCGGGCTGGTGCGATGGGATCCAAGGTTGGGACGGCATCAACAGATCCCTTCGTGGGCTGGGCTCAGCGGGAACCACACCAAGAGCCGGCTGGGTCGCGGCTGCCCTGGACCTGACCTGGAGTGCCCGTGCCGATGGGGCTGGCGATGGCCGCCAAACTGGTGGGTGCCGCCGGCAGGCTTGGCAGAGTTCGCCCTACTCTGGTTGATCGCCTTTGCTCTCCCAGGGGACGTGTTCACCTGCGGACCTTTGCCCTATTCCGCCCTCGCAGCGGCTCACCGTCGACACCAGCTGCGCACCCGGTCTGAACACGGCGCGCTTCCCGGCTCGATCCTGCCGGCACTCAGCGGCCCTCGTGCTTTCGGCGCCCGACTGGTCGCGGACGGTACATCGGGCTACCTCATGCATGGGGCTTCGCCTCCGCCTGCTGATCATTCTGGACCCTGGGCTGGGCTTGGGGTTCTGTCGCCGTTCACGGGCCATTGCCTCAGGCGGCCCACCCGGCGAATCCCGAGCCGATTTGACGCCAGTGCGACGCATTGGCTCGCCAATGTCGTTTCCTTGCGGGTCCTTGGGCCTCTACCTGCTGCTCTGTGCGGGGCCTGCAGCTGATGCAACCCGTGTCGCTGATCTTTTTTCGAGGCTGTGATGCACTGCCCAAGAGTGGAGCGTTCTGGATCCGTGATGTCCCTTCCAGCTCAGCGCCTTGGTGGGCTGCGGTCTGGGCCGGGTGTCCTACAGGGCGGGCGGTGCATGCGCTGCGTTGGTGGCGCCGGCCTTCTGATCGCCGGCTGCGCCCTCTCGATGGTGCTTGGTTCCACTGGAGGCCAGCATCAGTCCGGGCTCGGTTCGCTCAGCAACATGTCAGCTCGGCCCGCTGGTGCTCACGATGCGTGCTTGGTGGGACTGGGGGGCTCCACCGCCTTCCTGATCCCCTGGTCGCTGCCTTCCCGACGCGATCGATGCCGACCTCTGACAAACCGGCGGGCCTCTACGGACTGGATGGTGTCACCAGAAATGGGCATTCGGCTGGCCGTGTTCGCTTTGCGGGCACGTGCTCAGCTTCAGCGGCTATAAGCAGGTCTGCAAGGGCCTCCAGCCCGAGAGCGCCTGTGGACGATCGGCTTGTGCATGGGCCTCGATCCCGCACCCGGTTGGTGTTGGTGCTGGTGATGCGCGCTGGCCGGAGCGAGGGGCTGCATCTGCAGCGCGGCACCACGATGAGGAAACCGATGAGAACTCACGGTGGGTCAGCCCGGCTCGGCACCAGTGCCTGATCGGCGGCCAGACGCTCCGCGATGCGCCCCCGGCCAGATCAATTTCACAGCGACTCTACTTGAGCAGATGCTGAGGCCGGTCCTGCAGTTTCCTGATCGTGGGTGGCGACACCGCCCTGGTGCCGGCACCGTGTTCAACAATTCCAGGTGGCAGCTGAATGGACGAACAAGGGGCGGGATGGCGCTGGGGGGATCCTCTCGCTCGGTTCTGGCCAGGGAGATTGCGCCCCTGCTCCCGCCACCTTGCTCACCGGCAAGGTTGAGCACCGCCTATGCGGCCCCAGCTCGGAACCATAGAGGTGACCGAGCGTCGATGCCATCCGTTTGCTTGCGCACCGATCCGGTGCTATCTGAGTTGGTGCCGCGGGGTGTGGCCCTTTGGTGATCATGGACGCCGGGTGCAATGCATTGCTTTTTTGCGGTCGGGGTTGTGGTCGGGGCAAGCTGAGCAGCCACCTTCCTGTTCTCGATCCGCGAACGTGTTCTGGTTGCGCCACCTGGATGCACGCCCAGTGACTGCCCTCATTGCTGGTTCAAAGCTTTTTTCGGGCCCTGCAGATCGCTTATTGCCTTGTGGTTGGGCCCACACCAAGGGCGGCCGAAGGAGTGGCCAGCAACCAGGGGCGGCGCGGCTTGTGATGATTTTGGCACCGTCAGCCTGGATTGGACGTGCTGACTCACCAAAGTTGCTGTTCGGCGACTGACGGCGGGGTAGCCCAGCATGGAGCCATGATTCCTTTTTTTCCCCCCAGCTCCAGCGACAGCTCGGCCGACGGTTCCACGACGGCTCCGGGCCCCCAGCCCCCACGCCCGCTGACACCCCAGGGTTTGGGGTTGGTGCTGCGTTCGGCCCTGGCCAGCCCTGCTGTTTGCTGCCCGCGCTGGGAGCGGGAGCGCTCTTGTTGGAGCCGGTGCGCTCGTGCGTTCGGTTTTTGCTGCGCTGCTGAGACCGCGCTTGCTTGCGGCTGCAGTCAGCCCGATGCCCTGTGGGTCTGGCGCGTCAGACCCTGTTGCGCCGCTTCCCACGACGATGGCTGGGGCTGGGCGTTGTGGGTCGCGCTACCGTTTTTTTTTCCGTTGAACAGCGCAGCATCCACCTGCTGCCCGGTGTTGTTGATTTGCACCGCCCTGACGCGAGCAGCTCAACCTTGCACATCAGCGCCCGAAATGGACGATCCGTCCAACCTCCCCTGATCCGGCAGCCCGAAGTGCGAACGAAGCTCTCACGAAGCGCCGCGCTCAATCCGGCCTCCCTTTTTCCTGACCGAGCTGAGCGGGTCAACGCAGGCGCTGGCTTGCGGAGATTCGAAGGGTTGAGGCCGCCCGCCGATTTTCTTGTCTGGCAAGACCTGCTGTTGACAGTTCCGATGCTTGCCAGCGGCCTGAAGGGCTTTCAGGCTATTGGTGGTTTGCCCTGCAGGATCTGGCCAGCCAGGCAGAGCAGATTGATCTGGCTGGTATGCCGCCGTGCGCTGATTTTTTCGATTCAATTCTCGGCAGCGCCGAAAGGCCGCTGCGGCGGTTATGAGCCCTTTTTCCCTGGGGTGGTCTGGAGCCAGGACGAGGCCTGAATCAGCGACCAGTTTTTCAGGCCAACGGGACTTCTACGCGATCCCTGGTAGAGCTGCGGCGCCGCAGTCATCGAGCCCTCCGCCACGGCCTGCTTGAAGACTGGTTTCCTGCACGCAGGGCGGGCGCGGCGCCCAGGCCAGCAGCGGCAGCCGCACCGCACGCCCTGGTGGTGGCGGCCGCGTTGCCATTCCTCGGCGAGCTCTACGGGAGCGTTTTCAATTTTGGTACTGGCCGGCCGCGCCGTTTCGCCGCGGTCTTGCATGACCTTGGGGCTTGGGTCGGAAGACTTCGGGCCCATTTGCGGCATCGTGCTGTTCGAGCGGCCGATGCCTCGTGGCTGACTGGCGCTCGAAGAACGGGGGATTGCACGTTCATCGTGATCTGATGGCCTCGAGCAGGTGGGTCGACATCCCGATCCTGCAGTTCCGCTCTGAGCTGCGCTTTCGCCGCCACCGCCAACGAATTGGGCCCTCGAGGAGGACCAGCTCTGAGACCGCTTGCCACGCCCGCCCGAAACCCCGGACCGCCTTTTCTGGCCCTTGTATGCTGACGGGATACCTATCTCGGCCGATCCCATTCGGCTGGGCTGGCGCGCCGGCTGGTGGAGGGGGAAATCGACCTGCGCGACTGGGTTCGGGTCCACAGGCGGCCACCAACGTGCTGCAGGCAGAATGGGCAAGGGCCCGGCCCTGGTGTGTTCCTGCTCGATGTTGCTCAAGGGCAGCGCCGCGGTGTTGGCTCGCCAACGCCCTGCTCCAGCCGCTCACTGATCAGCGACAACAGCGAATGTGGGATGGTCGCAGTGGGCCTGGCGCCCTGGCGGCCACATCTGGCCGAGCTGGCTGGGGTGCAAGGGCGGCCAAGGCGTGGGCCACCGGCCTGGGCATGTGCTCGGCTGGTGCGGCCGTGGGTCGGCGGCTTGGCCTGTGTCTGGCACCCTGACGGTCAAGCGGATCGTCGGTCGCTCTTCGAGCGTGGTGGGCCGCCCTGAGCTGCCGCTGTTGTGCAGGGCAGCTTCATTGACCGCCGGACCGGGCTGCGGCCGGCCTATTCTGGCCCTGGCCGTGCTCACCACCGTGTTGGTCGGTGTTGGGCGACACCGCGCCAAACCTCGGCGGCCTGTCCGCGGCACCGACCGAAAGCTGGGGCAGCAGAATCCGGCGCCAACTGATCCAGCCAGACAACTTCGCCTTCGGCCAGGGCCCGGCTGCGTTTTCGGCGGCCGCCAGCCCCGCCTCGATCAAGGCGGAACGCACACGCCCTGCTCCAGGCGCTTGAGCGGGCCGCGATCGTGGTGCAGCTGGCTGGCCACCATGTGTCCTTGAGCTGGCCGGGTTGCCAGCTGCTGCTGTTGCAGCAGCTGCAACCGAGCCGGCCATCATCCCGCGGCGAGCTGGGCAAAGACAGGGCGCGCCGGCAGGGCCGGCGGCCACGCCCCATCCGCCAGCGCTTCGTCACACGCCGCAGCGCGCCCGGAGGAGCCAGGGCGAGGGAAGGCCATCGAGCCTGGCTCTCCCGGCAGCTCGAACCCTGGCCGACCGACGCAAACCAAGACCGCACTGATCACCATGCTCCGTCTGCACCGGCCGCAGCCCAGGCCAGGCCGGTATGGCACGCGCGCGCACAGGCGGGCGTGTTGGGCACGGCCCGACACTGGCAGTGGGGAAAAGGCCATGCTCCAGCTGCCGCCAGGGTTCACCCCGGCGAAACCGAAATCAGCGCGGGGCTTGACCCGCCGCGAAAAGCGGGGGCAGCGGCGGCAACCCGGCGTAGAACGTAATTGCTGGGGGTTTGAGCAGCGAGCGCCAGCCACCGCTTCTGCCCAGGCAGCGGGCTGGATCGGTGCCGACAGCCACCCCCAGCTCGCCGCAGGGCGCCCGCACTGGCCTCGGCTGGCCACCAACGGGCCCTCGGACCCGCCCCGGCAGCACACGGCGCCTTGCTCAAGCGCGAACCAGGCGCGCCCGGGCCATGCGGCCCAGGACCAATCACACAAGACCAGTCACATCAGGACGGATCACAACCGGTGATCAGCCAGGCCGGCACGAGATCGTGCGGCCCCAGGCAGGGGCTGGGGGCGGCCACCGAATCGGCGCCGAGATCCCTTGGAGGTCACGATGGTGGGCGAGGGAGGGCTCTTCGCCGGAGGCAGTTGTGAACGGTGACAACAGCTGGGGGCAAACAGGAAAATGCTTTCGCCGGACCCGTTTCCTGGTGGCATCGATGGCGTAGGTGGCCGCCAGCCCACGAAATCCGCGGCGCGCTGGGCCTTGGATCGGCTCCATCATGTGAGGTTTGATTGATCCCACTGGTCTTGCGGTCACGGCCAGGGCCTGAATCGCCGCGGCATCTCATCGAAACTGCGGGGCTCCATACAGGGGACTTCCGCGGCCGTCAGGGCGAAGGCACCGGCATGCCGATCACCTTCCACCGGCGAATGGGAGTCGTCCATCCGAAAAATCTGAGCTTGGGTCAGGGCGTGCCCTGCTGCTCTGGCCAGCGGCGCTGCGCGGGGGCGTGCTTGGCGGTGGCTGTGGGCCTCACCGCGCGCGTTCGTGAGTCGAGTTCGTCGTCGGAGTCGCCATCGAGATAGCGCTCACGAGACAACCGCACGCAGGCGCGTTGCAGAACAAACGACACCTTGAGTTCCTTCGTGTTGGTCTGTCCTCAATAGCGTCCCACGCCAGCGGGGCAACTGGTACACATCGAAACAATCCCGGTTCCGAAACAGCGATTGGCCTGGATCCGGGACGTCAGTACAGAACGCAGACCTGGCCGCTCAGATCGGGCGTGGGACCGAAGCAGCGCCGAGCCAATCTCGACCAGCCAGTGGCTTCCGGCAGCCACGCTTCAGGCCAGTCACGCTCATGCATCGAAAGCTCCGGCAGTCCCAGCGTTGCCGCCCAGGGGCGCGCAGTCGCGGGAACAGCGCCAGGCGCTTCAAGCCGGCTTCCAAGGCCCATCGGCGCAATCGTCATCATCCCAAACCAGCCGCAGCGGATCGAGGGCCCGGAGTTCAGGGCCAGAGCCGTCGAGTTCGGCCGCCTCAAAGCGGTCTTGCCGGAGGTCAGGCAGCAACTTCCACCTGCAGAACAGGCTGGGGCTTGAGGCCCTCCTCGCTGGCCGATGCGCTGCAGGCGCTCGGCCAGGGCGGCGCTGTCGACGGATATGTACGTCGTGCCCGAAATTGGACGCAGCACCGCCCTGGCCTTGTTGGGCCTGAAGCGACCGATGAAAAATTGGCAGTCGAGCGGTTCGAATCCGAGCCAGTTCGAGTGCTTCGCCACGGGCCTCCTGGCAGGCGGCTCTCGCCCAAAGCGCGGGGCCTGGGGGGGGCCCCAAAACCCCCCCCAAAAACCCCACAGACGGCGAGATTCCGCTCGGCCGGCTGCCCCTCTGCGGTCACCGACAGCAGCGACTGCCCGGCGGCAATGAGCGGTCAGGGCGCGTGAAGCGCGTGCTCGGAGGGCCCTCAGACGGGCATCAAGACCGAATGAAGTGTCTGGTCGACAGCTGGCGCCAGCGGGGGAGAGTGGGCGCTGCCATCGCCGGCGGGCCCGGCAGGTTTCTGCTCGGCCGTAGGACGGCATCCATCAAGGGAATCACCTTCGAAACTGCTGCACTGCGCGGACTGCAGAGGTGGACCAGAAAAAAAATTCCTCTGGGCGTAAGAGGGTGGCGAACAGGTCACGCCCGTTCTCGGCGGGGACACCCGATAGAGCAGGACGAAGGTGGGGTGATTCGATACGCTCGTACTCGCGTCTGCGCTCATGATGGTTCTAGCGGCTACCAAATCACAGCGCACCGTACTGCCAGCGCAGTTCCGAGGCAAGGGCGATTCAGGGCGGTTGCGGCGATGCCAATTGGTGGGTGAGGCGGCCCGGACCACCAGCCGCAGTTGCCGGGGTGGGCAAACACTGGGCGCCCATGGCCATCAGGGCTTTCCGGCGGCCCTGCTCGCCCGCAAGGCAAACAGGTTGGCCACAAGCGTTCTCCCACCGCCAGAACGATTCCAAGCGCCCCCTTCAGGCAAGGCTGCGCAGGTTCACGGCCGGGTGGCCAGCGAGCGCAACAGTTCGGATTTTTCCTGCACCAGGGGAGAAAAAGCGACAGCGCAGCAGCAGGGGTGAACCAAGCCGATCCACCGGCGGCCCAGCAGGCGCGAAGGGGCTGGATCGCCCAGTCAGGCCCAGACCAGCTCCTCGGGAAGGGGTGCTCAGCAGCAGAAGGTTGGCCGGTGGAACAAGGTGACGCAGGGGTGGCCGCTTGTTGAGGCCCAGTTCGGTGAGGCGGCGGTTGACCACCAAGGGCCCGAGCGGCAGCGGGCCCCGAGTTGCACGGAGCCCCAGGCGCAGCAGTTTCCCAGGGTTTCCCAGGGCGCTGGGTTGCGGGCTGGCCGGCTAGCACTTGAGGGGCCAGCGTCAGCTCCTGGCGGCGATCGGCTGATCGGTGCCGCTGCACGCCATGGTGGGCAGCAGGGCAGAGAGCAGCCAACAGCAGGTTGAGGGCGAGCAGACGGAAGGTTCCGGGCCACAGCGCAGGACAGCGCTGAGCGCGCGTGAATCAGCAGCAGCAAGCCACCAGGGCGATCCGCCAGAGGGGTCCAGCCAGAATCGGCGGACCAGAAGGCCAGGGTCCAGCCGAGCTTGAGGCGGGATCGAGCGGCGCAGCAACTCGATAGCATCGACGAATTGGCCAATCGTTCAAGCTGCCGAAGCCAGTCCATCAGCCGAAAAAAACTCTCACGTCTTGCGCCATTTCAACCCAAGCCATCAAGGACAGCGGGCGTCGCGGAGTCGGCCGTTAAATCATCCAGATTTCAGCGTTGCACCAGTCTTGGAATCGCCCTGGAGCGGGGCCACGGGAACGGGGGATCGGAACGAATCGGCGTGGACGGTGGCGCGGCCTTTGCTGGCGGTTGAGCTGCCTTCTCCGATCCCAGTTCCTGCTTGCCCACGCCAGAAAGCACACTGGATCGGGCGAAGCATCGAAGCCCAGGCCTCGCGGTGCTGCGTCCCACATTACGCCGTAGGTTTTCACCGAAAGCTTCGGATTCATTCACGAACAGCGGAAGCTGGGGGGCCGGGTGGCCACTGGTGCCGGTAGTAGAGGCGTCCCTGCGCCCGCGCGGTGGTGGGGGGCGAGCGCCAGTCAGGCGCTCCTGCAGCACTTCGTTCACCAGCCCGAGGTGGTGACCCGACGCCGGTGCTGCTCCACGCAGCAGGAGCCAAGGGCAAAGGGATTGCTCTCACCCGCTGGCCGCTTGAGGCGGAGGTGACAGCATCGGCGCCCAATCGAGGAAAATAGACTTGGCGCGCGCTCCTTCTCCATCGCCGGCATGGTTTGGCTGTCTTTTCGTTTGGCGTCCAACTTGTTGACCACCACACGCAGGCCGCCGGGCCGTCTTCCCTCGATGCGCCGCAACGCGCTGATTCCTGCTCGGTGACCGCCTCGAGGGCGTTCGATCACCCAGACACAGACATCGCGGCTTGCGTTCCACCGCCTTGAAGCTGCGGGGTTGATGGCCGAAGTACTTCGGGGCCGTTAGCTGAACTGCGGCGACCGCGAAATGGCCGGGCGGTGTCCAAGCGTTTCCAGGTTTTGCCTTCGCGCTCATCCGTCGTGTCGATTCGTGTCGCGGGTGGTGGCCACGGATCGGGGCTGGACGATGGTCGCCCTGGGCTCGCCGCAGATCGCACGTTGAGCAAGCTCGGACTTGCCACATTCGGCGGCCGATGGATCGCCAAATTGATCGGCTCCCTCGCCTTCGAGCTCGTCGTGGGGGGGCAGGAGGCAATCAAAGCTTACGAGCAGAATCGCCGGTGCCGGCCGTGAATCGCCGAGCGGGTTTGGGGTTCGCCAGGCCGAGCCCCAGAATTTTCAGCGGCCATGGCCAGAGCCCTTGGTTCGGGCGACCTTCAACACTTGGTTGGACTGCCAGCAGCCGGGCCCTTCTGGGCCGCGCAAACCCATTCAGCGATGGGACTGATTCGCGGCAGTGAAGGCCCCTGCGGGAACATCGACCACACCACGGCGACGGGGCCGCTCTCGGCCATGGCCAGTTGGCTTTTGCCTTGAGCGGATTTCCGGCAGAAAAATTCGCTTTCGGTCGTCAAAGGGGGACAAGGACCGCCGGGTATCGGACACGGGAAGGTTGCGATCTCCAGAAAAGGCCTGTCTTGGTAAGGTGCCGGTTCCGGGTATCCTCTTTCCTTTTCTTTCTTGTTTTTTTGTGTGGGTTG
>Ga0163217_1095391_pt1 | contig 11471 bp, 11 predicted proteins | sample SynspAceP_FD_185933 | JGI IMG/M metagenome (GOLD analysis project Ga0163217, IMG submission 185933) | Saline lake microbial communities from Ace Lake in Antarctica - Synechococcus sp. Ace-P (PacBio error correction) | ecosystem: Environmental > Aquatic > Non-marine Saline and Alkaline > Saline ... | reverse complement strand
GTCCCTGCTGTGACGTGGTCAAATCGGGAGGGCTGCGATCTATGGGACAATGTGTTCTTCGGGCACGCTGGATGCTTTGGATGTGGTAGCGCTGGAACAAGGATACCGGCAAGGTGGCTGTGGACGTGAAAAATTCGGTGAACCACCAAGGCGGTACCCATGACGCGTAGCACCTACCATCGTCAAAGATCAGGAAAAACCGGCAGAAGTCATGCTGAATCCATGGCTCCTCGGGGGCGACGCAATTTTTGGCGTAGTAGGCAAGCTCTTCGCCGTGTGACCGGAAAACCGGCAAGGAAATCTGGATGCGGCCTTCGTTGAAGGCCATATGGGCGCCTGAACGGGCAGGCAGTACGCCCAGGGTGACGTAAAAGACCTCCCCTTCCTGGCGGATGATCCGAACTCGCCCACTGGCAAGGTTGAGGCCTGGAGCCAGAGGTGGCGGCGCACCCTGGAGAGCGCGAGTTTTCGATCTGCAGAGACCAATACCATCATTATCGGCGCCGGCAATCCGCGCCTGGAATGGCTGGGCGCGTACCTCCAAAGACGCAAACCTTCTGATTACGACAGCCTCTACACCTCCGGCAGGTCGGCGTTGACCCACCACCGAGTGAGGTCAAGTGGTTTTCTTTTGTTTTTTGTTTTCTTTAATGTCCCAAAAGGGGGGGGGGGGGGCAAAAAAAAAAAAACAAAAACCCCGGGGGGGGGGCCCCAGAACGACGCTGGATTTCTCTTAGGCAACAACGAACTGGTGCTGTTGATTACCAGGACAAGGCTGGCAAAAACCCTGAAAGCCACTGCTCACGCTGATCGTAAACGGCTTTTTTCTATGCTAGTGGTCGGAACAATCGGCAAAAGCTGGCAGATGCCTTCCCCGTTCGTCGATACATCCACCTGGGAAGCACATTTTCGAACCGAGACTGCCGCCCCGTAGAAAGAACGAAGGCCAGCGCCGCCGGCTCGGCTAGAGCCCGGCCAGGAACGACAGCGGAAAGCGTTAAGAGGTATCACCCCCTTTCCTTGGCGGCAAGAACTGGGAACCCCATGGCCTACAGCCAGGATTACCGGGGCTGTTCTATGTTGCCCGCCAAACCACTTGGAAAGAGGACTACTGGCACCGAAGAGTCAGCTACAACAAAGACTCGCCTACCTGGGTATGGGTTCCGAATTCAAGCGTATGTTATGACGACCATGGTTGGTATTTTTGCGTGCGATTGAAATCCCACTACCGGCAGGTCGAGTGGGAACACAAAGAAACCACTGCCAACTCTGGGCGTGGTCTTGGCGACGGCGGCGGCAACCTGGTCTTTACCGGAACGGCGTGATGGTTTACTTCAAGGGCCTTCGACGCCAAAACGGCAAGGAAGTCTGGGAAGTTCCCAGACCGCACGGAATCATCTCACCGCCTATCACCTGGGGAAATGGCATGGCGAGCCATATATCAGGTGTTACACCGGCTACGGCGGTGCAGATGCCTCTCTGGGTGGCGAGATTGGCGCCGACGCTGACCAGGCCCGTTGTCACAGGGGCGGTTCGTTCTGCGTATTTAAACTACCTAGCTGGGATACCAGCAGCGCCAAGCGTTTTGAACCCGTAACTCATTAAACCTTGAGCACGCCTCGGCACGGACGGGCGTTGCATGGAGCTGAAACAATGAAATCGCTTATTTGCCACAAGCTTTCGTCGTTTTGGGGATCTCGCTTCGGCCCAACCTTCTTTGCCGCTCAAGATGTGCGACCTCGACGGCAGGGAAGATGTGGTCACCGTGAACGGCGTGCTGAAGCCGGGCACTCGCTGCTGTCCTGCATGACCTGCGGGCCGAATTGTTGACTGCGGCATTTAAGGACCTGCGCAAGGCCGACTTTGTGGGTGCGGACTTGCGCGGCGCTGACCTGCGGACATGCACGGCTAGATCAGCGCGAAGCGCATGGACAATTGCCAAAGTGGATTGGGGCACAATCTCAATCGGGTGAGCTGCACAAACCGCCATTTGCGGGGTGAAGGCGCAGTGGAGATGCCAGCTTTTGTTGGCGCTCAGGCCTGCGAACCTGACAGGCCCAGGGGCGGTCAGTTCAGGAGGCTTGATTTTACGGAGCCAACCTTGATTTTGCCGTTTCAGTGGTTGCCCAGCATGCAGACGCCACGTGGGCGCCAACCTGAGAGATGGCCTGGTTACCCAGGCGGGATCTAAGGGCGCGATCTGGCGCGATTTGCCAATCTGCAGGAAATCAAAAGATTGAACCACGCCAACCCTGGAATCTGCCGATATGAGTGGTGCCCGACTGCACTACGGCACCTTTCTCAACATGCACATGCAGCAACTGCACTGCCTGCCCTGTGTCGATTGGGAAAGTGACACCATCTGCTGACGGCGCTCAAGCCACCTGTACACGAATGACACCGGGTATCCGATAGCCAGGTGGACCAGTTCGGTCAGGGAGCTACATTCAGTTTCTGGTGAGACAACCGTCAGATTATTCGCACGCTCTTGCCTGCTAATGCAAGCTGGCTGGCAATGCGCTTGGGAGGGTTGCCCTTTGGCGAGCATGACGAAGATTTCGAACTCGCGCTGATCATGCATTTTGAGGCGTGGATCAGCGTGCCATCGGGTACCCGGCACAGGCCAGCTGGGTGGCCAAATTCCTGCTCGATATAAACGCTGCCCTCCCAGGCATGCGCCCGTACTGCCTCGAGTAAACACATCCGGCGCTGCGCCTTTGGGTGATATAAGCGAGTTGCGCCAGCAGCCAATTGCCTGGCGAACCAACGGCAGTTATCAGCATGCTGGAAAAAAGAATGCGCAGAAGACGGCCAGCGCAGGCAGAGGCGCCTAGCGTTTCAATACGCTGATGCCGGTAAGCCCGATTATCCAGCACCACAGGTCAGGCACTTCGTTGTGCGGGGCGCTAGTCGCCTCTCTCCGCTGGTGGCCTTTTCGCGATCTGTCTGCTATAAGGTCATGGCCAGCAGGCTGTATAGGCCTTGGCGAACAATGGCGTGATCATCAACCACAGAATAATTATGCTGCGAGCTCCTTCAGCGAATGGTGAAGAGCCACCAACCACACCCGAGCCAGGGCTGGAGGTCACTTGCAGTGTGCTTTTTAGGCAGCGCGCGCGCTCGCATTTGATTCGCATTACCCACGGCACAGATCGTCTGGTTTTCAAGCTTGGCCCCAAATTTTTTTTTTTTTTTTTTTTTTTTTTCCCCCTCCTGCACGCTGACTTGCAGCACTTCGTCTGGAAGCACCAGGCCGACACCCATTAACGGAGCGGGCTTTCGGCATGCCGGCGACGTTGGTCAAGGCTTCCTGCAACAGCCGATACAAAATGCGTGCGTTGCTCGGTTTGGAGGCGGTAAAGATCATCCAGCTCAAGCAACCACGGGGATTACCTTTTGCTGCTGCATTGCCCAGCCAGTTGACGCAGCGCCTGCTCAAGCCGAGCCGGTCTAAGCACCAACCGGATGCAGATCTTTACCAGTTGCCGGAAGCCGCCGCTGTACCACACATGCCTCCAAGAGGCGCTTGCCGCATGCTGCGAACAAGATCGGGCCGGCCGGCTGACTCGCCAAGCATGTAGGCTTGGGCTCGGATAACCGGTGAGTTATTGCCCCCAGGATCATCATTGCAGGGCATGAGCAGCTTGCATGCGCTTCTTTTCCTGCAGCGTCATTCAGCGCCCGGGTTAGCTGCGATTGGCTCGCTTCTCTCGCTGGCAATTGCCCTGCCATAAGGTTGAAGCGATTGGCCAACTGTTGAGCTCGGTCTGACTGCGCTGGGCGCCAGTCGGGCCTGCAATTTGCCTACCCCAATCAGCGCAATGCTTTCAAGCAAGTGTCGAATAGGGCTTTTTTTAGCCCTCGGCGTAAGGACGTGGATAGCCAGTTAGCGACAATACCAAGGGCGGCGCCCCAAATACGCCCAGCAGCCAGCACACTGACTCCCAGACCTCCTCCAACTCATCCGCCGGGTTCGGGCGATGATCGCCATCGCTGGCCATCGGGCAAAGTCCAGATAGACGGGCGCAAAGGGTTCGTCTATCGCTGGTTGCATTCCAGCGAGCAGCCATGCAGGGCATGCGCTTGTGGTGGGCTGGTCGATGCTGGGGTGGCCAGGTCGTCGGCGCGGCGCGCGATGCGCACATGAGCAAGTTCATCAAGCACCGCCAACAGACGGCGAAGCTTTGCTGTTTGAGCATGCTTTCAAACAGGCTCAGGGCCATGCCCGCCCCCTTGCAGTTCCCGCACAAGTCCTTTTCCGGCCTTGTTTTGAGCAATACGCCCAATGAATGACCAGCCAATACCAGGCTAAGGCCTGCACACCCAGATCGTTTCAAGTCGCGTGTTGCAGTCGAAATGGAGCGATGGGCGTATCCTTATTGGCCGTAAGCAGAAGAAAAACCTCTAAGGCTTGAATAAAACGGCCGGAATTACTACCTGGTTACCGGCGATGGTACTTTCTTTCATATTTACCAGGCTCCTGCCAGCTCCCATGCCTGGGTCCAGCACAAAGGGAGTCCCATGCGCCTTCGATTGATTCTGCATTTCCTGCTGTTATTTTCTGCCCGTCCTTCAGCGCCAGCGTGGTGCCAGCAACAAAGCCAAGCCGGACACGCTTGATGGTCAAAAATGGCTTTATGTCAGTTGGGCTCCTGACCCAGGTCCGATCATGTCCAATGTCATATCCCGAGGCCGTCCGATTTCGGGCTGCAGGGTGCGCAACTGGCAGTGGCCAGACAACAACAGTACCGGGCGCTTTCTGAACCACGAATATCAATTGTTATCGCCCTCTGAAGCGCAGTTGCAGGCCACTCTGAACGCGGCCAGAGACTGCACGGCTCAAGGGTGTACGGCTGTTCGTCACCAACTTGCCCAGCCAGGCTCGGTGCCGAACTGGCCAGCTGAGTTTGCGGCTGATAGCCTGCTGATCAACGCTGGCAGCTACGACGACAAGCTGCGCACTGACCAATGCCTTGCGAACGTTGCTGCATACCCTGCCCAGCCGGGCCATGCTGACTTGATGCGTTGGCTCGCACATTTCTGACAGTAACGCAAACTGGACGCGCGTGTTACTGATCAGCGGCCCCAACGGATGCCGACATGGCCTACGCGCCGCGCTGAAGCGATCGGCCAACCGATTCGCCACAAAATCGTGGCGAGAAGGTCTGGAGCTTCGATACGATCTGCGCCGCAGCGCACAAGCGGAGGTGCTGTTGTTCACGCAAACAGCCGAGTATTGACGTTCGTAGTCGTGGCTTGATGAGCAGTGGTTGATTTTGGCGAATACATCCCTTACAACCACCTGGTACCCAGGCGGTTAGCCGGCACTCAGGGACTTCACCACCCGGGGCTGGCACAGGTGGGTAGAGACCTACGGCGCTGCCCAACTGCAGAAGCGCTTGAGGCAGGCAGGCCGACCGCTGGTGATGTCTGGACTTCGCCGCATGCTGGGTATCCGCCCTTCGGCGCGGCGGTGACCACACTGGGCACACCGACCGCAAGGCAGCGATCAGAGCCACTCAAGCCTGTCCGACAAGCTGCCTCTGGACGTTTTAAAGGCAGGAAACTGAGCTATCCGCACCTGGAACGGCAACTGCGCCAGGCCATTGCGCTGGTGCAACCCGCGCACTGGTCAGCCAAACTCACCACAGGAAGAGCTTTCTGCATTCCACAGCACCGATCTTCGACACTCTGGGGTTGGACCAACCGAGACGAATGCCGGCTACTTTGATACCGGCGGGTCACCGAAATAGATCAACAACAAGAATCAGGGAGTATCATGTTACAAGACAAAGCCACGCACTTCACCCCCTGCCCGGCCCATCGGACCTACCAACCAAGAGCCTAGTTGTCACTGGCTTGCAGGCGCGCTGTTGTCGCCGCTTAAGCCTCAATGCCTGGCGCGAAACCTCCTTACGTGGAGCAACGAAAGGACAAAATACCGTTTCAAGTGATTGATCTGGACAGCATGCAGTAGTAGAAAAAACAATAAGATTGTGGGCCTGCGTCGCGCGTGATTTTGCTCTCCAGCGATAACAAAGCTGCTGTATTATCTGCGCAGTGATTCGACCGAGTTACAATCACGATCTGGCTACCCGCAAGGATTCATTTCAAGGAGCTGCCTTTCAGGCGCCGACCCCGGAACAATTCGCGCTGCACCCTAATGATCGCTGGCTGTATTATCTCACAATGGGGAGACGCCACTGGTCACTGTGTCGACGTTGAAACCAGGGAAGTTGCTGGGCGCAGAGTGATTGTGGGGTGTCGAGCCGGAGGTATGGGCGTCAGTTCCGGACGGCAAATGGGCGGTCAATACCAGTGAAAACCGCAAATGTTTGCACTGGATCGATACCAGCACAATACGCTAGGTAGCCAATACCTTGGTGGACCAACGGCCCCGGGCACAGTGGAGTTCAGCAAGGATAGCCGTCTGCTGTGGGCCTCGGCCGATTATCGGGCGAACGGTAAAAAATAGTTGATGTTAGCCAGCAGGATTGTCACCACACCGATCAACTTGCGATCAAGGGCATTCACCGGTCGTATCCAACCGGTTGGGGTCAATGCTCAGTGACGACGGTCGGTATGCTTTGTTGCCCCTTCGGCCCGGCGGAATCATGTGGCCGTTTGTGGACGCAAAAACCTATGAGGTACCTTGAATTACACTCTGCTAGGCCGCGCGCGTTGGCCACATGACTTCAATACCGACCAAACCAGCTCTTGCACTACCAACGGGCTTTCAGCGGTGATGTGCTCGTACCATTGGTGATCGATGTGGGATCACTTAGTTTTGCGGTTCGATTACCATCAAAGTTGGCCGGCTACCCTGGGGTGTTGTGGTTACACCTTGACGCCTCAATGTGCTTTTGTGCGCCGTTGCAAGTCGAGCGGGGTCAGCTTCAATTATGGCACCAAAGCTCGCACTGGATTCAGGTCAAGGCTTCGGCATTGAGTCCGGGCGGCTGAAACGCGCTGCTGGGCCCCAATGGGGCTGGTAAAAAGCACCCTGATTGGCCACTGTTTCAGCCGTCTATAACCGGTTGCACACGGCGACAATCCGGGTTTGGCGGCGTGTCCCTGCGCCGGCAACCCCGGCAGGCGTGCGGCAGCTCGGGGTGGTGTTCAGCAAAGCACGCTGGACCTGGACCTTGAGCGTACATCAAAAACCTCGCGCTACCATGCGCCCGTGATTGGTTTTGAGCCGCGATGCAGCGGCGCCCAAATAGAACAGGAACTGGCCGCCAGTCCTTGCTGGGGCACCAGCACCAGCTTTGCGTGCGCGAGTGAATGGAGGGCATCGCAGCGGCGGGTGGAAATCGCCGCGCGCTGTTGCATCAGCCAGACATCTTGCTGCTCGCGAAGCCAGGCTGGCCTGGATGCAGCCAGCCGTCATGCGCTCAACAGCCATATTCGTAATTTGTGCGCAGAGGGGGCTTACCGTGGTCTTGGGCCACTCCCCTGATGTGGACGAAGTTGATTTGAAGGACCGGTGATGGCTGCATTCCGGGCTTGTCCTGGCGGCTGACCAAAGCTGCCGGCATCATCGCTCAAACCGCACGCCAGCCTGAGTGCGCCTTCCGACCACATGACGCCTAGGAGCTCCGACATGGTTCGGCTGCCTATCTGGCCTGCTTCACGGTGGTGCTCAAACGTGAATGGTTGCGCTTCTGTCAGCAGCGCGTCACAGCTTTTCAGCGCGCTGGTACGCCCCTTGCCTGGTTGCTGGTTCTTCTGGCGCGGGTTTCCGCGCAGCGTGGCGTCTCGATCATTTGGGCGCCCTATGCCAACCTATGATCACCTACGAAACTAATGCTGCCTGGGCTGTGTTGCATGATTGTAATTGTTCAATGCGCATGCAGGCATCGCTATCGATGGTCTACGACCGCGGAAATGGGCAGCATTGGCGGGTACCTGCTGATGAGCCCCTGCCCGACCTTTCTCTTGATCAGCAAGCTGAGTTTGCCAGCGCGCTGATCTTCCTGGATCCAGGTTATACGCGTTTCGGCGATCGCCTGGATGTTCGTATTCAGCCAACCACTTCGGGGTTTGATAGCCGCCAGCCCCGGCAGTGCGCCTGGCAGCCTCTGCTGAGTGCACTGGGATTGCTGCTGTCCACGGTTATTACGCCAGGTTGGAGACCTTCGCGGCGTGATGAACTTCGTCATATTTCGAGTTCTTTCTTTAATCGGCACTCTTACCCAGCTGTCGCGGAAGATGCGCGAAGTCGTAGCGATGGTTATTACTGGATATGCAACTTGAATCCATTCACGCATACGGTCGAACTTGGTGGCGATCGCCTGTACCTGCAGTTCAATGGTCAGAGCCTGTGCTGGTCTGCCTGAGCCTGCTGATCATCCGGTACAGCGCGGCCGTCGTCACTTTCAACCCCAGCATGCCGGCAGTGCGCCGGCACCCGGCGATTGGATGCGGTTCGGCGATAAAATTACTACTTTAGTACTTGCTATACGTGCCAATGCTTATCATTTGCCAATACAGACTACTCGGGTGTTAATTGCTCAAAGCAAAGCAATGTCGTGGTCAGCGCACCACTGTCCTTACCCCGGCGCACCCAATAAAACACACAAACAATTAGGTTGCAAACTGGCCATGTACAAGATACTGATAGCCGAACGATCACCGGCTATTTCGCGAAGGGCCGATCTGCAATGTCATTCAGCACCGGCTTGCTGCGCGATGCTGATTGAACTACGACCCTGGACAGCGCCTGCTTAATCGCCCAGCAGCATTGACGACCTGGGGACCTTATTTGCTCGATCTCAAACATGCCTGGCATGCACGGATTGAACGGCCTGATTTACACTGCGCAACGATCCCGTCTATTCCCCGTGCATTGTCTCTGCCGAAGAGACAAGCAGGTTAGTGTTGCAGGCATCACCTATGGTGCCGTCGGTTTTTATAACCAAATCGTCCCCAAGGGCGGAAATGCCAAAGCCCATCGAACAGATTATGGCCGGCAATGTTTACCTTTGCTATCAGACATTTATTCGCTCCAAACCGCGTCCTTAACCGAGCGCACCCGAGGAACATCCGTTATCCCCGAGCTGCTGTTTGCGCTGACCCGCAAGCAACTACTTGGTCCTGGAGCGTATGGCCAAGTTGAGTCGAACAAAAGATTGCCTACCATCTGGAAATTGCCGAAACCCCGTGAAGGCGCATGTCTCGGCGATTTTGCGCAAGCTGAATTGTGGCATAACCGGGTCCAGGCCAATACTATCGGGCCAGCGATGTGGACTTCAGCTCCCTACTTGAGACGCTTGAGATAGCCATCTACTGGTCGCGCGGGCGTGGCCAGTAGGATGGCTTGATAGGCGGGCTTGAGCTTGATTGCTTGAACCGGCTTGTGCATCAGGACTGCCCCCAACTCACGGTACTTGCAGCTTCAAGCTCGTTGCTGTAATTAGCGGTGAATCAGGCAACACGGTTAATGCATGCCCCCGCCGCGCATTGATGGTCGCCACACTGTCACGCCGTTAACATTCCGTTGTCCAGGTGAATATCGGCTATTCAGGTAAATCAGCTGCCGCATGAAAAGCTATCACCTGGAGGGCCAGGTCTCTTCAGACCAAGGCGGTGACTACCTGGCAGCCCCAACCTTCCAGCAGTGTGCGCATAGCGCAACATATCGAGGGCGTCGTTTATCCAGGCACCCATACGCCGCGCGCCCTGCTAAACGGTAATCCAGGCCGACAAGGCCAATGCCGTGACCTGTCAGATTGAGCGAAGCAGCCGCCCATAAGGTACATCCACCGAAAACACGAGCCTTCGCCCTCCCAGGAACGCACCCCGATTAACGATGCCGAGCATCCGGGGCCATCTTGTGACATTTGCCAGCCCCGACCACGGCGCGCGATCCTTGGAATTAGCGTTGGGGTTGACCCGTTTGAACTCTTGGAACACCTCAAGCAACGCTTATCGCGGGAATACCCATTACCGGTTCCCCAGACTTCCAATACGCAAGCCATCTCTGGGCGACGGCAACCCAGCAGGCAGGCGTCTTCCGGATTGGGCTTAGCGGAATCGCATTGCTGAAGGGCAAAAATTTACGGAAGGATGGCGGGCCAATAACCCTTGGCATCGCTGCGCGATCAGCTGCATCACAGCCGACCAAAACGCATTAATCAGGCTTCCACCGCAGGCGATCTGCCGTACTCCATTGGCCAGATTGTCGAGGCAAGTTCGGAGAGTTTGAACGCGGGCAATATCGGCTTTATGACCCCCGCATCCAGCTTGGAAAATCACAACGTACAGCAGATTTTCCACATCGCCCAGGCGATGACTGACCTGCCAATGAGAGACTACTGGCGGGCGGACCTCGTGTTCAAGGAGCGCTCAGTTAAAACAGACGAGCCGCATCAGTGCTGCGCAGGTGTGGCTGACCGCCGCAGGAATTGCGTTTTCGACATATTGGGCCTGCTCTGCCTCGCGCTGGGCTTCGTCGCAAGCGCTGCATTCAGCCTGGGCACGTTCGCTGATTTTTCCTGACGCAATTGCGTGTTTTTCAACTGAGTCAGTCTCCTGAGTTACGGTCAAGCAACCCGCATGCCTCCAGGTGTTGATAGGCTTCATGCAAGCTTCTTGCAGTGCGTCGCCGATCGGTGATATCCCGGGAGCATCAGCACAAATATCCCGATCACCCGGCCCTGCGCATCCCGGTTGGCACGTAGGAAGCAAACAGATAGCGTTCCTGTTCCTGGGCAGTTATGCTCAGCAAAATTCAAGGTGAACGCTTTCGCCCTGAAAAAGGGCGCGCTCTAATATAGGGTTTAGGCGGGGGGCAAAAACTGCTCTGGACTATTGCACCCGGCTGCAGCTTTTACTTCTGGTTTCCGCCGCGCCGCCAGGGCCATACCATTCTTTTCAAACCACCTTATTGGTGAACTGGTCAGGGTCAGTTGCTTCACGCCACATAGGCGATCAGCGCTTGGCACGTGATCGGTTAAATCAGCCTGACCGCGTTTCACTCTCCAGCAGCGCCTTTGGCGTACAAGTTCCACCGCTCGGTATAGATACCGGTTAATTAGGGTGGTTTGACGTAACCCGCCACTGGGGATCGGGTGGGTGCGTACTCGAGTTACCCGGGCCGTTGCTTAATCGTTGTTCGGCAGGGTCTTTTGTGCGGCGCTGGAGAAACCCCTTGCTGGCTTAGGCGCAAGGAAACTTTTTTCTTAGTTCGGTGTTCTTTCCATTTGATTCAGGCCAAAGGGCGATGTGGCCCTCGATTGGTGGTTCTAGGACCCGGCCAAAAGCTTTCCAAGGGGGAAAAAAGCGGGTTCCCGTTTCAAAAACCTTCCAAAGGCGCCCCACCCCTTCTTTCATTAAACCCACGGCTACCGCGTTTGGGACCCAGGGGCTAATTTTTTTTCAAACAGATACGGGGCTTGGTAAACCCCCCCCCCCCCCAAAAAAAATTTTTCCCTTTTCCTTTTTTTTTCTTTTTTTTTTTTCTTTGGTTT
>Ga0163217_1079834_pt1 | contig 11471 bp, 8 predicted proteins | sample SynspAceP_FD_185933 | JGI IMG/M metagenome (GOLD analysis project Ga0163217, IMG submission 185933) | Saline lake microbial communities from Ace Lake in Antarctica - Synechococcus sp. Ace-P (PacBio error correction) | ecosystem: Environmental > Aquatic > Non-marine Saline and Alkaline > Saline ... | reverse complement strand
CTGACTCAAATTCAACCTGAGCACCACGGTGAAGGCATCTCTCCCCTGCTTTGTTTAACGGTTACTTTGTAATTCCATTTGAGATTTGTACATCAGCGATAGATCCATTGACCGATTCGGTTGAGGCTGGAATAGCCAGTAATACCAAAAACCATCAAGGTTTGACCACAACTTCCTGATTCATAAAAAAACATATAATCCAAGGCGATGGATGCTTGAAAAGCCCAGCGTCGGTATATTTTTCATGGCAGCAACACTGCTTCATCGCCTTAACTTATTCCTCCCCAGCATAGGACAAGCATTAACAGGCCGTCTTTTGCTTGATAGGTTTGAAATCCGTAGCCCGGTACGGGCATCATTTGCCCACTCCACATCAGCGGAAAGCTTCCATCCCTTCCTGAGATCGTTCCATAGCTTTGACCCAAACCATCAAGATTGTAGCCTTGTCTTGGCTTGCTGCATTCACGATAAATTTCATGTATGATTAAAACCCTCATCCATCCAGCCATTAGCGGGTTCGTTAGTCCCCAGCAGCATCCGGGCCACCACTGATGCAGTCTCATGGTCCGTTGCTCCCTGATTTTGAATTGATTCACCAATCGGATACTCCATGCCAGCACTTGGCGCCATCTTGGAGCGTCAGTGGGGAAAAGGTAAGCGTGCCCAAAAGTCAGATAGAACTCCAGTGCATGTTTTGTGTTTCTTCAAGCGCATTTTTCGAAAAAAACTGGGCTCGCTCTGGAATGTAAAACTCATAGATTGGAACAGGACCTTTCCCTGGAATCATAGCTCGAGTGGCTTTCCACACAAATCGATCAGAAGCTCGCCCAAGCAAAAATCATTGACTTTGGTCTGCCAAAAAAACCGCCAAGTCAGTGTCTCACCAGGCAAACGTAGATTGCCGGCTCCTTTTTCGGCCGCACTTACGATCGTCAACTTCCGAATTCAGAAATCCAAAATGGTGGGCAAGTCGTTGAATAGCAGTCGGCGTAAGGAAACTTCGGCTTGGGTTTTGCAATACGCCTGTTCCACTACAATCCAACCTGCCGGTACGGTTAATGGAGGACGTCGAAGCTTCCGAAATTATTGAAAAACTCGGCTGAAACCTAGGTATAAGACTAATTTCCCATCCTCGAAGATCATCGTATTGGCAAGTCTTGGAAACCATTGGGTAGGTTGGAAAAGTTGGTGTACTTATCAAATCGCTGGTCATGCGATGGACCTCGGCCATTAATCTCCCCCGGGAAGCTTGGGTGGTTTCCATTCGATTTCTAATCAGCGGGTACTTCCAGCTTTGATCGGTTCCTAAAAGTAAAAATGTAGCAATGGCTACTGGTCAAGCCAGTTGCTTTAAAGCCGGAGGATCATTTCTTCTTCTTGGAGCAGCATTTTCAAATCAACCGATTTACCATCCACTTTGATTGGAGGGTTACGATCATTCCAGCCGTATTTCTCAGTGGTCTTGAGTTCCTTCTCGGCACATCCCCGCGAAATACATTGTGATCCAATCGAAGCACAATTTGACCCAGATCATTCTGGACTGCTATTGTGAACTAGGATTTTTTCTGAGCCAGTAATAGTCTGTGTGGAAGATCCAAACTTGGCATTGATCGTAAAGTCTGTTTTCCAACTGCCAATAATTGGACCTGGGGTTCCCGAAAATCTTCTGGTCCCGCATTGAAATGCCTTTGAATCGCATTTGTTCATCGCACATTCTTGACGGATCACTCGATGAGTTTCAATACTGGTTCGCTGAGCTTGGAGGGGGATTGCTGCGCGATTACCTGAAAAACTTATTAACAAGACATGGCAAAAAACAGCGTTTCTCATAGAGGGGTTAATTTAACTTTGAACAAAACTTAATGAATTATTGAATAATTCTGATCCTTAAAAATTCAGACAATCGGCAAATAAATAGTAAAATTTCTCCAACCAATCTCTGAAATCATTTTTCCAAAACAAGGTGAGTAAATCTACGTTTTGCAAAAGTATTTTAGTCAATATAATTTGATGTTCGGAAGATCACAAGGGTACTATTGCCAAAACAAAATCGCCCACGATAATCGCTTGGGGCTTTAATAGATTTTAACCTTTAAAAAATTGGCTCGCCTATTATTTGCCAAATAGAATATCTAGTACAACTCATCAAACAGATTTGCAACATTCACACTCTTTAGATTTTGAGTGGCATGGAAATGCTTTGGATTTTTGCCCAAAATGCACTTTCGCTGCCAAATTTTGCCGGCAAGTGGCCAGGCGCTGAAATTTTCAAATTAATGGGGTAGCGAGGTTTAAAAAATTGGCGTTTTCAAGGAATCTAAACTCACAAATGTCTATGTATTGCATGGCGTTTGGGATTCAGGGAAGAACACGCACAGAAATATTTTCAGGAGTCAGATCATTTCAACGGAATTTAACTCTCGGGCTACTAGCTTACCACACCTCTTTATGCACACAACCAAATCGCATGGGATCTTGGTCCAAAAACTAATCCCTATGGACCAAATTTCCCAGTACCAAGAAAAGGTTACCAATAGGCCGTAATCACCCGGGCCAGGATTAAAGCTGAAATATTTACCTAAATTTCTGGAATTATGTTCCCCAACCTGAGTAAGAAATTGGAGACCAAGATGGGATCTATTTCTCCATAGGAACGGAAATCCCTTGTGTTTAGGCCAGGCTACATAGCTTTGGAAGGATTTGCGATCAATGAAAGCTTATGCCTATCAAAGTAAACTTCACACAGAAGTAATTAGAAAGACCAGGGGAACTTGGCTGGTTACAGTGAAGAGCTCGTTCGCTAATTTTGCTCCCTATCGGTCCGAAGGGACCTGAACGGCACCAATCTGCTGACGAAATTATAATACCAACAGCACGTAACTTGTCCCCTAATTCAAGGTGAATTCGCAACTCAACCTTCTCTCATTTCAAATTTCGCCCCTTAACAAGGAACTATTTAAAGGATTTTTAAAAAAACCTTGCCATGAATTGGAAAGCGTAAATTTGGAAAAACCATTTAACGGATAAAAATTGATTTAACTTTTTTGCTACGGGCAAAAAACACTTAATTTTCAATTCACTATTTCCCTCATCATTTCCAAATAAGTAATCAAATAATTTCTACAAAGCTAGGTCGAGGTAGTGTTATCGCTAGCCTGAGGAATCAACAAAAAAGCATGAATATTCTCGTAATACGTCGGTTGGGATCAAACATTAAAAATATTAGCAAAACTGGCCAACCTGAGCGCATAAAAATTCCTTCAGGTACAGATTTTTTCACCTGAAGAAAATGATCCCTGGTCAAAGAATATGGCTTCCCGGGACTGAAATACGAAGGCCGTGACTATGGGCTTCCCCGGCGTAGTTCAAAAAACAATAAAGTCTCATTACCGAGGCCTATCAATCTGGGTCATGGTTGGGAAAGTTTATGACTTCGAAGCTTTTTTAGCTGCCCAGTGTAAAATTGTCAATGACGCCGCAAGCGCAGGCAATTGGGAGGTTACGGAAGGCAAGGAAGCTACTATTTCTTAGGCTTGGGACGGGTTCTAGGAACCGCCATGGTCAATCAAATAATACTGTTTTTACCACTGGAGGAGGACACATTTCGCCCTACCAAAAAGGGGACATTCGAAAAGCTATGTGGGGAAAGAAATATCTGGACTAAAAAATGGTTCTACACGCTGGGAAAAAGCATGTCATGAATTTGCATAGCGCATTTCAATTGTATTCCGCCGGATGATAATTGTCTTAGTGGAGGAATTCCAAAACTCCTAACTCAGATTCCTGAAAGATGTAAGGACTAGGCACTAATCAAAATGCTTTCAAAGGTGGATTTCGCTTTGGGAAGAAGATTTTAAGTTTTAATGTGAGTTCATTTCGTTCATATACCCTACTTTATTAGCGAGCTTTGGCAGTTTCTTCTTGTCAAAAAATTTGTGTGGCTCAAGCTGTTAATCCCCAACTCAATTTACTAGACAAGACAGTCGCGTGCTGCAATTACTCCCCAGCGAGCCTGGCTGGGATTTGCAGCAGTATCACCTTCAGTGAAGTAGATCCGTATCAAAAAATTCATTTCAGAATCATACTATTGGGACTTTATAAAGTCACTGGAACTCAAAGATCTACTTTCAGATTGATTTACAAAGCTCCCTATTTGATTTTTGGAAAAAGTGACTCAAAATCAAGCCGAGTTGAATTATAAGCAGATGTCGGCCTATTTTATCGCACTGAAAAGGACTTAACAATCCATTGAATTCCCACTTATTCATCGGAGTTTCCCATTTTTCAGGCAAAACCTGTTAATCGCTATTCGCCACCTTGCGGATGGAGGCTTGACTTGGTCTCAAGATTCAAACGGTTTTACATTTATTGCCAATTCAAACAAGGAATCGGTTCTAGTATTTGGTGGCCTAATCGGAGTCATCCGGCTGACGAACCTGATTCAAGGAGTTTTGATCTTCCCGTAGAAGTTCCGGGAAATCTGATGGACGTTCTCCAACGGAAGGCTCATCAAAGCACCCGATCATAATAATTAAAGCAAAAACCAAGACCTTTACCACTGGGAAGTTCAAAAATCCATCCAATAACTTACGGGATTCAATATTAATATTGGCGATTACGTCCATTTTGGGGAAAAGTATTGAAGGTGAAAAGGGTCCACTCGGACATGGATTACTATGTGCTTCTGCGAAAATCTCGAAAAGCTAAAAGTTCAATTTCAAAGATGCGGCTCGAATGATGGGAGCCTTTGAGCATTAGGTTTGGTCCCTACCCCTTTCTATGGAAAGACGGGCATTCAAACTGGTCGGAGCGCCTTACCTGGGAAATGGACATCAAGATTTCGTTCACCTACGGTAATGGCTTTGCAAATGGCTATCGAGGAACCGATTTAAGTGATACAGGATGGGGAGATGAAGTTCGACTTATCCATTATCATAAGCAGACGTCATGAGTGGTTTGCCGAATAATATCACCAATAAGGATGTCGCCGATATGTGGGTTCCACGAGGATCACTGCTTATTCAGAAAATCTTTTTTCTCGATTATTTCTATGGCACCGAAGCCAGGCAATGCTTATTGTAATTGGAACCAGAAAAGCGAATGCGGGGAATGATAAACCGATCATCGGAACTTACGGAGTATAAAAATGGCTCCTCCGACATGTATTATTAAAGAAGGCCAATCTGCTCCATACCATTCGCAGATTCATCGATGATGATGAGCACTGCGGAATGATCTTAAACTGAACTCGGAATTTATCACCAGACCAGTCACTACCAAACAAATCGAAAATTACATTCAGTGAGAAAAGCCAAGATTTGACTTGACGCCGGTTTTTGACCAGTATTTAAGAGATGTCCGGAAATCCGATTTTGAGTGTAGTAATGAAAGTGACACGATGAGTTAGTTATCGCTGGGAAAATGCCATCAGGAGCTTTGAGATGCGAAATTCCGAGTTTTACATTGAACGAGAAGGAAGTCTATGGATCAAGGCCGGACAACCAAATGGCAAGAAATTGAATGGGTAAAAAAAAAATCAATTAATCAGCCTAGATCAAAAATTTTATGCGGGAATTAATGGTGAGTAAGCGGCCAAAAGGAATTTTCAAAACTTGAATTGATAACCAGTAATTTTGCCCTTTTCAAGAACCCAATTCCACTTCAATTGCTGTTCTCCCCCAACTGTAACCTAATGACCTTGAATCCAGTTACTTATTACAAAGCTATTGACAAACAAACAAAGAGTGTCGTCGGCCTTTTCAGGCGGCGTTGACAGTTCGGTAGCCGCCTCACCTACTCCTCGCAGCAAGGCTATGAAGTCATCGGGATGTTTATTGAAAAACTGCGCATGATTGAAATCCGTCACCATTCAATGATTGGCCTTGGATGCGAAGATTCCACCGATGCATGCTCGTCGCGGAGAAATTAGGGAATCCCTTTCCAAGCGATTGACCTCCAGTGTAGAATACAAGGAATCGTATCGTAGATTACATGTTTGCGCGTGAGTACAAAGCAGGGGACGAAACTCCCAATTCCGGGAACATCCTGTTGCAACCGAGAATCAAATTCGATATTTTCTTAAGGCCGTCCGAAAAGCCTCAAAGCTGATTTGTGGCTACAGGTCACTATTGCCAAAAGGCGAAGTGGAAGTCCCAATGGTCAACCCGTTTACCAATTGCTTGCTTGGTGCAGATCCCAACAAAGATTCAGAGCTATTTCCTCTGCCAACAATGAAACAAAGTCAATTAAGAAAAGTGGCTCTTCCCAATTGTTCATTGCAAAAGCCTGAAGTGAGAGAAATCGCCAAAAAGTTAGATCTTGATTACAGCAGATAAAAAAAGACAGTCAGGGACTTTGCTTTATCGGAAAAGTTCGACTTCCGGAATTTCCTTTCAGCAGCAATTGAAGCCCAAAAAAAGGAAATATCATCGTAATTCCGGAGGCATTTAGAAAATTATCAAACGCGCTCAAATTCCAGCAGGAAGTGTTAGCCGCGAGGGCTTTTGATCAAGCTCTTTTGGATTTGCCTTGGCCTTTACCTTATTTTCACTAATACCGGCAGATCAGGAAAAGTACTCGGTGAGCACAATTTGGCGCACATTATTTTACTTGTAGGTCAGCGAAAAAGCCTGCACGTTGGGGGCACCGGGAAAAACCCCTTTTCGTTCACAGTACAGATACGCAGACAAATATAATTTATACTGGCAATGGGTGAGAATTTTTTTTTTTTTTTTTCATCCCAGAGTGCTTCGGAACTGCCCGTTTTTGTGAAAAATGCAGGAAATTTCATTGGATTTCGGGAAGATTAAATTGGCTCCCGTGCAAAGTGCACGGCTACCAGTCCAGGATTCGCTATCGCCAACCATCTTAAGCGTGCTTCCTTGATCCAAAGGAAAATGGACCTCTATGTTGCTTTTCGACCAAGCTCAAAAATGGCATTCGCCTCGTCAATTCGGTCGCCTGGTACCAAGGAGAATGAATGCATCGGTTCGGGCAACTATTTTTAATCCTTTCCCGCAGATAAAAAGCCTCAGTCTTTTTCTCCATTCTCCTTCTTCTTATTCTCCAATCTTCTTATTCCATTCTCTTATTCTCCATTCTTCTTATCTCCAGTCTCTTATTCTCCAGTTCTCTTATTCTCCAAATTCCCCGTGCTTGAAAATCCTCTACGAAGACGAAAAATCTAATTGCCATTAAATAAACCCTCAGGGAAATACTGTCGACATCGTACGGCCGATTGCTCCGGAAGAAAACTGTTTTTTGCCCTACAGCTCCTTCGGATCAAATTGGCAGTTGGTTTCTCCTGTTCACCTTTGGAATCGACCGTACTAGCGGCGCTATTACTTTTTCTAAGCGAAAAGAAATTCTTACCTTTGCCTGAAAGATCAGTTTAGGAACGAACAGTGGAAAAAAACCTTATCTGGCTGTCGTCAGAGATTCCTGAAATCAAAGACGCGCTTGATCGTTATCCCTTGGAACCACAGGAGCGAAATCTAACAAAAAAGCAGGAAAGCCCGAACGACTTTACAAAAGTCCTGCCATGAAGCAGAAATAACCCTTCAACACGACTGGTAAGATATCCGGGGACTAGTCGCTATGCCCTATTGGGGAATTGAAACCAGAAACAGGGCGTACCACATCAGATCCGAAGGGACATTTGGCACTTTGAGATATATATTCTTAGGTGACCAAAGCGCATGGGGATAAACAAGCAGAATCAGTTTTTGAAAAACAGTTTCGGTTTGACAAACCTTCTAACTTCATGCTCCAAACCTTGGTCATTACTCTCCCTGATACTTCAAAACCCTTTTCCATTCATTGCTGGAAATCCTCCACATTTAAAAAAAAATCGTTTAGAATTGGGCCTGGGATCAGGCGCTCTAGTTCCGATGGTAAGTCTTTTGGCAAAAAAAAAAATTACTTTTAGCTCTATAAATGAAATCTATTTGAAAAAATCATTGCTATACCTGGCCTTTATTGCTTTGGCACACGACTTTTCATCTTTTGCGCAGCCAAAAAATGTGTGAGAAAAAAATTTGACAAAACGGCGAGGCTGTAGCTGCCCCTTCACGTATTTGACTTCTGACGAATTGATGGGCCAGAGACCCGATTCGTTCCGGAAATCTCCCTTGGTTACATTTTATTGGCGGACCAGCTGAAGAATTTGGTGCTTAAGGGCCAATACCGAGCGCAGACGGCTATTTCCAAAATATACCCTTTTATGATGTCGGCACCTTCCGACTAAAGGACCGGGAAATCCAAAGGGAGATTCGTTTATGTTCAGGGTAAAAAAATATGCTCGTGATTCAACGGAAATGCTATTTCGTGGAAAATATGAACTAGTACGAGGTGGATATGGCTTAGCAGGCTTGATCTAGAAGGAAAGGACCTTAAAGGAAAAAATCTTGGTAATAACCAATGTAGGTAGCACCAGATCGAATGTGAGTCCCGCCAGATTTATTCAGGCCTTGGTGCTTGAGAAAAGCTAAACTTGCAGAAGCGGCAAGGAGCAATTGGAGTCATTGAACGATTCAATTATTCCTTCTATCCCTTGCCTTTTGATATCAAATTTATTGAATCGTACCCAACTGGTCATCGGATAATTGGCGAATCAAGCAAAATGCCATAACATCTGGCTAGAAGATGTGAAAAAACACCATCAAAAACCAGATGACAGGAGGAAAAGCAACTGCGAAACTTTCCAATTGAAGGGAAAAAATAATAAGGCGATCGAAGGTTAAAAATGTATGGCTTGGATTTGAGAGGGTACCGATAAAACACTCAAAGAATGGAATACGTAGATGCTTTCAGCCATGTGATGATCATGTTGGGTGTCCGGCAGACTGATGCTGAAGGAGATTTCGATTTACAAATGGAACTCGAGGGATAATGCCGTAGGAACCGTTTTTGCTGTCATGAATGCAAGCCAAAATACTTTGCTGCCAAATTCCTCCAAAAAAAAGATTCTGTTTTGATTGCGCTTTGGACTGCTGAGGGAAAAAGGACTTTTGCGGTTCAGCCTATTTGCGAAAAATCCTCGTTATTTCCATGGATCAGATTATTTACAAACCTTAACATGATGGCGCGGGCTTACAATGACACTTCGTGAATCCACCGTAATCGGCCTTGGCAGAACTTACTGCAGATGGTTTAGTAAGTGAAGCAGTTTTCTGAGTTTGGCTTGAAAGCCCGTCGCAGATCCAGCACTGAGCAAGGATTTTATATGATCGTTCGGACAATTGTGAGCTTCGCAAAAAAAGGCATCCTCCCTACCTTTAGCCTTGGCTTTACCGCTTTTGATGATGAGATCAATAAGTATTAATCACAAAGGGCAGGTGACCAGATCGAATCCTTAGATTTTGGACTATGTGACTTTATATTGGAAAAAGCTTTCATTCTATCTTGACTTGAAAAAAATCTCAAACTCCGCGATGAAGCCAGTTTGGACTGCATGGTGATAAAATACGAGGAGGCTGGAAAGAAACTTTATGGAATCAGTAAGCTGGATTGATCCAAAATTAGCGCATTTGCCATTCGTGAAAGACCACGAACGGCGGCAATTAAAGGAACAAAAAAACCTGATTCATTTAAAATTGATTCAGGTTTTTTTTATGATTAGATAAACTAAAAGCCCCCAAACAACACCAAACCTGACAAAAGAAAAAATTGATCAATTGGATGGAATGCATTGATGAGGGTTTTGATCACATTCACTCGAATTTATTAAGGCTCTAGCCGTTGGTCCGACATCTATTTTAACTAACATAAAAACCTGGATTTCATTTTGCGGCTAGACGATTTGCCTTTAAGTACAAAAATTGAAAACTGGTTATCTGATTTAATCAAATTTTCACAACAATTGAATTCTGCGATATTGCCAAGAGCAATTCCTGTAAAAACCTTGAGCGTGAAATCAGGGTGCCAGAAAATGGCTATTTGTAATAGAATGCCAAAGGCAGATTCAGTACCAAAATAACGAAGCCATAAGAGAGAATCAATTGTTCTTACTTCAGAAACCCTCTCGAACAGGGACCATTTCATATACCTCAAGTATCCTTATGCTTGTTGGCTTCTAGTCCCTTGACTCTAGATTTCTAAAATCTCGTGCTCTGGATACTTGAATCTAGCTTCTAAAATTACCCAAACAACATTCCCTGCAATTCGTAGCTGTCATCAGACAAAGCCAAAAGAAAGCGGCAGTAGTGACTTCAACCCCAGGCCTACTCAAGTTGCCCTGCTGGTTAGGAGGCAATAATGCTGATGCTCCCAATTGAATGGTAATCGAACTAAAATTAGAAAATCGCAAAGCGCCATTAAGGTTGCAATTCACAATCGACTTGGGAACTACAGCCGTGCCCATTTCCTTCATTTCGGGAAAGGCTTAGTAAGCTACAAATTCATTAATCACTGTTTTTTGTCCCAATTTAAAACTTCCGATCTGAAAGCGTATTCCCAGCCCACTCCACTCCGACACCCAAGGCAAAAATCCGGAAGACTGTCCAAATAGAATTCCAAGGGAAAAGCCTTTAAACGACTCCCGTTTTGCTGTTACTACAAACTCATTAAACCTGTTCCAATCCCCTTACGATCCCAATCAAACAGGTAATTGAAGCGCCGCAATCACCGCTATAAAAGCCTAAAAGGCATTGCTCCTACGTTCAAGTGCTAATTTTCAAAACCTTCGGAAGCTCCAAATCGACATTGGCGTCGATCAGGGTTGACGCCCATGGCTTTCCTCATTTACTTCAAGTTCTCCCTTTACTCTTTTCTTTTTCCGTCTCAGGGAACGAAACATTCCTTGGGAACATCACAATCGCCGCTGGAGCATTCATTGATACTAGCTCCCCAAAAACAGGTTAACAGGCCAGCGAAATTTTACTTTGCTCTCCCAAAAACATCACCACCCAAGAATTGCCCACATTACCCTGCAAAAAGCACTCCCCCGCAATCGTTTGCCCATTTTCCCCCGTCATTCAAAGCACAATCAGCTCGATCTTAACTTCATGTTTTCGGGATAAAAATGGACGAACCAAAAAACAAAGGGTGCTTCTGTCGTTCCAAAAAAAAGTTATATTTCCAAGCAGCAGAAAGGACTTTTCCGGCCCAGAGGAGGCGCCATTTTGGTTCGTGGCCACATTCACCCAAGCGATGGCCGTAGACACTTTTTGAAAGAATTGGCCTAATAATAACAAGCCAGCAAGATACCGGTGGAAAATAGAAAAAAAAATAATTCGTCGGGCAAAAAACTGAAAAGGCAAAAATAAAATCCGAAACCATCGCCTGCAAAGATCCCCAAAAAAAATTAAAAAGCCGGCCTCCATCCCCTTTTTACCTAAAAAAGGCTCAGGGAAACTTACGGGAAAGCTTGACTGAGGTTATCCCAAAAATCCCTGAAGCTACCGGATTGGGGAAACTTTGGGAATAAAGGAATTACACAAAAAAAAAAACAATCCTTTCTTCTTCCCTTTGCT
>Ga0163217_1058723_pt1 | contig 11471 bp, 15 predicted proteins | sample SynspAceP_FD_185933 | JGI IMG/M metagenome (GOLD analysis project Ga0163217, IMG submission 185933) | Saline lake microbial communities from Ace Lake in Antarctica - Synechococcus sp. Ace-P (PacBio error correction) | ecosystem: Environmental > Aquatic > Non-marine Saline and Alkaline > Saline ... | reverse complement strand
CGGGATGTTCACCAGTGAAGCGTCAAACGATCGCATTGAGGACGACTTTGCGGAAATTCTCGTCGCCCAATTTCCAGTGGAAGTGGCCGCCGGTTTGAATCCGAAAACCGCACCGCCGTTCTCGCGACGGCGGCCCAGGCGGTTGTGTTTGAATCTCGCCGGCAGCACCGCTTTCCGGACCGGGGGTTGCCGCTGTGGGCACCGTCAGATCGACGGTCTCGGTTCTTCGGGCGCGATTGCAAGCCGACAAAAATCGGAGTGACCCCTTTCATGCCTCCCGAAACGCATGTGGAAAATACCATTCGTCGTTGATCTTGAAACGGTTTCACGCCGCGCTGATCGGGTGATTAGGAACGTTTTGAAAACTCGGCGACCCAGTTGCGGTTGACCGACCAATTGGCTTCGAAATTAGCCGCCCATCCAATCCAAAAAAACGCGTCACCGGTTTTATTTCCTCGGCGGCCGGTCTTCCACGGCCGTCGTGCAAACAAACCCAACCCGGCACCTTTTTTTTCATCACTTGTCAAACTTTCGTCGATTGCGGGTTGAGTATGGTTCCACCACCGCCGTCGCAATAAACACCGACCGTGTCGGCATCGGCGAGCGTCTCGGCACCGTTTTCGGGCCACCCGTTCTTGATCACGCGGACGTCGTAATCGGGTTTGGTTCCTTCAACGCCTCTGACGAGGTAAACGGCCAACCGCATAGGTTCGTGAGATCCGTACCCGTGGACTCGGGCGACCGGCGATGAACAACGATTTGCTTCGTTGCCTTCGTGGAAACCGGCATTCGGCAGCGGGCGCGTCCTCACCGAGCGAACGCCGGGCTGCCCGCCCAAGCGCATTGAAGGAACACCGACAATGAATGAGTGTTGCGAGGAAAGAAGCGAATCGGACGCATGTTGAACCTGGTGTGAAGAGAGGTGGGACGCGACCTGGGGAGAGGTGGGAAGGTATTTTGCGCGTAGTGTGTAAAAGCAACGGTTCCACCCTGTCCGGGGAGGGAGATCGTTGCCACGTCGCAAAGCTGCGAACGCAACGTTTTGCACCCGCCCGTGAAGCTGGGGAGGGAGTCGGTGGTAGCGTCCAGCGCGCCGCCGGGGGGAGGCTCGGTTGCGAGTGGAGTTGCTCGCTATATAGCTTAGTCCTCCAGAACACCCTCGCTAGAACCTCTCTTTCCGGACCCCTGACGGCTCTTCGCGGTGAGTGCGCAGTTCGACGAAATCGCCACGGTGGACCTTGAGATGGAGTAGAGGGAAAGTCTTGGAACGAAGGCTGCTAGTGTTAACCCACTTGGCGGTACGCTTTCTTTGGCAACGACCTCTATCTATAAATCGCACCACGCGCGATCGCGGATTAACCGCGCTCCGGTATAATCGTGTCCACCCGGCGAGCTCCGTTCCTCGGCCACGACTCCCGACTCGGTGCTCGCCGAGGATTATCTTTTAAACGCTTGGATACTTGGGATCGTGTTTTTCAACGTTTCTCAGACGAGAAAACCCTTTGATCGTTGCGATCATCAACGGACACTAGATCAGAGACACATGGTAAGGATGTGATTTGGCGGGACTGGTCCCGCCCCGCTAAACTCTATCTTTTCAATTTCCACACTTTCCCATTCCCGAGGACATGTCTCTGAACTGCAAACCGCCGACAAAAAATAACGAACCCTGTGGCAATCCGAACACGGGGCGTCTGGAAAACCGGCGTCCCAAGCCAACCGTGCCGGTCCTCCGCTGCGGCCATGGGATGTTGCTAATCGTCTCTCGCGTTGTGCCTGCGTTTTGCATTCGATGACGCTGCGGTGCTGCCGCGTCTGCCCGGTTGCCGTCGCGGTTGCGAGAAAACGTCCGCTTCCAGCAAAAACGCGAGTCCCGGCAAGCAACACCGCTCACGCCAGCAAACGCGGAGAACGACGGCAGCCGGCCAACCAACCGACGCAAACCAACCCGACACGGAAAAAACGACACGTGACGAGGCCGACATTTCGACGGTGCCGAAACCCCGTCCACATACTTCTGATCGGACCGGGCCAAACAAGGCCTCCCGCGTTCGCTACAACCGCTCATCAAATTGGCCCAGCAAGCGAAAACGGCCTTTTTGAAAACCAAACTCCCGTCGAGCCTACACCTGCCTGCTAGGTCAAACGCGAAACCCTCGACCGGTCAGCTCCGAACTCGACCAAAGTTACATCCGTTTAAAAATTTCGGCGAAGCGGCGGACCGACGGCGACCGGCTCGTGCGCCCCCCAACCAGTCTACGGTCGATTTCTCAACCGAACAGTGTCGCGGGCCGCCGAGATTCCTCTACGTCGAAAACGAGCGTGGTTGGCGACGTGCTCGTCCGCCGCGGCGGTCCCCGGTTTGCCCAACATCACGCTCGAAATCAGCCCACGGGGACGCTTGCCCGCAGGAGAGTAATTACTCGATCGTGCAAACGGGATTCCGCCCGTATGGTCGAGCAGATCCTAGTTCGGATTGGAATCGCAACTCGACCCGAAAAATCTTTCAAATCCGTTACTCGCCGACGCGAAAGTCGACGGGCGACCGTGCCAGGCATTGTGGAGGTGACTCAACTGGAAAACGGACACCCGACTCGACCTTACCAAATCCCAAAGTCTCACATTCGACGAGGAATTCAAACTGCCGGTTTATTTCGCGTCCTTACGCGTGGCCGGAACAACCCGACGGGAAACCGATCCTGCAAAACAGTACGCGCGTCACCAAAAATCGATCTCAACGGGCCCAACTCACTGACCTCGATTTCGTATCGAACCCATCCCGAATACCGCTTTCACGATCACGAAGACGAAGACGAAGACGAAAATGAAACGGTATCCGAGTCGTCCCAGCCCCACGCCATTCTAGGCTAAAAACCATGACCGGCCCATTCCCTTCAGTGTCTCGTTGGGTTCTGTCGCTCATTGCCATCGGGGGTGATCGCGTTAGCATTCTTACTGCGAGCGACGTCGTCGGCCACAAGTACTTTCAGGGGCCTGGCTTCGGTTCGATTCGATTCGGGCACAGACACGCTCGGCGGCCCGCGGCCCGATGGGTGTCGCCGCCCGGTGGGATTTCGCCCCTATCGGCTCCGCCGGCGTTCGGCACCACCCGCTTGCTCTTCGCACCGCCTGCGTTCCGGATTACCGTCGCGATACATGGCTCGGCGTCAAAGCGATTTGATGGAATCGATTTTGCCTCCGACTACTCCTGCCCGGTCTATTCCCCTGCCGATTTCCCCGTATGCTTGCGCCACCTTTACGATCCAGCACCGCCCTACCAGGATCGCACCTGATGGATTCGCATACCCGAGCCATCGCTTCCACATTGCCTGTCGAGCCTTCGTCGAACCGTTCCGCGGACGACACCTTATCCTGAATTTCAACAATCCGATTCAAACCAATCCCGAATTAACAACGAGGCGGGTTGCGTTCGCTGCTGCCACGGGGCGACTGACGATGCGTTTGTCACCGTCGGAAAACGGCGACGTTTGGATCGAGTATCTACAGTGCGGCCGGCTCGCCGATTTCTTTTTTTTTTTGCCCCCCCCGGCCCCCCCCCCCCGCTCGGTCAGGCCAATTTGCCGGCGGAAATTCGATATCCGAAACCTCGCCGCGAAATACCAGGCGTCGATGCCAATCCCGATTTGGGCCTGGTTGATGCGCCGCCGAGGCTTCAAGAAACACTTTCCGGCCGCGTCTGTCCGCGATCACCAAACACCGGCAGCGGCGAATTCGAGCCCCAGTCACACGCCCGAGCCGGCGAGATCTTACTCGCCTCCAGTCGACTCGACTCCATCCGATCGACTCATCCGATTCAGCGAAGTATTCTGGCGAAACTCTTTCAACCTCCCGGCGGGTGTCACCACCGTTTGCACGGAGTCGGAATCCGCTCCCCTCGAGGAATCGCAAAGCGGAGGAGCCTGCCCGCTCCCAAGCCCGAACCCCAGTTCGCTATAACACGGATCCACTGTTCGCATCCCCCTTCCGGGACTGACCTCCACGATTGATCCGCACCGCATTCGCCCCCAGCCCGACCGGATACCTGCATATTGGGAGGGCGTCCGTACCGCGTTTGTTCAACCTTGGTTACTCGCCAAACAAACCGTGTCGGTTCCCAGCTTCGATTTTACGGATCGACGACACCGCACGCCGGGCGGAACGGTCGACGCCGCCTTGCAGCGAATTACCGAAGGGTTCCGCTGGGCGCTCGGCATCCGATTGGGAACGCAGGGGCCGGAAACATATCGAACTCGGGCCTCCCTACGGCCCCGTAAATCTTTTCAAATCGCAACGCGCGCGAAACTCTACGCCGCCGCGGATCAACCCGGCTTGCTCGATTTCGTCACGCCTACCGGCGTATTATTTGCCAAACCCGACGAGTTGCACCTCGCCGACCGCTGCTCGCGAAGGCGGGCCAGCGCGTTCGTTTACGACGGACGTTGGAAAGGCCGAAGACGACAGACTGGCTGCGAAACAGTACGAATCCGAAGGACGCGGAAAAGTTCGTCGTGCGATTGGGAAAATGCCACTGCGAAGTAGGACACATGCGTGATCCAAGATTTTAATTCGCGGCGAAGGTTGTCGTGGAATGGGCGTCCGAGCAAGACCATACGCTGATCGCCCGCGCCGACGGGTTACACCGTTTTGTTATCACCCGCCAGTTGTCGGTCGAGGACCAACGCGCTTTGAAAATCACCCATGTCGTTCGCGCGGGCCGAACATTTTGCCAACACCGCACGTCAAGTATTCTATTGTCCGAAATTCACTCGGTTATTCCCTGCCCGCCTACGCCCACCTTACCCCTACGTCGCCGAACCGGTGGCACGGCCCAACTGAGGCAAACGTAAACTCGATAAGTATCTGGAGGAACCACGCGATTTCGCGAGCCTCATGACTCGCTGGACAAACTCAATCGCTTCAGCGATGCGGCATGGACCACTGATGACGATTACGTTCAATCCCTCCCGTCGATTTCTATCGTGAGATCGGATTCCTTCCCGATGCGTTGTTGAACTACCTAATGTGCTCGGGTGGTTCGCTCGATGAGGGGAACGCGAAAAAAAATTCACTCCCGCCGAAATGATCGAACTGTTCAAAAACTGGAAACGAGTTCAACAAAGCGCCCGCCTCTTCGACCCGGCAAAAAACTCACTCGTTTCCAAGCCTACGCGTTCGCGGCACTGCCCAACGATGCAACACGGACGAGCGCGTCCAAACCGTTTCGCCGTCCTCGGCCGGATGGACGATCCGCTGGGCGACACCCGAGTCGGAGCAACGATTGGGCAATGGGTCGTCACCGCTGCGGCGATCGGTGAAAAATGGCGGTGATATTCATCGATTTTCGATTATTGCTTCGTTCGATGACTACGAGGTCAACGAGGAAGGCCCCCATTCAAAAACGGGGCATCCGTTCAAACCAGAAAAATCAATGCTATCGGATTTGCTCGGCAAACTTCGCGAACGTTTGCCAGCCTGCGACGATTTCTCAGCCGGCCGCAGTCGAATCGGGACCGTCAAAACTTTCTGCGACGACGAATTCGATCGGCTTGGGCGACATCATTCACCGCCCTCCGCGTCGCACCACGGCGCCGCAGGCGGTTTTGGCATGTCGAGACATTAGAAATTCTCGGCCACCAACGAAACACTCCAACGCATCGACCGAAACACTCGCGGCATGTTGATACAATCGATTTCACCTAGAATCAGGGAGGATTATCCGACGGAAAATCATACAACCTTTTACTCAGGCGAAATCATGAAAGCCAAACTTGACTCCATTTCCACCTTGCGCATCCCCGTGCGTGACTCGATCGTTCCCGCCAAGTTCTATGGCGGAACTTCTGCAATTGCGAGGAGTGGTCGCCAAGCACGAGCATTGGATCGATTTACGACTTTTTCGGACACAGGTTAAGTGGTCCACATTGAAGTCTGGCGCGACCGCTCTCATTACCGCCCAAAGATGATCGACGGAATGCTGCGGGTCGACGGTGACGCTGTCCCGATCCCTCATTTCGGAGTCGCTGGAATTGTCGACTGGAAACTCTTGCCGAATACTTGACCAGGTGGGCGTTGAGTTTGTCATCGCCGCCCAAAGATCCGTTTTCGCGGGCAACGGTGAGGGCAGGCCGACCTGTTCCTGCTCGATCCGGCGGCAACGCGCTGGAATTTAAAAGCCCTTCGGCGATATTTTCGAAAACCAACTGTTCGCCAAATGACTTAGCGACGTTCCTCTTCATCCCGTTTACCGAACACTCGTTTGACAGTCATGGCGCCGGATCACCGCCGCTACCGACTGACAAACCTTTCGATCCCGGTACGACGGCGATCTCGACCCACAATGGGCTTGGAAAGAACTTTCGGTGCCTGACGCTTGAAGACGCAAAGCTGAAATTCAGAAAAACGCCCTGGAATTTATCAAGCAGATTTTCATTGGCGATGGGTGGCCAAAGCATTCGCGTTCCGACTATCCCGTGCGTCGACACCCATCTTCGCGAACCGGTTTCGTGGCACCCGAAGATCGGCGATTGATTCGTCAAGCATGGGGTCCATCCCACAATGTATTAAAACGCGACTGCCGTGCTGGCAAAATGGCTGTTCGCTGCTGTCTACGTACCGCCCGCCCAAGCAGTTTTCCGCTGGTGTCATTCATGTCGAACATGTTATCGCCCGCCAACATGGTGGCGGTGATGAATATCCAAGACCTATGCCTTGTCGGTCATGGTGCAATTTATTGAAACGCCCGAACCGCTCGGTCGCTTGTCGCTCATCGCTCGTCCTCATCGAAGGTGAACTGGTTCGGTTGTTCAATCCGCGAGCGATGTCTGGAGCGAGGCATTTCCAGATGAATTTGACGGCTCATCGAATGGTCTTCGTTTGAGCCTCAATACTCCCGACACATTTTTCTTGTAGCGATTCAGCTCGGATCGCACCCAGTCCTTGCGGAACGCCGGACGGCGTGTGGCGTGCCGCGGGAATTTGGTCGCCGACCCAGCGGCTAGGTTTTCGGGGCTGACGGCGAGCGGACGGGCATTCCTGCGCCGGCCATCATCGCGGCGTAAACTGGTGGTAAGGCCACGCACTTGGTCGTCCAACGACGCAATGCCGAGACATTTCACGCCCCGTCTACCAGTTCTCGGACCTCGGCTGATCATGCGTCCTTACGAGGCACCTTCTTCGAAATGCAGGAAACCAAAACACGATGCTGCGGGCGGGACGGTCCACGGCCCGCTTCGGCGCGCACGCAGTCCAGGACCGATGTCGGTGCCGCCGCCGACCTGGACTTCCAATAGCAGCGAACAAGGGCGATCGGCCACCTGTCGTGAAGTCCCAACACCTCGGTGCTGAAGGCGAGGAACCGCACCGACAATGCGGGCAGCGGGCATCGAACACGGCGGCCACTAACGCGCTGTAGATCACCGACGCGGACATCGAACGGAGACATCGACGACAAACCGCGACCGTGCCAAATCCATTTTGTCGTTTGGATTTGCGAATGAAATATCAATCGCTTGCCACAATCGTCGCTCGTCCGTCGGGCGGACGATGACAGTTGGCGAGGTTATCGCGAATCGTTGCGTGCCAGATGAGCTTTCTCGCTCGCCGCCGCGTCGGTCGCGGCGATGGACAATCCGTTCATCGCCGGTTGCAACCGGAACCGCCAACTCTTCGGCCCAATTGCTCGCGTAAATCCGCCGCGCTTAATTTTCCGCAGCGTGACGACCCTTGGATTCGGGCATCGCGCCGGCGAGCGGACAAAGACTTGGCTTAAGTAATTCGAGCGAGGGCGTGACACTGTCGGGGTCCGAGTTTTAACTCGATCGCGGACGCACGCCCCCGCAACCCGCCGCTAGCGCCGAGGACTTCTTGGACACAAGATCGCTAACCGAACAAGGCTTCCAAGTCGTTCGGCCCACTGGGCTGTCGTGGGTTGCGGTGCTTTCGGCTGCCGCCGCCAACGGCCGGAGGGAGTGTTGGCGAGAACCGCCGCGAGATCCCTCGCCACGGCCCGCGGACCGTAAAGGTTGATCAGTGATTGGACGCCGCCAGCGCCATCGCCTTGGGTGATTGTGACTCGGGAGGTAAAACCGGAAGATCCAATCGCCATCGGTTCGCGAGAGTATGTACGCCCTTCGGCTGCGGGCAGGTTTTGTAGCGGAACTCGCCAAGAGTTCGGATCCCTCGGACGACGAAAGTCTTGGCGGACCCTTCGCTACGACTGGATTCCAACCAAGAGGAAACTTCCGGGTAGGCGGTATCGATCGCTTTACCGTCCGCCAAGTCGGCTTGCCGAAGCAACACCAACTTCATCCGCGATTTGTTTCAGATATCGCCGGTTTTGCGCGAACGACAGGTGTCCGTGCCGCTGGCGTCCGATTTCGCGAAACACGTCCTCCAGCTCCCGACCAAAAACAGACTTGCAATAATCGCTGTCGATCGGCGGGCGAGAAATTCATGCGACGCACCTCGCCAAACGCTGGTAAACGCGATAGAAAAACCGTCGTCACTTCATCGCGGCGATACCGTCGAATCCCATTCAACCCAAAAAAAGCGGAATCGCTCTGGCATTCGCGGCAAAACAACACCTGGGTACGACACCGCAAGCGCCGATTGCAACGATTTGGCGTCCCTCACGATTGACCGCTGCGTCCAACCAACCCCGAGTCAACGCGATCCAATTGATCGCCGTTGGTTGTTCCGATCGCTCGTTCATTCGGATACTTCAAGAGACAGACTTGCAACCCGAGGCGGCAAACCTTGCATTCGACCCACTTTGCGCCGGTTCGCTGAGTTCCGACGACACCAAAATGGGTCAACTTGCCACTCTTCCCGATTCCGAAGTCGTAGCTTGTTCGCCGGTTAGTGCCACCGCTTGCAGATCACCCGTCACCAGTCCAGCAGATCGACGAGTGCGACTACGTCAGCGGGTCGTTCGAGGCCACTCATGCCGGCGCAGGCGTTGCAAACAGGTTTTTAGCAGCAACTCATTAATTCGAACGCCCGGCGTCGGGCATCGCAGAGGTTTTCGATTTCCAGGGCGGATAGAAAATCGTCCGTATCTGATGGCAAGCCCGGGGATATGTCCGCTGGAATCTGGGTCATGACCGTGATCGCTTCACGAGCTGCGACAGACCGGCGGCTTCGCGAAAAACGTGGCCGCCGTTTGTTTCAGCGATTGACGGGCCGCGTCACCAAAAGCCGCACTGGGTCGCGATTTGCAAACGATTGCAGGAATCGTGGCCGCAGAGTATCGGGATCCGACTCCGATTGACCGGGTGTCTTTGCCAACGGATCGTACCATCGCCTCTGACCACTGTCGCAACGTCACGCCGTATCGCGAGACCGATTCGGATGGGTCGCGACGTGCCTTGTTGCCAACCGACTCGCCATCGTTCGATCAGGTTTTCCGATGCCCCACGTTGGACCTTCGTCGACACGCACCGCGTACGGAAATTCCGGCCCGCCGTTGAATTTTGCCCGATAGAAACAACCGGCTTTCGGGCGCGTTCACCGAGCAGGTTGCGCAATACATCGAGTTTCAACCTCTTTCGTCTCAGTCATCTTTTCGCGCTGACGGCTGCCCACGATTGGAACGTTTCGCGGGCCGTTGGACTCGTCAAGGAATCGGGCCCGTCAAACGCAATCACGACCCGGTAATTTCAACGCCCGCGAGTTGTTTATCGATCTCCACAGCCAACCCACTCGGCCGGTGCCGATGGGGTGACACGCCCGGTTCGGATGACCGATCAAAAACTTCGCCCACGGCGATTCGCGACGGCGCGACCCCGCCCATTTGCAAATCCCCGTGGACCAACAGCTCTGGATCGCTTCGACCAAACTCGCCACGTCCCGGCCCACACGCAAACCTCGCAATCTCGCCAAATTCTCGCATCATCCGCAAGCGACTCGCACGCGTCGGGCATCCCCGCGACGTGTCCGGCGGCGTCGCAGTTGCCGACAAAATGCGGTGATCAAATTTCAGTGGCCGCGCGTCGGCTTGCTCGATCGTGGTGGATCTCAACATGCGTGATTTGCCAGGACCGGATCGGCGACGCCCGCCGGGATAACCGCTGCGTTCGTCTAACTGTCTCGAACGGTACGGCACCAACGAACGCCTACGGACGCGTTCGGGATCCGATCGACAACGCCGCCGCCATCATCTCGATATCTTCCGTCTGACAAGGTTCCAGTACGAGGGCAATAAGGCGGCGGCATGAACGACCCGATCACTGCGGCGGCGTGAAGGAAGCTTCGCTGGATTCGCGCGTTCGCATTTCGGCGGCCTCGCCGTACCAAAATCACGCTGCAGAGATCAACGGGAACTTTCCCCGCACCGCCAACCGAACATCAACGCGCCCGGCGGATCGATCAGGATTTCCGAATCGAAAGCCGGCGATTCGGACTAAAGCGTTGCCAGAGGACCGCCGGTTATCCGTTTCGCCCGCTGCAGTCGCCAGCAATTCATCCATCGCCGTGATTGGCGACTTTCCGAGGCTTTCTGGATCGCTCGTCGATTCGGACATCGATTCGAAAACATCGAAAAGCTGTGATTTCGCGGCGACGGAGAGACGCACGCCCACGATCGGAAACACCCGCTGCCGGGCACCAGCGGATTGCAACCACCGGGCGAGAAATCCGCCATTTCGGATTTAAAGAACATTCCTTGCTTTCTTGATGCACCGCCGAGATCGCGACCGGGGGCGATCGTTTGCGGGTCGGCGAGATGTTCGATCCAGTTCTTGCAAAACAAAAGCGGGCCGGCAATTCCGACGAGCAAGGCATTCCGGTTGCGGAACGCATCGAGCATCGCGGGGAGGGCTCGCGAAAGTGCCGGCCGAATGATTGCCGAAAACGCCCGATCAAACCACGGCGTGCGAGGATTCCATAAAGTTTTTGCATTGGGCATGGGATCGAGTCTCATTTCACTTTCTCCAAGCACGCCGCGCAGTTCCCACCAAACCGTTTCCACAACGGCGAGGCCGTCTTTCGGGCACGGCCGGCGGACGGGGGCCGTCCCAATACCGCGAGCAACCGTTCCCCCGATCCCTTGGACTTCATTCTTTTCATGACCACAACCTAAACAAAAAAAAATTGGGCCCCGGCATGCGAGAGACCGGATCGAAAAACCCCCCACTGGCGGGAAGGGGACGCTCTCACGGGTTGATCGCCGTCGGCCACCGCGACCGCTTCGGCCGGTGCTTCCATTCACGGTTTTTACTTCGGGCCCGCGTCATTTTGCCAGCCCCCTCGTCGCTTTTGCGCCCGCTGCGCAAATCGCGAACACGGTTGGACCAACAATTTTCCGGACCAGGCGATCGATCGGAACCGGCGTTTGGAATTTTTCGTGCCTGTTTTCCGCCCAGCATCGCTGGCGGGCCGGGCGGTGTGGGGACACCGAGTTTTTTTCCCGCTTTTCGCGGGGAAAAAAACCTTCGTTCCCGGCGAAAATCGAAAAATCTCTTTTTCCTTCCCTG
>Ga0163217_1103565_pt1 | contig 11472 bp, 3 predicted proteins | sample SynspAceP_FD_185933 | JGI IMG/M metagenome (GOLD analysis project Ga0163217, IMG submission 185933) | Saline lake microbial communities from Ace Lake in Antarctica - Synechococcus sp. Ace-P (PacBio error correction) | ecosystem: Environmental > Aquatic > Non-marine Saline and Alkaline > Saline ... | reverse complement strand
CTAGTGAAGGTGCAGGGCCAGACGGTTTAACCCACTGTTGCCTGAATAGGCTATCCAAAACGCCTTTTTAATAAAAATCGGCCTTTTTTTGACAACGGAACTTACTTAAATGAGAAAAAGAACTCGAAAAACCCATATGATGGCAGTAACGAAGGAAAATTAACCAGCCCTTTGTTTACTCGTCGTATTGCTCTAATCGCGCCATCGCCGGTGCTAAATGGCAGTTCCTGTATCACTGCAAAATCTTGTTCCCGGTGATACTTTTCATGACGCGTAACAGGGTTGGATTCGTTTACCATAACCTGAAGACGTTCATTGCATTCTTACAGGGCGGACCGGCTTAGGTATTGAGTCAGCATGGCTACGTTCGTATTGAGAAGTTGATGGTGGCCGTGTTCCAACGAGACTCCAGCTTACCGTCATTTGTTATCCATGCCCAAAAGACTTCTAAATTTCCCAGTCGATCAGAAACCAATTGCATTCGTCTTCTCGCTCTGATAAATCTTGTTCTAAAGCGTATTTTTAGTGCGGTGAGTGAGGTGATTTCTTTGCTTAATGAAGATGATTCATTTCTAGCTCACGCAGTTTTAGTTTTGAGAATTCCGCGTCGTTAAGCAATAATAAAGATTTCAGCCGCGAGATAAGAATACCAAATAAAATTCATGCCACTGATAAATTTGAATGTATTGCGAGTTTTCTTTCCAGCTAAAAGTGCTTCGTTCCATGAATTGAAGAAGAAACGGATACGGATTTATCTTCATCGCTTTTGCTTTTTTTACCACATCATATTTACGTTTTAGTGAGATAACATACTATCTATTATTTGTGTTTTTTTGTAAACTTAAAAAGATTGAGATCATGAGAAAATTCTACTTTGTGGGTGTTGTTTTTCGACTGGGTTGCCGCAGCTTGCCCCCTATCTTCCTTAAGGTGCATTGATTTTTTAGTGTTGTTCGCTACACTTCATCTTTAAAGCCTCTTAGAGCAATATCTTTTGCGCACATCACCTGCAGAAGGATATTGCTGTTTTGTGGGCGTCAGAGTTGCGCAACAACTGACGGAGTGAAGTTCCTCGCCGCGGCCAGCACCTAGCGATTTCTCGTTTTCAGAGTGGAACGAGCAAAAATACAGTTATAAAAATAAAAAACGTACATTTGATAATGTATGTCCGTTTGGGCCCTGTAGCTGGGTAGGGATGGACTAAAACTAGTTGAGTGTGTGCTAGAGAGGGATAATGCTAATTTTATTATGCGTTCGTCTTTGAGGTAAATTGATTTCGATCATCCAATGCAGGGTGAGCAATTTATCTTGAAAAGGTATAGCTGAAAGTAGAGCTGGCTTTTAGGCGAATAAAGGTGCCGAATTTTTTGCAAGGTTTTAGCTTTAGGTCAATTTTCAAAACCTTTAGACGTAGAAAAGGCATTGTTTTTTCGTTATTTTTTAACCTCCCTTTCGTTAAGTGCAACCATTGATTTCTAAGCTATAAACCCTTGCAAAAAAAATTCGCACGCTTTATCGCCTAAAAGCCAAGTCTACTTTTCAGCTATACCCTTTCAAGTATAAAATTGCTCACCTGCATTGATGATCGAATCAATTACGCTCAAAGACGAACGCCTTAAAATTAGCATTTAATCCCTCTTCTAGCACCACTCAACGTAGTTTTAGGTACCATCGCCTACCAGCTACAGGGCCATACGGACAACTTAATCAATGTTACGTTTTTATTTTCTATAACTGTATTTTTGCGGTCCGTTCCACTTGAAGCGAAGAATCGCTAGGTGCAGGCGGGAACTTCCACTCCCCTTTTCAGTTGTTTGGTCAATTGACGCTAACAAAACAGCAAATATTCCTTCGTTTCACGTATGTGCCGCAAAAGACATTGCGCTAAGAGGCCTTTGAAGATGAAAGTGGTAGCGAGACAACACTAAAAATCAATCAACCATTAAAGGAGATTTAGGGGGCAAGCTGCGGCCACCATCGAAAAAACAACACCAGCCAAAGGCTAGAAATTTTCTCATGATCTCAATTTTAAGTTTACAAGAAAAAACGAACAAATAATAGATTAGTATGGTGTGGTGATCTCGATCTAAAGCGTAATTATGATGTGGTAAACAAGGCAAGCGATTGGAAGGATAATGTACCGTATCCGCTTTTCTTCAATCATGGAACGAAGCACTTTAGCTATTGGTAGGAAAACTCGTCCATACATTCCAAAATTTAATCGTGGCATTGATTTTCCTGCTCTTCTCTCGCGGCTGGAATCATTTATTATTTTGCTTAACGACGCCGGATTCTCAAAAAAACTAAAAACTGCGTGAGCGTAGAAATAATCATCTTCATAAGCAAAGAAAAATCACCTCACTCACCGCACTTAAAAAATAAAGCTAAGACAAGATTTATCAGAGCAAGAGAAGAACGAATGCAATTGTGTTTCTGATCGACTGGGAAGATTTAGAAGTCTTTTGGGGCATGGATAACATACGTAAGCTTGGAGTTCGTTTTGGACACGGCACCATCAATCCTCAATACGAGTAGCCATGCTGCACTCAAATACCAAGCGGTCGCCTGTAAAAAATGCCAGAACGTCTTCAGGTATATGGTAAACGAAGCCACCCTGTTACGGCGTCATGAATATCACCAGTTGGCAAGATTGTTGACCGTGCGGAAATACAGGAACTCCCATTTATGCCATCCCGCGCATGATTGGGGGGTCGATAAAGCAATAGGACGAGTAACATTAAGGGGGTTGGTAATTTTCTTTCGAGTATTTATGCATTTCATTATGGGGTTTCGAGTTCTTATTTCCATTAAGTAGGTTCGTTGATCAAAAAAGGCGATGTTATTATAAAGGCGAATTTTCGAATTGCCTATTCCTAAGGCCAACAGTGGGGGATTAACGTTGGCCTCACCTTCCACTAGCTTAATGAGAGTGAGGCTTGTATTGGGCGTACCGCATTAAATCCAAAACCATTTTTGGATTAGGAACGTTTGATAGAATTTGAGTACAAATTTTTCCAAAATGTTAAGAGGGAATAAGATGGGACATCTGTTGGTGGACAGAATAGAATTAAGAGTCAGTCATCAACGTAAACTCTCATGCAGGAAGGCCTGCACCAGTAAACGGACACCTCAAAGTAGCCAAACCAGCTACAAATTATGGCATGTTTGAAGGGCAAATTAGAGGCTGTAAGATCAACTAAAAATTTAGTGAGTCTGGTAACGTGCTAGGAGGAAATTACGGGGACTGAGCCACGCTGATCGATTACGGCCACTTGAAGGTTATCTGTTCATTGCCCACACGCATTGAATAAATTAAGTTTGTGCCGCGTTGTTGGCACGTCTATACGACAATTTGAGCATTGAGCCGGTAGTCGGTAAGTTTCAATGGGGGTAACCCAACCCATGCTGAAAGCGGTCCATCGACGCAAGAAATTCCTGATTTAACGGATAACCTTACTTAATCAGTAATGATCCAGACCTGTAGCTTGACCTTCAAAACGAAAGGAAGCGATTCCTTAAACGCCATTAAGGTAAATCGCGATTCTTTCGTTGTTAATATTATAAATCATTAGCGACTTAAAAACTAGGCGCGTGTTTGAAAAAGCCTTTAATAGCTCAGCATTCGTGGGAAACTCTTCCAATAAATCAACCAGCTTTCCAGTTGCCGTTCTACTGGAGGAAGGTCCGTTAAGACCGTGCCGCAACGCCGCTTAACTTATTCAATATCTTTAGAAATCAATAATGAAGCGCCTTCACGGCCGCGTGCTGCTTTTCGCAATATCCAGCGCGGGGAAATACGATGACTCGCAACGTCTCGAGATAACACAGATTTCCATATTTACCCCCGTGCCTTTGAACTCCTCAAAAATCAGCCCTGATCCATCCGGCTTCCCGTATCCACAAGTATCGTTGCTAGAATCGTGAAGTGATCCACCGTTTCCAATATTTCTGGCCGCACCAAACAGTTTTCGCGGTATTTCTAGTGCTCTTAGTATCGAGGTCCGGCCCGACATGTGTCCGACCGCTGCTTTTTTGCCCTGCATTATAAACGCGTGACAGTCTTGTGATGTGAATTCAATTCACAATCATCACATCATGCCCTTCACCCCGCTCCTTTACGGCCTTATCAAGCAGGCTTATCGGACCACACGTACATGTTGAGGCATAACTTTCATCGGAAGAGGAAGCAATGAACTTCTGCCGACACACTGCGTTTGAAATCGGTCACTTCTTCTGGTCGTTCATAATAAGCCAAACGACATACAGCTTTATCTCGGGTACTCGGCTTCGCCCACTGCCTGACAAATAAAATGCTTTAACGTCTCTTTTACCAGAGCCCCGGTGGGCGCAAAACAATCAATCCGTCGCTGGGACCCAACGAAGTTGGAGAAATTCAAATAAACATTGCCCGATCGAAAGCTGCTATAGATTCCCGGATTCCAAACGAATACACAGGAGCCGGATGGATAACAACACCATTTAAAAAACGGTTTTTGTCGGGTTCATTAGGAAAATTGATCTCGATCTTCCATTGGCAGATTCGGCGTCTGTGATCCGCTTTCCCTTCAAACTTAATATTTTTTTACTCGTCGGATATTGGTTTATAGCCTTGGATAAGTAGTATTTTTAAAAATCTTTTCCGCCATCAGGCGACGTTATTTTACTCACCAGGTCCGCGGCACCATCCTGTCGGACCTTATAAAACGTCCTGTTCCTTGCGTTTATGTCTTTTGACCATTCCGTGTCAGTAATATTTGGGGAGTTCTACCGGCACCCCACTTACTACATGCTAGCTTTTATCTCCCGGCTGAACAATGTAATCACTCCACTCCTGGCACGTACAAGCAAAAGCGACTCCAGCGGTCATGGCCGCCCGACCGAGGCTCTGGTAACCGTTGAATGTGATCGTAGTGTGAAATGCTGACTGTGAAACCAAATCAGGATCTCGAATGGGCCCACCGCAAAAAGAAATATGACGCATGAAAGGTATATACAGGGCCACGCCCCACTCGTGGATCTACAAGTGCACATAATTGTTAAGAAAAAGATGCGTATTGTAGCGACGCAAAGCGACATTCATTAAGATCTCCGGTGATCAATAACAGGCTTTGGTCATCTTTCAGCTACACTTCTCGCCACAATCACTAAGTCTCAGCATCTCGTCCGCCGATTGTCGAGGGTTTCTCAGAACCGGGCTGGGTGGTCCTGGATGACATTAAACAGCACACAGGCACTTTGTCGGCCTGTTCGTAACCACTCAGCCGAGGCATGTATCGATGGGCAGCCATCCTTTTCAAGCCAGATAGCAAAATTTTCATTCTTCCTCCGAAGAGGCAACCTTGAAAATACATGGCATACCATTTCACACAGTTATCAAGAGGACATTTCACCACTTGTGGGGCGATCTTCCAGCCTCTAATACACTGAGTTTTGTCTCCTATCCCACACTGATCGATTCCATGTACCAAAAACACTCAGGTTTATACTTTCTGCACCAACTCGAAATCAAAGCATCGCATTTCGATTGGGCCGTTAATACATCGAAGTTTGAGAATTGCTCAGGTTTGCTCTCAGGGTGAATATCACTGGCACCTTATCACTCTTTTGGCAAAAACGGTTTGTATAAGGCAATACCCACCCACAACTGCCAAACATCAAACATAAAAAGCGTTGCGCCCATAATGGCCCAAATACTTATCCGATTGTATATCAAGCAGAACGCATCGAATCACAGACCAACACCCACGATGTGCCCTCAGATTCTCAGCAATTTCGCCATAAGTCCACTGTAGTGCCAGGATAAGCCGCCCCATTCCCTCGAATACACCCAGATTCTGAGGATGTTCGTCCGATTTCGATAATCAGGCCCAAATGTGCCAGCACCTCACATGAATCGTTGTGAATACATAAGCTCACTGAAACTATTAAACCCACTATGCTTCTAGTTGTTATTAAGATAGTGACACCTCCACCTCCGCACCATGTCCACCCATTTACCCCGTGCGACACAGAATGCCCTTGTCTGCTTCAAAGCGCGCCAGCTGAATAACATGAGTGACTTGACCAAGGCTTTGCAGTTTTATCCGGGTAATTGATCATTAAAGCCTTCTTGGATTGATAAGAACCACATTTCTGAATGATATTCGGCTATGCATAGCAGACCAACAGGATTAGTGCGCCAGTTGTATCCAAACTGAATAGCTACCTTTAGCGCACCGTGACTAAGTAGCAACATGGCCGTATGCGCCTCCTTTTCACGGCATACACAGTGCGACACCCTCAACCTAATTCTTCAGTTTAAACTGCCGATCTCGTTATCATCGCACGCCCACGTCCGGACAATACATCAAAAGCCCTTCGTGCAACAGGACGATTTTCTCGGCCAAATCGAGCCATTTCTTCAAACAACAGGTTGAAATATGTTCCTCCAACCTGAATGACCAACCACCCGGTGCGTCACTCCCTGTCCAACTTTGGGGCTATTTCAAGCATTAAAACATCTACTTTGATATTGTCGATTTGGCGAACTCTTCAACCGACTGTAACACCGTAATCACGTATAGACGCTCTTATTCTGTTCACGTCATCGGCCCATTTAACTGTTGCTATCAGAGTCCAGCGGATAAAGCGAGCAAATTCAAAGAAAAAAAGGAAAATGTTCCATATTTCGCACCCAAGGCGTCACCAAACCTGCCATCACATAATTCTGTTAAAGATGTAAATTGAGGTTTAATACGTCTTCAGCACTCGCAATCAGGACGATACAAAAGGCCAGCATTATTTAAACCAAGCAATTACCCGCCCATACGCTTGATACTTACCGAACGGACCAAAGATTCCGCAGACTGGGCGGCGTTCAATGTCGCGACAGTAGGATCGATATAGACGGGTCTTCCATCTGAAATAAAAAAAGGCCCCCTTTTGATTGCGATCTAGGCGCAGTCGAATTTGCACCAGAACCAGCCAATGAGGATCAAGCAACAATGGCGTATGAATAGCCCTGCAAACTGCTCAAAATCCAGCAAACCCTTAAAACCGTAAGCCAACATCAATCAAACGGCGCCTCGGCTGGCGCCATGAAAGCCGACCATATGCGATCCAACGGATCGTGGAATTTGATCTAACACCGCCATTTGAACAAACCATTTTTGTCCAGCCGTACAGGCGTTAAAAGACCACGACTTTCCAGCGGATGAATTGCAGTGTTTTATTGCCTACCTCAAATGAGGATGCCGAAGGCCAACTTTCGTATACCTGCATTATTATTATAAATTGATGGTAAGGCCGAAATCATATTATTGCACAGAAAAACGTTCAGTTGGAAAAAGACGGCATTAGTCCATGCTGAACGAGACACCTAGAAATCGCGCGTTGAACTACTTAGAAATAAACTCAAATTATTTGTTCTATTTAGGGCACCGCCCTCTCGGCTTCACTCCACCTTCCATGGGAGCACACAGTACAGACATGCCCAAAATAGTTCTCCGCCCTTCGGCATGACCTTTCACTTAAGAAGCACTGCGGTATCTACATTTCGGCTTCAAAAAACTCGTTGCTTCGTTAACACACTGTCTCTGATGCCTGTTTTATCCAACTTCGTGCCACTCAGACGGCGGACTGACAAACCCTTGGTTGAATGCTTCGAGCCAACGCCAAACGCGTTCTAATATGACTTGATTCGCGCCTTGAGCCTTTGAGATGGGGCTCATCGGGATGACCCCGCCAGATCGCCCTGATTAGCGTAATTTGGCGGCTTGCTTCTAAATAATTCGAACAGTCAATATAATTCTCGGAATCGATACACAGGGATACCCCCGGACACATTGCGCTACTTGACGTTGCCGCCAAAATGCTGAGGAAATAGGATGAGTCGCTGTTTCGTGATATCTTCTACAAGCGCTTCTGTCTTGGTCAATTCCCGTTCCACGCCTTGAGCACTCACGCCTTTCGCCTTCGCCTTTCGGGCATGGGAAAGCTAGCTGCCACATTATACAGAATCTACGCGAATAAGGGCATCATAATAGATAATCGCTCATTGCCATGGCGGTTTGAAATACGAGCAGAAATCCAAGCTTAACACATCATGCTTAAAGGCCGATTCAGGTTCATTCAAAGGACAAATGCCTAAATCACCCAATACCAACCAAGGTTAGACGTAAAGCGCGCTTCCTCATCACATGAGCAATATTTCGCACGGTACCTGCCGAATGCCATTCGGCTCACCGACCGACTAAGTCCGCCTTGGCAATTTTCAATGCTTCGTTTTTTCTGACCCTTTACAATGAAATGCCAGATTCAAGCACCCCAGTCGCCTATTGTTTTCTTGAAATACAACCAGCTGATGATTTCCTTGCACACGGCACTTGAGCGCCAATGGACCAAGCCAATGCTAACGGCAAGACTTGTCGTAGACAATATCGTGTACATTCGGGTCGGCGTTTCGACGAAGAACAGTTTCGTGTAACGATTGCTCATCGGACTGGCACCACTTGCGCATGGCCCCATTCGCCGACCACCGTCACGCTCTGTTGTAGAACCAGAGGCGAGTAGACACGAACACACGCCTTCTGAATGAGAACAAGCACCCAAGGCCTCTCAACTCGCCTTTACTCGCTATGCTGAACGTCAATCCATAAACCCTGAGATCGAGTATCGAAGCCGCTCATCCACGCTCGAACGAGCGTAAAAGGGAAATACCACCCGATGTAAACATGCAACGGCCCAACCGCCACACCGCCAATCTCCCGCCACCAACCAAATCGCAACATGGGGGAATTTACTGTCATCGGCAAACTGGCGGAAAACCGTAGCGGCAAGTTAAGGCCCGAACCTGCCACATTTCAAACAATCTTCGAAGAGTGACCCTGAGGCCGAACAGGAGCAAGCCCTTCCCATTCCGTTTGGTCAAACGTATCCCAAATTCTTTTTTATTTGGTAACGCAACTTCACTTTTCTTGCGCAAGCTTCGACTCTTTTTACGAGGCCCCAGGACACTCTGGAAAGCGGCCCAACTAACCCGCTTCACTTTCCACCTTGATTTTACGTTCCACTCTGTTTACTTCTCCACTTATTTAGCCTTTAGGCCTGATAATGAGTTTCTATTATAGAAGAAAAGAATGATACTAGGAGCCCAGAGCCCTAAACAATAAAATCGAAACCGACTCTCATTTAACACTTGATAAAGTAAAAAGTTACATTTTTTATGTAAAAAACCACAACGGTGGCATAAGGATAATGGCCATATTAACTTCCGCCTATACTATGGCGGTGAAACGTCGCCAAAAACACAGTCACTTCAATCAGAGCGTTTGGATTTATCTGTCCAAAATATTGAATTTTAGAAATACTTAGCTACGGACCGAGCACTAAACTCTTATTAATGCTGCTAATGCCGCCTAGCTTTTTCAGTTTGTACAAAAATATAGATCATGATAATAAGCGGCAACAACATTGGCCTAATCCTTTCCCTGTCCTTATTTGATACCCGCAGCGGTATAGACCGACCGCAGCCAAACTGGAATGTACCGTCAATGTAATTTGGCTAAATGCCACTTTCAAACGCTAAAACCCCCGCATCCTAAAGCCGTGTTGCTCAGCTAGAATCAGATTTAATCCTTCAGATTCAATAAAGCGTCAGTTAATAGATCCAATGCCAAAATAGTCTTGGGGCCGTTACCTCTGAACCGTACAAAAAACAAAATTCGCCACCTAAACTAATTACTGGACTCATTTGAACGAGTAAATTTACTCCATTCTGTTATCGCCAGTCATAAAAACCCTCCTCCATACTATTTGTGTTATTTTCATACCATTTCCACAAGCAGCCGCCGCTAAAACCATCTTCTTTAACCATATATAAGACTCACCTTCTTAAAGCCCATTTCAGTTATAACAGTGCTTGGCGCGGCTCGTTGTTAGAAAAAAAACATGTGACCAACATTGACAATGTTGTGTGTGGGCAGGCAAAGTCTTCAATTTCCTTTAGGGCAAGCTTGGGGCATTAGCCCCTTTCGGACCATATTCCCGGATTTGGATTCCTAAACATAAATAAAAAACCGTAGCCCGTAGGTACGCACTGTTTTCGGAGCGGACAACCAATTTGCTAGCCAAACCGATTCATTCACATTTCTGGCGCTTTTCAATCAAGAAATGGTATTTTCCGTCTTCGAACCGCGAGGCACATTTTAATCGCTCCAGTTATTCACGTCAGGGAACGTGCTTAAAGACCCCGCTTTTCTGCCATGCGACCTGAGTCGACGCTTTTCATTTGAGGCATACTGCACGGATCAAAATTCTTCAGAGATAGGATGAAAAAAAAACGGTTTAGACATGGGAACTAAGCAAAGGGCATTAAATGACCTCCATTCACGTTAAGCGTTTGGGCGAGGAATTTCCTTCACTTAACATGGTCTTAAATATTCATCTATTCTTTAAATAAAAAAAGGTTTAATTTAGACCCGCTATTCGGCCTTATGGATAAGTTAGCAGTTGTAAAATACCCGCGCAAAATCAGAATTCACAAAACCCCATGACCGACTTTAAAGGCGCCTATTGCTTAAAGATCCCAACGGACAAAGTACTAATAACGGATCACCTTTCCAAAGAATGTATCATTTAGTTTGTATCATCACACACAATTTTAGGACACTCCAACCATTGCCCGCTATGTTCGAAAGAAGAATCGACAAGCCAAGAATTCCTTCTTAGGCGAAAAATCTCCCTGCGCCAGACGGCCGTATTCCCGCGTTTGGCGAACAGAGGACATCTACGAAAGTCAAACTGGAGCGAAAGGGGTTTCTTATGTTCGAGCATGTTTGGTCCGATGCCAAGAAGAAGCCTTGGTCCACCCTTTGGGTTAAGCGCAAGTACAAGGGCGAAAATTTGAGTGTAGTTGTTGGTGGATTGGGCTTAAGGTAGCACCGCCGTAGAGCCCGCGTTAAAAGGGACGCAACGGCAATTGCTGAACTTTTCTGAGTGGTCGAAATGCGTTAGAAACTGGTCATCAGCTGGCCACCCAAAAAGGGAAACTCTCCCCACTACGGGAAAAATACTCAAACGCAAGACCAAAACGCAAACCGTTATATGTTGGGCAGCTTTCTTTCGGACCTCGCCACAGACCCAAAGTACTTGGTTCTTGGACCCCCAAGCCTGCAAGTTAAAAAGTTCGATGCCATCTTGGGCTCGGACATCGACCATTCCCCAACGGAATTTCTCCAACCCAAAGCAACGCTGGTTTTCTACACCACAAGGGAAAAACCATGATCTCTCAGATGGCTCATGCCACAAACTAAAAAACCAAAAAACGCGGTATTTCGCCCATTTGTGGATCGCAGGAAAACCCACCAGAAAGGGAACAGCTTCATATCTGAAAAAAAATGCTCCAAAAAAAAAAACCCGGTATTCGAAGAGTGGTATTGATTTTCGCAACCCTAATATTTCCTTGTTTTTTCTTTTCCCTTTTTTTTTTCATTT
>Ga0163217_1075361_pt1 | contig 11472 bp, 11 predicted proteins | sample SynspAceP_FD_185933 | JGI IMG/M metagenome (GOLD analysis project Ga0163217, IMG submission 185933) | Saline lake microbial communities from Ace Lake in Antarctica - Synechococcus sp. Ace-P (PacBio error correction) | ecosystem: Environmental > Aquatic > Non-marine Saline and Alkaline > Saline ... | reverse complement strand
GCGTCCTTGGTGTTGATTTGCTGATCTGTATTTCAGCGTTCGCGAGGCGAGAAACTGGTTTGAATGGATGATGCATCATTAAGATGGTGGCTATCATCTTGAACAAGGTGTTGGTGTCCGGGCCTGGTAGCGGTGAAAAAACGGCTTTGCCTAACTCGATGATCTCAATTTGAAATCATTGCTGGAAGCGGGACCAATCTTGCCAGTGCGTGGTAAAGCATGAGAGAGCAAAAAACAGATTGATTGCTCGAAAAAAGGTTACACGCATCCCCCTTTTACTCTGACCGTTGATCCGATTTTGGGAATGGGGATACCCAGACAAAAATTTTAAAATTTGTTACGGGTGAAGTGATGCCTATGCGCGTTCGCTGATCCCACGGTTTACGCAGGTCACGTGAGTAATTGGCGCAGTCTGGCAACATATTTTAATCGCTGCAAGTGCATGGCACTTATGCAGCGGATATCGTCCGTTAATTCGAATGAATGTCGGCGTAATCGTTGCAATCAAAAGACGTCTGTGAACGCTGGCCAGTGCAGAGGCGGTCGTTCGTCGGGACTATCAGTATTTTGTAGACAATAATTTAGCCATAGATTTTGCCAAAGAAGCTGGTCAGGCAGGCTTTGGGTTAATCTGGAAGCTGTCGATGCACCCGCCGGTTCGATGCCAGTGGACTGCTTCGGGGTGGCCGGGCGTTGCTGTTGCATGAAGGCAGTAGGTCCACGGCTTGGAAGGGGATTTTAATTCGTCGTGGTAAACTTCAGCCTTTTCAGGCAAGGATAGGCGAACAGGCTCGCTTCGTCATTTATGTACCAAGGTAAGTTGATGAACGGTACCTTATCGGATCGACGTGGTTCATTGACCATTGATGAGAAGGTACGCCGACTGAATTTACCAACTTTTATCGAAAATGGACGTTTGACGGGATTACATTGCAGGACAAATTAATGCTCGTTTGATGGGCATGCCGCAGTACCGGTAACGTAGAAGAGAATCCTATGCGCAATTTTGCCGATGCCACGTATGACCAATACTTATATGCTGGCAGGGCCAACATAAGGCAGAAGAAAATCATTGCTTCAGTAGAGAAAGGATTTATGCAGTCAATTTTGGCGGTGGCAGGTTGATATTACTTCCGGCAAGTTTGTCTTCTCCAGAGCGAAGCCTAACCTGATTGAAAAATTGGGCAAAAGTGACTCGCCCGTTTAAAGGGCAAACGCTGGATTGGCAATGCCCTGAGGTTCATGAATCGCATAGCATGGTGGCAGATGATCTTGAACTGGATTCAGGTATAGGTAATGCGGGCAAAGAAGGCTCAAAGTGTACCTGTCGGTGTCGGTCAGCCAACCTTGAAAATTGATTGCTTTGACGGTTGGAGGAAACAGCTTAATGGCCATCAGAGCACAAAACGGTTGCATTTAATTTCAGTGGCCTGGATTCAATGCTGGCGGTGCGCGTCATGCAAGAGTTCAGGGGATTGAGGTTTGAAGGCATCAATTTTTTTACCCGGCTTCTGTGTTGAAGGCCACACACACGCGATACGTAATCAGCATAAAAGATAAACAAAAACGGCAATAATTGCCTTGTGGGTCGGCTGAACAGCTCGGTTATCAAGCTTACACTCATTGATGTGATCGAAGAATACAAAAGATGTGTTGCCTCAACCCCAAAAACACGTTTATGGCGCCAATTATGAAATCCCTGTCTTGATGTAAAATCCTATATGCGTCAAGAAAAGCGGTCGAAATTGGGAACAAACAACATCATATGCAAAGTTTTGATTTCATCATCACTTGGTGAGGTAATAGGTCAAACGGCCCAAATCCCAATTTAAAAGCGAACCATGCCTATCGTGGCTGCAGAGTCCGGTGCAGATGAGTCTGCCTCTTACGTCCTTTATGTTTTGCCCAAAAATCTTTGCAATCAACCAGACCGGAGCGGGAGGGCTGGATTGATCGAGATCAGCTTTATGGTTTCATGGGCCGTAATCGCAAACCACAAATTGCCCTTGGCAAAAAACAATTTGCGTTGATGATTTTTGCACGCTGCGGGTTGGCTGTTGTTTCCTGACGGATGAAAGTTATTCCAGTAAGCTGGTCGATTTATGGAAAAGCAGAAACAGATCGGGAATATGAGCTGGACGCATATTATGCTGTGAAGGTGGCGGCATATCAGACCCAAAGCGGATTTCAAAATGATCCATGTGCCAGAGATGCCGGAGCAGAGCAAAATTTTCTTGAAGTTATCGCAAACAAATTTATCAGTTTGATTTCCAACCAGCATAATGGGGCCAATGGCGATTATAGGATGGTGATATTGATCAGCAGGATTATACGCTTGCGCATCGATTATCGCGCGCGTTTTGGGCAAAGTCGAAAATGCGGATGAAGGTTGAGGTTGGAAATTACTGTACCTGATAAACCAGCCACCTTTATTTCAGCCACAGCCAATTACCGCCAGAGCAGGTTCCACAGGAGTGGTATGTGTGAAACAACTCGAATTAGATTGCAAGAAGATTGTTTATGTCCCTTTGCAGTAATTCAAAACGCAGAAATAAAGTAAAGGCGGAATTATCATCGGGGGATATTTCTTAAAGTGATATGTACCGATCCCGGAGCGTTGAGTGATATTCCGGCATGGGCGCGAATCCACGGACACCAGGATATGGAGGTCTGTGAAAGACGATGATGAAAGATCATTATGTACGGTCCTAGTTGGTGCGTAGCCACCTTTATGGTGCTATAGGTTGGGTTGCACCTGGTTTGGGCGCATAGTTTGTTTGTGTATGCCACTCAAATGGTTGATTTTATTGAACGATGAAGTTGGCAAGCGTTTGTGCTTAAGCAGGTAGTCAGTTTTTTTGCACCAAGGTGTGCAGTTTTTTAATTGGAGATTATTAAAAATGTCAGTCGAAAATGTGCTTCAGATAATTAAGGACGAGACCGTTAAATTTCCTGAATTCCGTTTCACCGACACCGCGTGGTAAAGAGCAGCACGTTTCTTACCCGGCTTTCATTCAAATCGATGAAGATTACCTCTACTGAGGGTGTTATGTTCGATGCGTTCATCTGTTGCAGTTGGAAAGGTATCAACGAATCAGACATGATTTCTGATTGGCCTGATGCTTTCGACTGCCGTTTTGGATCCATTATGGATGACATTGACGCTGACTCGTTCGTTGCGATATCGTGAGCCTGCGACTATGCAAGGCTATTGAGCGTTCCACGTAGTTGTGGCAAACGTGCAGGAAGCCTACCTTCTTCTACCGGTTGCTGATAACGGGCTTTCTTTTGGCCTGAACCAGAATTTTTATTCTTGATGATGTTCGCTGGGCAGCGATATTTCTGGATCTTTCTATAAAATCGATTTTCGAATGAGTCCTACATGAATACTGAAAAGTTCTTCCAGGACGGTAACAAAGGCCATCGCCCAAGCATTAAAGGTGGGTATTTCCCGGTACCTCCAGTTGATCACTGCAGATATCCGCTCTGCCATGTGTTTGGACCATGGGAAGAAATGGCTTGATTACAGAAAGTACATCATCACGACAGTTGCAACAGCAGGCCAGATGTGAAATCGGCACTAAATTCAAACACGTTAGTTAAAAAAGCTGACGAAAGATTCAAATTCTGAAATATGTTGTACACAATGTTGCTCATGCTTACCGGTAAACGGCCTACATTTATGCAAAACCACTGGTTGGTTGATAAACGGTAAGTGGTAATGCATGTTTCAACAATCGTTGGCAAGCTGCGTTGAAAACCTGTTCTCTGGTAACAAATTACGGTGGGTCTTGGTCTGAAACTGCTTTGTTCTATATTTGGCGGTATCATCAAAACACGCTAAAGCATTAAATGCATTACTAACCCGGGTACAAACAGTTACAAAAACGGTTGGTTCCAGGTTTCGAAGCCACCGGTAATGCTGGCTTATTCTTGCGCGTAACCGTAGTGCTTCTATCGTATTCTTTTGTCAGTAATCCAAAAGGCCGTCGTATTGAAGTACGCTTCCCTGACCATCAGCCAACCCATACCCTGGCATTTAGTGCGTTGAGATGCCGGTCTGGATTGGTATCAAAAAACAAGATCCACCCTGTGTGATGCGATGGATAAAGACTTATACGACTTACCACCAGAAGAAGATTGCCGCGATTTCAAAGTATGGTCATGCACTGGATCAAGCATGGCAGAAAGCTGACATGGATCGTGCTTCTTAAAACTTGAAGGGTGGGTAATTTACAGATTGACATGATCGATGGCTATATTGCTGTTGAAGATTGGAAGAAGTTACCCGTCTGCGTATTGGAAAAAACACATCCTGCGGAGTTTGATCTTTACTACAGTCTTTAATTTTTTTTTGACTGCAGTCACAAAACGCCTCCCAAGTGAGCGTTTTTTTGCTGGTGTTGGCAGTTGCTAATGTGAGGGCTGACCTATATTCATAATATTGAAATTTTCTTAATCATGTTATTTGGTCTTGGTACCCTGTTTGCGGGCTTGATATTCTATCGCTGGTCGATGACCAATGGCAATGAGGTCTTACTCAGAGAACCCTGTTGAAAATGCCAGAAAGAATGAATTACAGCGAGTCCATGAACTTATTCGCCGGTGCAAATTCCTGTTGTGACCGGATTCGCCACCACTTCGGGTCGAACAGGAAATATCCGACGAGTCAGAGGTTAAACCCTAACTATAAGTTAACTATTGTTGCCCCAGAAGATGATGCAGGTATTCGGATTAACAACGGCAATGTCCCACGGTAAACTTGCAAGTACAACCAGCCTTTAGTTCCTGAGCGTGGTTGATTCTGATTCAACTTTACCTTTTGATGGTTTACCAGCTGGTACGCCCATGCCCCAACTAAGATTTTATGCTGGAAAAATCTGGACGAGGCGAACGCATAAAACTTTCTGCCGTCGTTTGCTGAATGCTTCGGGGGAAGTCATTGCCACCAAAGTGAGACAACTTCATTTCACTACAACGTACCAGCTTACTTCAACCCGGGCCGTCAACAAAACAATAGCCTGGAGCTGGAGCTCCGTCAATCCCCGCTATTCCTACCAACCCCAGTGGCCCTTAATCCCTACTAAATTTATCTGCGATAAAACAATGTGCCACCAAATTGGGGCATTCCAATTGCTCCAGATTGCCTTTAATAGCGGCCTGAAACGATAACTTTACCAATTACTTATAACGAATAAATATTAATTGTAATTGGAATCATTAATGTTAAATTTTAACTTATGATTCGATGCTTACAAAAATGGAGCGTTTTTTTTGCAAATGGCATGCTCATGAACTTAAATTGACAAAAACCTTTTCAAATATAGAGCAGTTTATCCAGCCGATGATGTACTGCGGAAAGTTTGGACCACTGCCATACTGTGCGGGGGGGGGGGATCGACACAAATCTGCGTGTTTGTTATATCAAATTACAGCAACTGAAGTTATGTTTGAAAAATCAGTCAACGTCAAGCTGAACACATCCATTTCAAACGGCTTTTACGCGGAGAACCACATTTATTAAAGTCGTTACGCCGGGTTATCAGTAATGGACAGCATTAATGAGCGTGAAATCAATTATTTCTTTCCCGCTGCTGGCGAGGATAGTGGTTGATGCTCAATCAATATGCTTGATGTGGCAGAACCTCACTTATTATGTGAACTGGCACAGGCTGGGATTACCAGCAGCGGAAAGAAATAATTGGAATTTCACGCTCAATTAAAGCCGTCCATTACTGATTAACCCGGCGTAAACGACTTTAATAAATGGGTTTCTCCCGTAAAAAGTCGTTTGAAATGGAATGTGTTCAGCTTGACGTTGACTGATTTCAAACTACTTCAGTTGCTGTATTTGATATAACAAACACGCAGATTGTGTCGAGCCCACCAGTATTGGCAGTGGTCAAACTTTCCCAGTTAACATCATCGCTGGATAACTGCTCTATATTGAAAAGTTTTCTCATTTAAGTTCATGGCATGCCATTTTGCAAAAAAAACGCTTCCCATTTGTAAGCATCGATTATAAGTTAAAATTTAACATTATGATTCCAATACAATATATTTATTCGTTATAAGATGAATTGGTAAAAAAGTTATTCGTTTCAGGCGCTTTATTAAAGGCAATCTGGAGCATGAATGCCCCAATTTGGTGCACATTGTTTATCGCAGATAAATTTAGTAGGGATTAAGGGCCACTGGGTTGGTAGGAATAGCGGGGATTGACGGAAGCTCCAGCTCCAGGGCTGATGTTTTGTTGACGCCCGGGTTGAAAGTAAGCTTTGCGTACGTTGTAAGTGAAATGAAGTTGTCTCACTTTGTGCAATGACTTCCCCCGAAGGCATTCAGCACGACGCCAGAAAGTTTATGCGGTTCCTCTGTCCAGATTTTCCAGCATAAAACTTAGTTGGGGGCATGGCGTACCAGCTGGTAACCCCATCAAGGTAAAGTTTGAATCAGATCACCACGCTTCAGGCACTAAAGCTGGTTGTACTTGCAAGTTTACCGTGTGGACAATTGCCGTTGTTTAATCCGAAATACCTGCATTCATTCTTCGGGCAACAATAGTTAACTTATTAGTTAGGGTTAACTCTGACTCGTCGGATATTCCTGTTCGACCGAAAGTGGTGGCCGAATTCGGTCAACAACAGGAATTTGCCACCGGCGAAATAAGTCATGGACTCCTGTAATTTCAATCTTTTCTTGCATTTTTCACAGGTTCATCTGATAAACCTCATTGCCATTGTCATTCGACCACATTAGATATCAGCGCAACAGCGTACCAAGACCAAATAACAATATAAGAAAAAATTTCATATTATGAATATAGGTGTCAGCCCTCCACCATTAAAGCAACTGCCAAACAAAAAAACGGCCTCCACTTGGGAGGCGTTTTTGGACTGCAGTCAAAAAAATTAAAGGACTTGTAGTAAAGATCAAAACTCCGCAGGATGTGTTTCCATACGCAGACGGGTAAACTCTTCCATCTCAACGCCAATATAGCCATCCGATCATGTCATCTGTAAATACGCCACCTTCAGTTAAGAAAGCACGATCCATGTCACAGCTCTGCCAATGCTTTGATCCAGTGCATGACATTACTTTTGGAAATCGCGGCATCTTCTTTCTGGTGGTAAGTCGTATAAGTCTTTTAATCCATCGCATCACCAGGGTGGATCTTGTATTTTGATTTACCCACCAGACCCGGGCCATCATCATCGCACTAAATGGCCAGGTATGGGTTGTGTGATGGGTCAGGGAAAGCGTACTTTCAAATACGACGGCCTTTTGGAATTTACTGACAAAAGGGAATACGAATAGAAGCACTAACGGTTACGCGGCAGAATAAGCAGCATTAACCGGGGCTTCGAAACCTGGAAAACCCAACCGTTGTAACTGTTAGTACCCGGGGTTAGTAAAGCATTTAATGCTTAGCGTGTTTGATGATAACCGCCCAATAATAGAACAAAGCAGTTTCAACAGGACCACCGTATTTTTGTTACCAGAGAACAAGGTTTTTTCAACCAGCTTTGGCCAAACGATTGGTGAACATGCTACCACTACCGTTATCACCAACCAGGTGGTTTTGGCCATTTAAATGTAGGCCGTTTTACCGTAAGCATGAGCAACATTGTGTAACACTTTCAGGAAATTTGAAACTTCGTCAGCTTTTTTAAACTAAACGGTGTTGAATTTAGGGCCGATTTCACATTGGCCTTTTGCTGTGCCAACTTCGTGATGATTGTACTTCTGTAATTCAAGCCCATTTCTTCCATGGCAAACACATTGGCAGAGCGGATATCTTGCAGTGATATCAAACTGGAGGTACCGGAAATACCCACCTTTAATTGCTTGGGCGGATTGGCCTTTGTTACCGTCTGGAAAAGACTTTTTCAGTATATAACCATGAGGACTCATTCGAATCGATTTTATAGGAAAGATCCCAGAAATATCGCTGGCCCAGGCGAACATCAATCAAGGAATAAAAAAATTCTGGTTTTTCAGGACCAAAGGAACGCCGTATTCAGCCAAAACCGGTAGAGCAAGGTAGGCTTCTGCACTTTTCGCCACACTACGTTGGGGATCCACGCTCATAGCCTGGCATAGTCCGCAGGCTCAACGATAATCGCAAACGAACGATTCAGCGTTCATGTCATCCATAAATGGATCCAAAAAAAACGGCAGTCAGAAGCATCAGGCATCAGAAAATCATGTCTGAATTCGTTGATAAACCTTTCCAACCTTGCAACAGATGAACCATCGAACATAACACCCTCAGGAGAAGGTATACTTCATCGATTGAAGAGCGGGTTAAAGAAAACGTGCTGCTCTTTTACCACGCGTGTCGGTTGAAACGGAAATCAAGGAATTTAACGTCCTCGTCCTTAATTATCTGAAAGACATTTTTTCGACTGCATTATTAATCTCCAAAATTAAAAAAACTGGCCACCACCTTGGTGCAAAAAAACTTGGACACCTGCTTTCAGCGCACAAACCTTTGCCAAAACTCCATCGGTTCCATAAAATCAACCATTTGAGTGCATACACAAACCAAACTTTGCGCCAAACCAGTGCAAACCAACAACCTATACGCACCATAAAGGTGCTACGCACCAACTAGACCCGTAATAATGATCTCATCATCGTCTTTCACAGACTCCACTATCTGTCGTCCGGTGGATTCGCGGCCCCATGCGGGAATATCCACTCAACGCTCCGGGATCGGTACATTATCACTTTAAGAATATCCCCCGAATGATAATTCGGCTACTTTATTCTGCCGTTTTGATTACCTGCAAGGGACATAACATCTCTTGCATCTTAATTCGAGTTGTGTTCAACAACATTACCCACTCCTGTGGAACCTGCTCTGCGGTTAATTGGCTGTGGCCTGAATATAGGTGGCTGGTTTAATCAGGTTACAGTAATTTCCACCTCAACCTCATCCGCATTTCGACCTTGCCAAACCGCGCGATAATCGATGCCGCAAGCGTATAATCCTGCCTGATCAATATCACCATTCTATAATTCGCCATTGGCCCATTAAGGCTTTGAATACAAAACTGCATAAAATTGTTTGCGATAACCCCTTCAAGAAAATTTTGCTCTCTCCGGCATCTCGGCAATGATTCATTTTTTGGAAATCCCGCTTTGGGTCTGATATGCCGGCCCAACCTTCAACAAGCATAATATTTCGTCCCAGCTCATATTCCCGACTGTTCTGGCTTTCCATAAATCGGACCAGCTACTGGAATAACTTTCATCCTGTCAGGAAAAACAACAGCCACCCGGCTAGCGTGGCCAAAAATCATTTCAAAAACCAAATTGGTTTTGCCAGGGCAATTTGTGGTTGCGATTACGGCCATGAAAAACCATAAAGCTGATCTGCGATCTATCCAGCCCGCCCGCTCCGCTCTGGTTGATTGCAGATTTTTGGCACATAAAGGGACGTAAGAGCAAAGATCATCTGGCACCGGACTCTGCAGCCACGATAGGCATGGTTCGCTTTAATTGGGATTTGGCCGTTGACCTTTTACCTCACCAGTGATGATGAAATCAAAACTTGCATTTATTGATGTTGTTTACCCATTCGACCGCTTTTTCTGACCATAAAGATTTTAACAGTCAAGACAGGGATTCATATTGGCGCCCATAACCGTGTTTTGGGTTGAGCAACACATCTTTGTATTCTTCGATCACATCAATTGACTGTGTAACTTTGATACCGGAGCTGTTCCAAGCGAACCACAAGGCATTATTGCGTTTTTTGTTTATCTTTGTATGCTGATTACGTATCGCGCAAATCTGTGTGTGGCCTTCAAAACACAGGATGCCGGTAAAAAAAATTGATGCCTTCAACCTTCAATCCCCTGCTCTTGCATGACGCGCACCGCAGCATTGAATCCAGGCCACCGAAATTAATGCAAACCGCCTTTGTGCTCTGAATGGCATTAAGCTGTTCCTCCAACCGTCAAAGCATCAATTTTCAAGGTTGAGCTGGACCGGACACCGACAGGTAACTTTGACCTTCTTTGCCGCAATTACCTATACCTGAATCCAGTTCAAGATCCATCTGCCACCATGGCGATGCGATTTCTGACCTCAGGGACCATTGCCAATCAGCGTTGCCTTTTAAACCGGGCGAGTCCCACTTTGCCATTTTCATCAGGTAGGCTTCGCTGCTGGAGAAGACAAAAACCTTGGCCGGAAGTAATATCAACCGGGGGGACAACGCCAAAATTTGACTGCATAAATCCCTTTTCTCTACTGAAGCAATGATTATCTTCTGGCCTTATCGGTGCCCTGCCAGCATATAAGTATTGTCATACGTGGCATCGGCAAATGCGGCATAGGATTCTCTTCTACCGTTACCTGTTACTGCGGGCATGCCCATCAAACGAGCATTTAATTTGTTCCTGCATGTATCCCGTCAAACGTTTCCCATTTTCGATTAAAGTGGGTAAATTCAGTCGGGCCCGATACCTTCGTCATCAATGGTCAATTTGAAACCAGATCGATCCGAAGGGTACCGTCATCAACTACCGTAACATAATGACGAAGGCGACCTGTTTCGCCTTATCTTGCCTGAAAAAGGCTGAAGTACCACGGGACGATTAAAAAATCCCCTTCCCAAGCCGTTGACCTACTGCTTCATGCAAACAGGGCCACCGCCCGGGCCACCCCGAAGCCAGTACCCACTGGCATCGAAACCGGGCGGGTGCATCACAGCTTCCAGATTAAACCAAAGCCTGCCTGACAGCTTCTTTTGGGCCAAAATCTTATGGCAAATTATTGTCTACAAAAATACTGAGTAGTCCAGACGACGACCGCCTCCTTGCACGCCACGTTCACGGACGTCCTTTTTGATCAACGATTACGCTGGGAATTTCATCGGGAATTAAGGACGAACGATATCCGCTGCATAAGTGCCATCCACTTGCAAGCGATAAAATATGTTCCCAGACTTGCCGCGCCAAACTTCACCGTGACCTGCGTAACCCGTGGATCAAGCGGAACAGGCGCATAGGGCATCAGCTTTCACGTAAAAAACAAATTTAATTTTGTCTGGGTATCCATTCCCCCAAATCGGATCCAAGGTCAGAGTAAAAAGGGGGGGATGCGTGTTACCTTTTTTCGAGGCATCAATCTGGTTTTTTTGCTCTCCATTGCTTTTACCCAACGGCACTGCAGCATTTGGTCCGCTTTCCAGCAATTGATTTCAAATTGAGATCATCGGAGTAGGGGCAAAGCCGGTTTTTTTCACCGCTACAGGCCCGGGGGACACCAAACACCTTGTTCCCAAAGATGAATAGCCAACCATTCCTTTAATGGAATTTTTTGCCATCATTCCATTCAAACCAAGTTCTTCCGCCCCCGGGAAACGCTGAAAAAATACAGAAAAAAAAAAATCAGCCAAAAAAAAATTTTCAAAAAAAACACCAAGGGAACGGCAAAATCCTTCCGCTCCCCCTTTTT
>Ga0163217_1040564_pt1 | contig 11472 bp, 7 predicted proteins | sample SynspAceP_FD_185933 | JGI IMG/M metagenome (GOLD analysis project Ga0163217, IMG submission 185933) | Saline lake microbial communities from Ace Lake in Antarctica - Synechococcus sp. Ace-P (PacBio error correction) | ecosystem: Environmental > Aquatic > Non-marine Saline and Alkaline > Saline ... | reverse complement strand
TGGGATTTGGAGAATTGCAATTGTGGGGTTTTTGTTGTTCTCTTTTGAAAGAAAAGGAGCCCCTAAAAATTACCGCTTGAGATCAACAGTAGGAAGAACGAATAGGATATTTTTTTTCATAGATTAAAAAAAAATTAGTGAAAATTTGGAGTGTCAAGAGAGAGAATTAAAACAGCCAAAAGACAAGGCGAAGGACTTAGGAATGCAATCACCACTTTGGCACTTACCCTTTCATATCCACCCTCACAACTCCTGATTGATTGAAAAAAGAAAACCAGTTAAGAAAAAGCAGTTAGGCAATCTCAAACAGATGACCAGGTTTGCAGCGGATAGATAAATAGAGTTTGTTTTCTCAATTTCCCAAGGCTCAAATAAGCTCAGGATAGACAAGGGATAGAATATGGTGGAAATCTTTCTCATTAGGAAAAGTCCCAGCTGCGACTATGACCTATTTCACCAAGCCTGCGTATGACCAGGAATGCCTTCGGCGAACACTGCACTTTCCTTGGAATAAGTATCGGCATCAAGATTCTGAGATGCTTATGAGAGAATTTGGCAAAAAACATCCTGCATAAAAGACCAAAAGCGAATCAAACCAGCAATTGAGACCGAATTAAGAAAAACGTAAGACAAGAGTGACACTAAACTAACTTATGTCCAATTATGCGCAAATATCTTTTCCAGCCGTATCGGACGGCAGTTTCCGGAAATTTCTGACTTTTTGGATTTATTCAGTTTGCTCACGCTTCGCAAATGCGTTGACGAACATCCCTCACATCCGAACAAAAAGTAGGAAAGGAAAACAATGCCAAAGAAACTTCTTATAGTGGGCTATTAGGAGGAAAATGATTTATTTCAATGTTCAGTTAGTAAACAACAATCTATCATTCTTTATACTATCTTATAAATTTTAAGATTCCAATAATAGTAATCAATATCCAAGTTGAAAACTGGTTAAACCTTTAATTCAACAGTAGATAGATTCTTAACCGCCCCCCGCCCCCTAAATTGATTATTGTCAGAATAATATTTTGATTAGCCTGTATTCTGTTCATTTTATTTTTTTGACTCTTCGAGGAAATTTCCTTGTTATTAGTTTCAAATGGAAAAAGTCACGTCCTAACTTGGCCGAGCTGGCCTTAAGACTGGTAATTCACAAAAAACTTAGAAGGAATTTTTCCGATGAACTTCGCTTAGGTCATTTTGGTCAATTTGTGAGCTAAGATTACTCGATTTTTATGTTCATAAACCCTAAATCCTAAGTGAAAAAGCCTCGATTGCTGATTGATCGAGCTTTTATGTTTTTAAAATAATTTCTTCTCTCATATACTTTTTAGAAGTTAGTCCTAAACTTCCGGAGATCTTCCAAGGTCGAGATGACAAGACACCTCAAAGTGAGAATTCTACTTCTTCTTCGGAGCCAAGAAAGGAATCTTCTATCGATCAAGGCTTTTTGAAGGGCTTCTGTCTGTGATTTCATTACTTTCTGCCGATTCATTCATAAGCATGGTCAAATTTCTTGAGCATATCCGCAAGCGTAAAGCTTTTGGCCATCCTGTTCACCGGAGGCTCTTGATTGGCAATTGTCCCGTAGCTATGGCAACTCCGCCATCCAACTGTTCGGGGGAAATTGATCAGCATCCTGAAAGGTTTTCTGATTAGCTGAATCAGTTTCGCTCCACGGCATCGAGTGACTTGATCAAACTCATCCGCTTGGGTGTTCCAATCCGCATAGTCTTCCTTGGATACTCTGCCTTTGGATATCTTTCAACCTGCGCCCGAAGTGAGCGAAGTCTCGGCCAGTAGTCGGGTTTTGACCCAATGCTTTTTGGATTGGCATTCAAGAGCAGCCGACTGTGCTTGGATAATCAGCCTGAAGTGCGACATCTCGGACGGCTTTTACTTCCAAGAGTCCTTGGTGATCGTCGTGATCTCATACCTCATTTTACGCTGTTATTTTTCCAGGTATCCTCGAAGTTCGGGGACACCCAATTCCGAGAAAAATCCCTCCACAGTTGAATGTACGTCAAGGCTAAATTCCCAATTGAAGTCGATTTGCCGGTTTCTTTTTGATCTTCTGCTTGGCGCGTTCTTTATCGTCGAAAGTCCGGGTAGTTTTTTCCATTGCATCAGAATTTCGCACAATTCACGAATCGACATCATTTTTCAAAATATAAGGGATGAAAAACCCGCGTAAGGATTCTGTCCTATGTCTGTGCTTGAGTTTCTGACCAGCCCATATCACGATCGCTCAGCTTCAGGCTTTGTACACATAGAATTCTGAATTTTAGCAGTTGAAGTTCATTTAAATCGGTTTCAAACATCATCACCCAAAATGCTTCGACCTTGGAGTGCCACGATCATGCTCCATTGTTCCTGAATCATCAGAATCGTGTAAATCGTACGAATCGGCAAAAATTCTGCTGGAATTTTCTAGCCCAAAACTGACCGCCATTTGAAAGAAACTATGTATCCCGTTTCAGTCTCCAGCATAAAGCAACTTTCTTTGATGGATCTTCTCGGACCACTCGAAATGAGCTTCCGGAAGCGATACCATTGACCAATCGAGTCAGCTTTTTCCATTAGTCAGCCGATTTTGAAAATTCATGTGGGTAAAGTCATTTGTATTTGTAGCTATTGAACGCCACATAGAGGTTGCAGGATCAAGCGGAGAAAACTCTCAATATTGGTGACCATGGCCATCAGGAGGATTTGGATGTTGTATTCGTCCAGCTGTTCCGCCGTCTTGGTCACAGAAGCAGCCCATCATCGCTTCGCAACAATACATCTGGAGGTTAAAGGGAGATTCCGCAAGTTAATTAAACGTGTTGAAACCTCACGCCCAGCGCCTCAGTTGTAATTCGGGTCCACCACAGCAATAAATTGTAGTAGGTTGTCATTTTAGTCAAATCAGGGAGAAATTCCTCTTCCACCTTAAATTGCCCGATTGGTCTTTCTTCAAAAATCAATTTCCAGCATGATAGATACGCTGCAAGTGGCAATGGATGAGATGATTGGCGCTATTTCAATTGAATCGGATTTGGACATCCCGAGGATTGGAAAGCAACCTGATTGACGGATAAGCCATCACATCTTTTTCCAGTTTAGTACTCGCATTCCATCGGGTGATGATTCCTTTGGTAGCACCTGAATAGATATAATAGGATTTCAAGGATCGAAAGCGGAATTAGGGCCAGACTCGCCAGAACCTCCAACGGGATATAAATTTCTCCGCACCGATTTCTTGGCAATTAGCTCGAAGCGAGGCTACGGAAACAGCAATGACATTATCCTGACTGGACCACCGATAGATGCGGTAAGGGAATGGTTATCGACATTCACGCGATAAAAACTGAGCCGTAGGCTGATATGTTCCCTGTCGGCCAAATTTTGGCCTCGGTCTATGGTCAATTTGCTCCACCATATGCATTGACCATGTATTGAGATGAACGGATTGATCCAAAGCTGATGATTGTCGCCATGTCGCGTGCGCTATTGGCGAAAGTCTTGCCTCATCGGTAGACTCAAACAAAGGGCGCATTCAGATGTAACACTGTTTTCGGACTCCGTTGGATGTGCCAGAAATATGCATTAAATACAGATCTTGCCAAGTAGCACTGAATTAATAGTTCCAATTCTTCGGATCATCTGAGCGATAAAGTCACCATCTTCGGCTCGATGGATCGCCCAGGAACTATTCAGGAATTTGCTCAGAACAGAAGATTCCTATTTTACCCTGGTTTCTTTTGGAAGAATTCCCTCAGAAGGCTATCTGCCAAGTACTTCCAGTATCAACAGATGTGTAGATTCCCGAACCTGGACCTCCACTTTGCACTTGCAAGAAAAACGTCGATGATCCCCAATAAGCGCCTGTGTTCGTAAACGATCCGAGGATTAGTCATGTCAGCTCAGGTCAGAGAACACCCGAGTTCATTTCCAACATAATGAACTGTGGTCCAATAGCCCCTCCATCTTCGGAGCGATAAATGCCCGCGCATGTCGCTCGTGGCATCCTATAAGGGCTTCCTTGCACTTACGATCAGTACATCCGGAATGATCGGATGCACTACGATTTTTGAGATCTGCCGGATTTTTTCCAGCCCAATATTCGACCAAGTTTTGCCCATCGGTGGACTTGAATATACTACATTCGCATGAGAAGTCATCACGCCACGACGGGAGGCTTCGACCCATGCCGACATAAATAACATTGGATCAGACCTCAGAAACTGTGACTCGCCCCAACAGAAGCACTATTAAGAAAAGCCATCGGAGATTATTTTCCAGCTTTCGCCAGGCATTCTTGTAGTTCTTCCAAACTCACCCGTAGCACCCAATATAATAGTCATTGGGGTCCTGCACTTACCCTGCATAGCAGTAGCTCTACGCTACCCGGAACGCCGACAAGTCGGCAAATTCATCGCATTAATAGAGTGCAGCAATGTTCGTAGGCTAGATTGAAGTAGATTCCGTAATTTTCTTATTTTTCTCGAATAGGGCAGGAAAGGTAAAAAGCATGGTGCAATAGCATCGCTAAGGCTACCTTTGAAAAGTATAATTTCATAAGATTGGGGTTGACGTTTAAAGTTGGCGATTAGGGAAATGAGTAGGAAAAAGCTAGTGTTATTTCGAACAAAACTAAGTTTTGATTTGGAAAATAAGTATTATTTCTTTCTTATTTTAGTATAAGAAACCTTAGTAACAGAGGAAAATTGTTAGTTCAATAGAGTCAAAAACTCCACATTCAAATGCACATTGCTGAGAATATAAATGATATCCGACATTCCTCAAAAGCAAAGATGATCAGGTATTAAGTGCAGTCCAAATTCTCTTCTTAAAAATTGAGAAGTTCAGGAGATTTTTTTGAGGAGGTAAATGCTGAGACCCTAGCTTGCGATAGATTGAAGCATTGAACAATTAGAGATTGGAGAATTCATCTCCCACGATTCCGTTCGAGAAGTTTATTAAAAATCGTTCCAATTTCTAGGCTTTGATTCTTCTATCGCTTTTCACCTCGGGCAAGGCAGGAAAGAAATTGAAGCTTTATTCTCTTATATTTGATCTTCCTCATGATATCAAAATCAGCGGAGTCATACGTATATAAATTTAACGGAATAGGTCAGTTGTTAAACAAATTTAAACTTACTCCTATAGTAGATGATGTCATCTCCCCCATCAGATCCAAAAGAATGCTTCTGCTTTACTCTGATAACTATTAACCTAAAAATCGACCCCAATTTTATTTCTATTAAATCTGAAAAACTCATCATCCTCATTATTGGGAATTAACCTCCCATAATAAAATCTTAACTGCGTTATTTTTAGGTTCCAGCCATAATTCCCTGCATGGCAAAAAACCTGGTTACTGAATCAAACTTTTGAAGTCATTTCTAACAAAAAAAAAACTATAACATATCATACGAAATAAGAACCCGGAATTTTCTTGAGTCCATTTATTTATAGCTTTACTCTTAGTAAATAATCACAAACTCCTGCATCAAAGGAAATAAATTGCTAGAAATTGATTCCAGATTGATATCCAAAATCATTCCGCCTAGAATTTCATATTTATAAGTAATTATTTGGAACCTCGGGTCCCTTAATCGATTTTTTAATCTTTATTGATCGATTTTATTTATAGCTACTGAAACCATTGATTTCTAATGCCTTCTTTTTTTATTAGCTCAATAATGTGTGAATCCCACTTCTTCCCAAACTATTCAATTCACTCGATTTCACCTAGAAAAAGCTGATATCAAGCATCTGAACCTGAGAGTTAAAAAGTAATCTCATGTCGAAGATCTGGTAAGACTTAACCATCAGAATGCCTTTGAATCGATATTCATTCTCTTTTCTGAAACAATAATTTCTTTTTTTTGCTAGGGCTAAACCTTATTTTGTGATGATTTATTTTTAAAATCAAGGTTCAGCTGCTACCCATTTCCAAAAAAAAAACTATCTTACATCTTTTTTCAAAAATCCACATAGGCCTCCAATTCTACAATATTGAGCGCAGCTATTGAAATACTTTCTTTGACCTTCCACAAAAATATTCAGGCTATCATTCACTGTTCGGGACTGCGAAATATTTTGTGCATCATAAAGAGGTGTCAAAACTGATTCCGTTTTATTCCTTCAAATTTAAAACATCTGTTTTAGGCTCGTTTACAATGGAGAGTGCGATCAGAAGGTTTGACCATAGCAAACTGAAAACTTTAAAACCAAAGGGAAGTGATCAGTATAAGTTTAATTGTTTTCATTTCTGTTCTTTTTGGGAGTTGAAATATAGAATTAGGTAGTTGTGATTCTGAGCAGATGCGATTGAGTAGCTAGTTAATTCCCTTAGCAAATTGAATTTCTCCACAATCAAGATTTATCTGGAGACTTTATTTGAGGTCCATCTTGCGGAGACTTTTCTTGAGTCTTGGAGGGCGCTTGGAATTAATTCTTGATCGGCCTTCGTGTGATGAGCGGACACATCGCAACCATTGGCTTAATCGTTTTTTATGGAGAATCACACAAGGCACACGTCAAATTCCGGGTATGGTTCCATTAGAAAAAACAGATATTCTATCTCCACTATCAGGCGTCGAGACTAGTTCCATTTTTGCTTTATTTCCAACCAACTTAATTAATGATATCTTGAAGCTTCTTTCTATTTCTGAAATGACCTGGCACTACATTAACCTTGGGTCTAAAGTTTATTCTGGGCGATTATCGGTAGTTATCACACAGTTTCATCTTGGAGCCCTTGGAGGAGAACAAAAAGGGCTATTTCCAACTAACAGGATTGCCGGCAAGCCACCAAAAAACCGGTCTTTTCCCGGCTGTTCCTTTTGGATTTGATCCCAAATAAAGGATCTTTTTCCTAACTCAAACCCCTTCTGGAGCTAGAGCATCCTTATCAATATTTCCTTGAGATTTTAGACGCCCATGATTCAATCCCTTTTTTGATTTACTAATACCTTTAAACACTGTCGCTTTGCTGAGCTGCGGACTTTGATGTAAGCCCACTGTTAATCCCCAGTTGGCGGCATCTCCGGATGGAGTAGCCCTCAATTTCAAATAATTTGAAGACTTGTTCGTAGCCTCAGCAATTTGAGAATCAAACTCATATTAAGAATCCGCCGAAAGTTTTCGAGGATATTTCTCGCCTGTGGAAACCAAAGATTCATCAGTGTCTATCCATTGAGCGGTCTGCCTTATTTTGTTTCCTAGAGGAAACATAAGAGCATTTCCCATGATCACAAATCCGCTTGTTAAAGCCCAAACTTAAAAAATGAAGAGCTCACTCGAATCTCAAAGAAACCCCAATCCCGAAAAGGCTTTTGTAATAAACCCTTACTAAGAATATCGTCCGGCATCTCCTGATTTTTGACACGATAGCGAGACAAAGCATAACATGCGCTTCCGTAATAATAAAAAGTGTGTCGCAGCGGCCTTTTGATTTCCGTTTTTTTGCGCTGAATGCATAATTTTGCCGTTCAAGAGGTCTTTTCCTTTTAGTAGGTCTCTAGTTAAAGAAATGAAAAATGTCTTGCCAAGGGTTGCCTGAGCGGTTTAGACAAAAAAAATAATCCTTCACTTAAAGAATAGTGTTTAAGGCCACCCAAAACCATTCCCCCTTCCCAATTCCCCTGCCTTTGAAAAATGATTCGCAAATGAGGTGAAACCCCACTCCCAATGGCAATCCTTGCAATAGCTGACGAAGTAAGTTCAAGTACTGCAAAAGCAATTGGGAATTCAGTGCTCTTCCCTTCCCATTTCAAAGGATGCTCGAGCGGGATTCATTTTGCTTCCCGGCGCCTGAGTTGAATTATAAGCTTGAGCATCTCCCTGAACTTGGAATCCAAATATGTTGAAGGCCGATTATTCTGATGTGTGAAAACAATGGCCTTTGCTTGGATCGATAGCTGAACAATCGCGTTTCCGGAATTGGTATAAATTGCAGTGATGCAGGAGATTGGCTAGATCTCACTTACTTTCGCACTAGACGAAGATCAGATATAGCACCACAGCGCTTTACATTGCTCGTTCCACTTTGCGAAAGCACTAACCTACGGGACTTCTGGAAAGTCTTTCCCATTTGTCCCCGAAATCAATACCGGAAAAGGATGGGCTTGGAATCTAAAGCTTCCTCAAACGTGATAAGTGCGTGGCATAATGTCTTCAAGATTTCGGCCAGCGAGCTTATTTTCGGCGGTAAATAACATTATTTTCGATGGAGTTAAGCTTTCAAAATATCAGTTTCTCCTTCTTCCATTGCCATTGTATCTCGACATCGGGTTGCAGCAACTCGCAATCTTCTATATATTTCTTGCGCCGTGCACCGATGCGGCAGATCATCAACCCAACATGGAATTTTCTTCAAGCAATGTGGACATTGCGAAAAGTGCTCGATCAGTAGGGTGAGTTGTAGTAGGTAACAAAAAATAAGGCAATTGCGCGTCTTGAAATATATCATTGATGATTTTAGCTTTAAATTCCGATCAGTTGACTGAACGGAGATTAAAACGTTAAATTACTACAGTCCAAACTGACGATAGATTAACGTTAATACCGTCAACTATTTGTAGTTTGAGTAATATTCTTCTGTTTACATCTGTAATATCCGCGAAAAGTATGAACCGACTGCAAAACTTATAATCACAAAGAGGGCCGCTATTACCCCGGAATTCTTAAAGAAGCCTCAAGCAGGGATTAAGGTAGCAAGAGCCGTAATGCTCTTAGGTTCTAAGGGGGTCTAGGGAGGGATCTGCATGTGGGCCGGGATTTCCTCAAAACTATAGATAGTTCCCAAGCTTTTCTTAAACGGGAGAAGACGTCCTACGAGGTGCAGCTTGCCTTCAAGAAAGATCCCGTAGCCAGACTATTCCCGATTGCTGCCGGAAAAAATGCTTCTCGGTGAGTAGACGAAGTCAGCACAATTTTCGGACATCGGAATGATTCTAAAATTTCGTTAACATACCATCGATTTGATATTCAGATTCATTGCTACAGGGTCTTCATCTTTTTGACATGCATCGCAAGTGGAGAACGCTAGTGTCAAGGGCAGCAAGAAGCACACATTTTTTATCTTTAGCAGCAGCTAGGATGTTTTTGCTAATGTAATAACGATTTTCAAAAACAGTTGAAAAGCGGGAAGGCGTCTGAGTTTCAACAGAGTCGCGCTATCCAGACTCAGCAAAAACTCGCGACTGGAAAAGACAAGGAAGCATACTATCATCTACCAAATCGAAGAACGCAACTACCGGCTGAAGGATCTGTCTCATAGGTATTATGGCGTTAAGATTCCGAATTTAAACCTATTCGCTTACTTCGCTTCTGTTTCAAGTACGCGCGCAAGGAATTTCACTGACAGAGGCTTGAGAAAAGCAACTAGGGATGAGTCCAAACCAATAACGTATGGAGGCCATACTTTAGATCTTCTATTCCACCAAGATAGTTTGATGGGAGTGGTTAACCAATCGGTGATTTTCAAGCAGAACCTCCGCAAGGAATTAGTGAAAAACCAGCCGTGGTATTTCTATGACAACTGTGAGTCAGAAATGCAATATTCAAAATTTCGAAATCGGCTTGGATCTACGAGATGCGAAGTGTAGGAGGAACTTGGGGCGAAAATCTACCTTGGCTGTCGAAGCGAAAAAGAAGTATCTCAACGTACCGAAGATCAATGCAACTTTCACTACTTCTCGGCAGAACCTCGAGGTGACAACAAGAGACACTCGATTGGATCGAAGGAAGAAAAGCGTATCAGCTCCGGAAGCATGTTAGAGTACAAGTGACCAGCTTTCCAAAAAGCTAAAAGCCCCAGCGGTTGGTCCAAAAGCCTATCCACAGGCCAGCTTCGAAGTGATCCATTCTGGGAGAATTTATTTTGATTGGATTGAAGAGAGGTTAATTATACGGGTCTCGGATCGAAAGCTACTTTCTAAGGATCATATTTTGATTCAAAGAGAGAGACTCGACTCACCATGTAAATACGGTTTTTTAAGGCCCTACAATGATACCATAATGGAGAACTCACCTATCTAACTGCGGATTAAATTGATTGCAAGTTCCATCGGTTATTGAAATTTTTCCAATCTATGGCTGGTTACAGTTTCAGCATCTCAGCGAGAAAAATGAAATCGCTGTTTGGAAAAAATGAGCAATGCCACCTTCGATATTTATTAGTTTTCACGTAATCATTGGACTGTTAGTCAATTGGAGGATTTATATATCAAATTGCTGGGAAAACCCTCCTTTAAGCACTAGTAATAAATATAGCGGTGGATCGATCGGAGAGCGGTTGTGATTGATGTTCTTTGGGAAAATTCTATTCTAATCAATCGGCGACAGAATTAAATTTGAGTTGTAAACCTTTTTTTTCGAAATCAGACTTGATTCCTGAACATATTCCTATTCCTAAATAAAAAAACCCTCGAGGTCAACCAGAAAGACCTCCAAGGATCTTCAACGTTATTAGCGAGAAGCTTATCCTCAACCGCAGCGTATTTCCACAGAGCTTTTAGGCTAGGAGCTCGTAAGGCTTATTTTTCTAACTCACCTTCTTCCACCTAACGTTTGAAAAACCTGCTTATCAGCATTCTAAATCAACCAAAACAGCTGAATCATTTTTGATATAACCTTGACAAGATCTTGTGTTGGAAGTTCATTCAAAAACAATCGCTGCATAGTTCGCTTGATGGGGTCTTGCACCAAGTATTGCATCCAATCCAGACGTGTCTCCAAGTATCCAAAGACTCTTTTTAGTAGCATCGGACTTAATGCGGATATTTGCTTCAGATCTTTTCTGAATTTCTTCTCCATTGGATATCGACAATCTTACGGATCACATCTTTGCCTATGGTTCAAACATAAATCGTTCTCATCGATCGATTGAGGAACTCAGTCGCAGCAGTTTTATTCAACAAATTTGACTAAACTCTGCCTCCTTGGTCTTTCTCCCAGGAATTTTCGTTCTCTTATTCCAAATCTCCGTCCATTTCAGCAAATCGCTCGGACCTGAAATCACAAGTGAGACCCGATAATTGGTAGTTAAAAATGATGATTCGTATTCTTGAAGTTTGCAATTCTGCCTTTATTTATCAGTCAATCGACCATCAGCATAGTACCTGCCAGCAAGAATTTGTTAAATACATCGGGAATGGCTATGATTCAATCTCATCCAAAAGGGACCACAAGAAGAGTAAGGTCTTCTACGCACGCTTCGGTCGTTGTCCACTTTTCATACATACCCCACATAGCCTGGAGGAGGCGCCAACCCAGACACGGCTGACGGAACTCGGCGCTCCGTGATATGTCGGGACATATTCAATTCTGGAGATGCATGTTTCGATCAGGCGTTGAGATGGGATATTCGGTGGCTAAGAGACTTTCGCCAGCTCAGTCTTACCACTCCAGTTGTACCCAGTTAAAGATAAAGCTACAATATGGCCGCCCTTTGAGAGCGTGAAACCTTAGCGTGGT
>Ga0163217_1004612_pt1 | contig 11472 bp, 14 predicted proteins | sample SynspAceP_FD_185933 | JGI IMG/M metagenome (GOLD analysis project Ga0163217, IMG submission 185933) | Saline lake microbial communities from Ace Lake in Antarctica - Synechococcus sp. Ace-P (PacBio error correction) | ecosystem: Environmental > Aquatic > Non-marine Saline and Alkaline > Saline ... | reverse complement strand
GGCGAACTCGCCATTCCGCTGGTCCAAGACGCGCCGCTCATGGAGGGCGCTTCGATACTGTCCTTGTCGGCACGTGCGACAAATGAGGAAACCACCGTGCGCGGTGTGTGGGACCATCTGCGCAGGACAACACCGGACCTACAAGGTCGGCCTCGGCTGCAGGTTACGCCATCCGTGAAAGCGCGCGCCACGTTCGGCACGTCTTTCCGCGGTTGCGGAATGTTCGAGCCGCTGCTTGCCGGCCAGAAGCCTTTGCTGGCAACGTTCAATCGATCCTTGCGTGAACCTACCAGAAGCCTCGTCAACGAACGGCCGATACTTTCCCAACCGCCGCTTCGAACCCAATTGCTCGCTGATCTTCAGTTGGCATCGTTGCCAACCGGCGTGCGGCGGCAGGGCAACTGTTTCCGTCCGGGTAACCCCCGGTTCCTCCCGATCCTGAAAACGTCCGGAAGCACCTGGAATGTCGGCTGATCTGAGGCCCACCAAACATGGATCGATTCCGGGCTCGACTCGATTACCTTCCGGATCGAGATCACCGCCGAAATCACCCGTTCTTGGCGCTAGCGAATATCCTGCTTCGGCTGTTTATGGAGTCGGACAGTTTTCCGCGACAGAGCCGCCCCTGTGTAACCAGTTAACACTGCGATCCCGAACAATTACTGATCGATACCGCGGTTCACCAACGACTTTATCAACGTCGCAACGCAGACGAAATACAGGGTATCGACTTTCTCCGGCCGAAATACTCGCGGACTTTCTCGTTCGGTTCGCTGACGTCAACACGCAAGCCACACTTACCCAGCAGGCCGAAGACGAGATCGTCCTGTTCGCCAATAGGCGAGCCGCTCGACCACGACCGGCGAAGTCGGGTGATCCGGAATGGCGTTGGTACACTTCACGCCCGCTGGAACGGTGGACCATCGGTCCTATTTCTGGGGCCATGGACTTCACGGCAAGACGTTCGAACGTCTGATAGCTATATCATCGCCAATGGCGACGTTATGGACCCAACTATCTCGGCCAGTCCAAAATCGGCCTGAAGCTGAATACGGAAGGCAAATCACGTATCACAGCTTTGTCGGTCGGGCGTTAACTCCCCGAACGCTTTGACGTTCGTCTTGAGCGTCCGGAACGTCTTCGATTGAGCATCCGCCAGCCGTTTTTCAGACCCGGTCGGCAGCGAATACATACCGTGGAGCACATCTGCTTTCTACTCGCAGTTATGACGCTTCGGCCGCTCGTTTCTTCCTGAATTGTCAGCAAGAGCTTCTAGCATCTGACTAAATGACACTTAAAAGCGGCTGGCAGATTGCCCCAGGCCCTTTTTCATTTTTGCCGATCGCCAGGTTGCCGCACGGAGACAGAATCAATGCCGCGATTTCCATGGACGCAAGGAAATCTGAACCGACCGAATGCCGGTTCCCAACAGGCACCCTGCTAACGAAGCCGGTCTTCCTCCAATTCCGTGCCCAAGAGCGCACCACCTGATATGGCGCCAATATCCTCGGAGGATGTTTTGTCCCGGTCGCCGCAGCCCAATACCACGACGGACTTCATCCAGATACCGAAACCTGCGCCAGCACAGCAGGGGCGCTGCATCCGACAATCGAAGCTCAGCTGGGCGGCACCCGCTCTTTCTCGGCGAGTCCGCACTCGCAACCAGCTGTCGCACCAGATCCTGCTCGTTCGGCGACCCCCACACGTGGGAGGTGCGGCGGGCGGGCCCCGTTTCTTCCTGTCGGAAAATTTTGACCGGAACCTCGCCCCAACCCTGCGACCGTGCATACAGTGCCGGCGAGCTGATGAACATTGATGATCTTCGGCTCCACGGCCCAAAGCCCCCAACCATGTACGATATTTACACGCACAATGCTGCGGCTGGCTCGGCACGGGCGTTCAAGCTCTACCGCTACGAGGAACCCTGGCAGCCACCTCAAGGACCTAACTCCAACGCGGCCGAGCCTATTTCGCCCAGCTCCTGACCCGATTGCGGCATTGGTGTGCCCGACGACTGGCCGGCGCCCCGTGTCCATATCGGAACGGACAAAGCGCCAGAGCCTCACGGCTCCCGCGATAATCTCCAGGTCGACGACTCTCGCCTGCCTGGAAAGAATTTGCCGGACATGCCAGGGAAAAAGCTGGGTTGAAATATGCCTTACCCGGGCCTGCGCGCCCTGCTGGATACGCCTGAGCGTCCGCCTAGGCGAGCGGTCTTGCGCCATCGCGTCCTGCCAGCCTTGAGCAGGCGGACGCTTTCCTTTGCTGCCATTCCTGGGCGTGAAGCGCACGCCCTGAAACTTGGCGCTCGGTCCAGTCCTTCCGCCGTCAGCCAGTCCGGAACTGCATCGCAGCGGAGCGCGGCTGCGCCGGAGCCGCCGTCATCTCGCGATTAATCGGCCGCAGCCACAGGCCCGGTCGGCAGATATCCGCCAGGAACTGCATCAGCCAGTCATTCGCCCACCCAGCCGCCCATCGACGCGCAATTCAACGGTTCCGCGCCCATCGGCTGCCGAAGCGTCTAGCAGTCCCGCGTCTGGTAAGCGGCAGATTCCAGTCCGGCCCGCACGAGGTGCGCCGCCGTTCGTCGCCCGCGTGATGCCGCTTGATCGGTGCCGCGCGCGCATCGGCGTCCAAGTGCGGCGCGCCCAGCCCGGTTAAAGGCGCGGCTACATTTATTTACACGCCGCATGCCCTTGAAGGCCCGAGGCGACATGCTCTCGGTATTTCCTCCGCCGAGGCCACAAATGCCGAGATCGTCGCCGCAGCCATTTACCACCCCTCCCCCCCCCCCATGCCAGCGCACTTGAATATCCCGAGCCTTCCAGCGCTCATCGCCCCGCGCCGCCGGGGTAGCTCGTAGCCCACGTGCCGAGCAGGCGGTGCTGCGAGTCAGGCCGCCTTCCGCGCCTGTATTCGCCACAAGGAAAGCGTGCGCTGTCCCATAGGGTGATTCTTGGCCCATGCCGGGCGCTAGGCACCCCTGCCCCACCCCAGAGCCGACTGCTGGTCGCCCGCCGCCGACAAGGATCGGGCCAAGCGCTTGGCGCCGAGCAGGCTCTCCGTTTCAGAAAAACCTCATGCCCAAATTCCGCCGCATTCGGGCCTGACTCGCAAACAGGGCTTGCAGGCACATTGAAACAGCTCGACCATCGCATTCGCTCAGCCCCGCCCGGTCCCTTCCCGCCCGACGGCCCCCAAGGCTGCTAGGAGCAATGTTGCGCGAGGGCGTTCGTTACGTCTGTCGGTGCACGACGTCCGCCCGTCAGCTTCCAGATCAGGAAACTTTCGGAGGTTGCCCCGAAGGCCAGTTCGCCTGCCTCGGCCCCGCGCCCTGCACCATTCAACCCCCCGACCGAGGATCCTCCCAGCCCGATTTTCGTGGCCGTAAATACGGGTCGAGCAGCAGGCCTGTTCCTTCTGGACGGCAGGGCTCGGATGGGCCCGATCCGATTTCGTTTCTCGCCACACCCCGCGGCCCGGTGCGCCTGTCCTGCAAACCCGATGGCGGCGCGCAATGGGGCTTGCCCGGTCGCCCCCCGGTGCCCCCAATACGAGAGGTTGGTTTCGCGCTGATTGTTGATTAACCCGATCCCTGAATTTGCTCCCCACCGCCGCCAGCCGCTTCCACCGCTCCCCGAGACCTGCCAAGCGTTGGGCGCTCCCAGCATTTTCCTTTCCCGCCCCGTCCTGCCCTGGACCCACCCGTTTCTTACCCCCGGATAGGCCAGCGACACATCCCTGCTGCGGCAAGGGAAACCTGCGCAAAGGCACGGTCCGAACACGATGGCCGCCGTGGACGTTCCGTCCCTCGTCGATCACCAACAGCTTGCCGGCTTGGCCCATGTGCCCCACTCATCCTCCCGCAAAAGCGGCGATGCTATGGGCCCAGCCCTCGGCCCGGGCCCGCGCAATCATGCCCTGTCTATACGGTCCAGGCCCGGCCCTGTCTCCATCAGGCCCGCAAAGGCGATGCCGTTGTCCGGTCGCCATAGGCGCCCCGATCACCTGCAGGCAATCGGCCAGGACCGTCGCAACTCTTCGCTCCGGCACACACGTGGGCCGGCAGGCCCCGGAAATGTGGCAAGACACGGCCCAGGCAAAGCTGGCGCACCATAAGCTGCGGCTGCCCCGTCAAATCCATTGGAGCGTCCGCATTGCCCCCAGTTCGGATCCGGTCTGGTACGGGGAAGGCGGGACGCGCGTCACCCCGTGCTGAATTGCGGGGCGCCGATGACCAGGTCAAAAATCTCCGAAAACGGCCCCCGCCAGGACGTCGATCGTTGCGCATCTGTTCGTCGCCGCAATTCCATCCCCAGGCATGTCGCATCAATCGGCTCGGCTCCGGGCGTACCGCCGCGTTGGATTCCACGTGATTCCAGCATCTTCACATAGTTCGAGCTGCATCAGGTCGAGGCGCGGGCCAGGAACACTTGTGTCGTCTGAACGGTCGCTGCCTGCTTGTGTTAGCGGCGTCTGCCAGGCTCGACACCGCATTCCACGCGTGTGCGAATCGGCTCCCACGCTGGGTAATTCTTCCCAAGCATTGAGAACGCGGAAATCTTTGTCAGCGCGCCATGGCGCGCCTGCAGCGGTCGAGCCTGCGGTTCCTGTGACCGGTCCTGCAATCACATCCATTCGCGGCAACAAGGTCGCCCCGCATTTTGCGCGCCATCGGGGCCGACGACAGCCAGCGGGACCATCAATGCCGTCCCGTACCCGAAATGCGTGCCCCCTTTCGCTGGCACGATTCCATAGGGTCGGCTGTGGCCGAACACGCGACATGTGGGCGGGATCCGGATCGACCCGCCAATGTCGGATCCGATCTCGGAGCGCACCATGCCGGGTATCGCCAGCGCGACGGCAGCCCCGGCCGGACGAGCCGCCCGTGAGCGCGCCGGGTCATAGGGGTTGAGGCGTACGACCGTAGACCCGGGTTCCGCTGCCAGTCCGGCGAGCCGCCACCGGCGCATTCGTTCTGCCGAGTAATCACCGCGCCCGGCCGCCTTCCAGGCGCTGGCACCCGACCCACGGCGTCTTCTCGATCGGAAGTCCTTGAACTACGGCCATGCCCCAGGTCGTCGGCAGGGGCCGGCGACATCATTCGATTCCTTCACGGTCATTCGGCACGGCCAGCAACGGGCGCGGGTCATCGGGCTGGCAGCGTCTTGTCGATTTTGCCTCGCAAGCGCAAGGCGCCGCCGATCAAAGTCGCGGCACCACAACGGCATCACCGGGCCGTCGGAAAGTTCGATGCGCGCAAATGGCCCGCTTTCGGCAGGCATCCCCAGCGCCCGTTTAATGATCCCCGATACCCGAACTGCTCCCTAATGCGTAGTGTTCTCTTGCACCAGGCTGGGCCAAGGTCCACCATTTTCCCCCGTTGGCGCCATTATCTTTTCTCCCTCTCCAGGTTGCAAAAGGTAGCACGCCGCAGCAGGACAGGATCAACGCGGATTCGCGCCTCGGCCCCGGCTCACCGCGAACTTACCAGAGCGTGGCTGCCGTCCTGGCAAAGGTCGGGTTCTCAGCGATGTCCCCCGTGCCGCGGTACCGCTGCCGAGGAAACGAGCCCTGTGGTCAACCCATAGCAGGGAAGCGTCAGGCATTGGCCGTGTCAGGGGGGCCCGCGCCGGCGCACACCCCATGTGGTAGCTTTCTCCAAAATGGACGGCCTCCGCCTTCGAGCTACGCGCTGAGCCCTTGCCAGCCGCTCTGCACCTCGCGAGGTGCAGGTCGTCCTCACTGGCCTTGGACGCTGCCTGCATTTGCAGGTCCATCAGGGCGTCTCTCATTGTGACCCAGCGCGCCCCGCTCCTGGCGGCGCTCCACCAGGACCGGCGCGCGGCCGATCACCGATCCGATCCAGACCGAATATCCCACCCCCTGCCGCCGCTGCAGCGAGTCCTGCTATCGTCTGCCATGACGCCGCACTCCGCTTTGCAGTACCAGCGCGCAGGTTGCCCCCCGCCGGGTCGAGATGGAATAAACATCCGGGCGGACCGATACCCGTTGAAGCCGAGGCGTTCGGCCGCCGCCAGCAGCGCAAACAGTCATGACCCGCCAGTGACGAGATCAACGGCAATCGTCCTGTGCATGGAGGTTTTTTGTTCGCGCCGCCGACCGATACATTCCACTGCTCGCAACGATGCCAGGATTCACGGCCAGGGGGCCGTGCGGGGGTTCCAGCGCGGTCGGGACAGCCTTCATCGTTGCCAGTAATCGCCTGCGCAGAAATGCCCGCCGCACCGGCAGGCCAGTTCGCGCGGGCTGAAATGCGGCCAGCGCCAGGCAGCCAGGTCAAGGGTTGGGGGAAATGGGCGATCAGCCATGGACGCCATATGCGCCCGGCGACACCCCCGGTCGGAAAAGTTCCAGCCGCACTGCGCATGGGACAGCGGGCAGGCGGGGCTGAAAAATCGCGGGGCAAAGCGCGCAGGCCTATCCGGCAGTGACAGGCCCGCCTTGGGAGCGGTATAGGCCGCCGCTTGGCCAACGCATTCGCGCCGCGCCATTATATTCGCGCTCCAGCTGCCGTCGGACATAGTCTGCCGTCGAACATTGCCGCGTCGTTGGATTCCGCGCGAACCCTGGCCGCAGCCCCAGCATGTTTCTTTTCACGCCTTGGCTTCCTGATTACCGCCCGAACGAAATTCATGGCCGACGGATCGGATTCCCGGCAAATTGTTCACATCCATGCCGCCTTGGCAATCGATTGCGCCAGGTAATGCCGTGGACCGCGGTGAACGGTTCGAATAGACGGATGTCGCCCGCTTGGATGTCGACGATCATGATCCTTGTAGCCTTCGACCGGCATTGGCTTCGTGGCACGGAAATGAAACGCGGATCCCGATATAGCCGAGATCGGCGCCCCATGGCCCTGCGCAGGCGGCAACGGCTATTGCCCGGTCCGTTATCGCAGCCGGACAGGGCAGCGGCCCGTCGAAGAACTTGACGGATTTCCGGATCAGGGCAACACGGGCGACAGCGTGGCCCGCATGGCCGCCTTGCGCGCTGGCCCCGCGGATCAGGCCATCAGCGCCCTTCTCCAGCGCCTTTTATGCCGCGCGAAAAACGATATGATGATGGTCGTGCAGGCACGATTTGCCGCCATAGGAATGGGATGCGTCGTTCACTTCCTGCCGCGCGCGAGGAGGTGATAACCCAACCCCCGCACTTTCCAGTCGCACGCAGCCTCGACGTCATGATCCAGCCGGTTGTTTCGTCTTGGGACGATCTGCGGCGGTTGACGGCCGGTAGGGCGCAGACTTGCCGGTCCGGGTTCTTCTTCGTCCCACTCGGGCCAGCTCCGTCGTGATCTTGTGCCCGGACCATTTCGTCCCCCCACAACGGGCCGGCGTGCATTCAGCGCCGGGGAAAGCTGCCGACCACACCAGGCCTTGCACTTGGGCGATCACGAGATCAGGGTTCGAGATAATGAACAGGGGCGAAACCGATTAACGGGGACGCGCAGGTTTGTGCAGGGAATGGGTGGCAGGCCCATGGAAATTCCCCTCACCAGGACAATAATCTCGTTCGTAACTAAACTAGGAAGGCCCCGGGCTGCGGCGGGGCAAGCGGTAACCTTGGGAACAGCCCGGGCCGCCGCCGCCTAGCCAGGGTTTGAGGGCCTGTCCCGACGCTGACAACCTCGTTTTGATCAATTGGGTCGGATACCTTTCGAGGCCCGCCCCCGACTCTTTGGCCCCCCGCTGAGGGATCCAAGGCATGGCCAGACATGCACAAGCGCCCGAGGCACGCAGCAGAAACGCCCCCGCCCCCTTGCCCCCGCTGTGCGTCGTGGCTTTCGGGCCCGGGCAAGCGTTCGCGATCGACGTGGCGCAAACGCCAGCCGGGCCCGAATCTTCCGGGTTCACGCAATTTCGGTCCGCCGCGCCCGGCAGCCGAGGGAATAGATCAACCGGTAACAGGGCGGGGTTGTTCATCTGCGAAACGCACATAGGCGCGGCCCATCTCGTAAACAGCCTTCTTGCCGCCCGCCTTTGCCGGCCGCCCTTCTGCTCGCGCGCCAGGCCTGGGCCGAGGGCCTTCGGCTGCCGACGCCGACAGAAGCGAAATCCCTCCTCTGTCGGGAATGCCGAGGCTAGATCGCCGTGGCGCTTCACACCGACTCGCGGGCGATCTCGCGCAGGCTGGAGCGCATTTCCGCCCCACTTGCTTCTCCCTTCCCAGCTTTTTCAGACCCCCCGTTGCGATCAGGGGGCCGGACGCCGCAGGTCACCATGATGGTAGGCCTTTTGGCGGCACGGGATGGTTGACACTGTTTACTCCCCATTTTCGCCCGTCATGGGTTAGTGCTGTAAAACATTATTGGCCTGCCCCGTTTCAACCCGGAGGATTCCCATGGGGCAGTTCCCGGTCGAAACCTGCCATTCGCAACAGTGTGACCCCCAAGCATCATGGAAGATACGTCGCGTTCAACGGACACGCCCCCGGCTCTCGCCGAAACCGAGAACACGTTTCTCAACCGGCATCCATTGAACCGCTGCACGACGAACTGACGCTGGGGAGAACCTGGAAAGTCACTGGCGAGATTCCCCCCGCCCCCCGCTCGACCGGGGCCGCTACCTGCGCCATCGGCCCCACCCCCCCTGTCAGCCCCCCCCCCAACCCCCCCGCCCACCCTATCCCACTGGTTCCCCAGGGCCACGGGGGCATGGATCCATGGGGGCCCGTGCCGGCCCTGAAGCAAGGGCCAAGCCCGCTCTTGGCTACCGCAAAACCGCTGGATCCGCTCGAAAGCCGTCTCTGGCCGCCTTGGCGGGAAAAGAAGGATGGCGCCCGGCCCCGCCGCCCCGTGGGCACGCCCAGGGCAACCAATTACGAACACCAATGTCATCCCCCGCCCATCCCAATGGCATACCTGGGCCCCCTGGTCGAGGCCGGCGCCTTTCCTGTGCGGCTCAATGACGAACTCGACACGCTGCGCATGACCCCGTTCGGCGGCACGTGAAGGGCTCATTCTCGGCCCCACCCGCACTCGACCCTCCGAGGTACGGCGAGATGCTGCCATCACCTATTTCGCCGATGGAACCCAAACCACGATTCCACCATACCGTCGTCGATACCAGCCGGCAAGGTTGATCGCGAGGAACCCGATCAGTGTTCGAGCCATGGCCCCATCGATCCACGATTTGCCGCCCGTCACGAAACCAAGTAGTTCGTCATCCCATGGACCTGCCCGTCACGTTTCTCCAATGAAGGACATTGCCTGGGCCGGGGGCCAGTCCTTGCCCTATCGCTGGCGAACCCGACCACCCAAGGCCCCCGTATCGGCCTTATTGCCGCGCCACGGCACGGAATGACCCGACGTCATCTGGGCGATAGGCCCCGAGCCCCTGCTAGTCTTTTCATCCCTGCAAATGCTTACCCGAGACCGAGGCGGCGAAGGGTGATCATGGATTGTCCCAGGTGGGTTCCACGGGACCACGATGTTTGCTGGACAGCAATAGCCACGGACCTGACTTCCCCGAAAGGCGGTTGACGTTTCGAAACGCTGGGACCATCCGATACCCGTCGCCCCGGAAGGGTCCGCCCCGCATAAGACGCCTCCCGGACCCGCCTTGCGCCGGCAGGGAATGTCCCCGGCCGTCCGACCGAACGCTTCACCGGGCAAGGGAAATACCGCTATTGCCCCTTCACCCATGGCCCCCTGCCCCGGAAGAACACCGGGGTTTCGGAAGTCTTGCGACCAGGACCAAACTGTTTTCAAGCACGATCTCCCCGATGCCGGCACCGCGAGACCACGATTTCGGTCCCGGTTCCGCCGTGCCGGCCGAATTCGTTTCTTTCATTTCCGCGACGTGGCCCGATGATGCGCCTGAGGCGATGGGCTGGCCTGATTGGGCTATTGTCATATCCCCGACAGGGAACACCGGACACAAACGATTCTCGCCATCCCTCGACCGACCAACTTTCAACCGCGCCACCGTCGCCCTTGGTTCCCACATACCCCCACCGAAATCCCCCGGATTCAACGGCACTAGGGCGCCTGCGGGAGTAGCGGAGCTCCACCCCACCCGCGCCGCTGCCGCCGCCCACTCGACTGCACGATCCGCGCCCCCGTACATAAACCGGCGCCCTCGTTCCCGGCGGGCGAGGAACAGCCCCCGCCCTGCGTGGGGCCCGTGTCCCAGCCGGTGCCCCCCATGAACCTTCATCGGCACCGCCTCCCGCCGCCGCGCTTTCTCGCGCCAGGTCATCCTCGGATATGCCCTCCCGGCGCCCCGCCCCGCCCGATGCCCGCCAATCGCCATCGGCGTGTCCATCAGGCCCGGCCGTGATCCAGCGTTGCAGCGCACGCCGCGCCCGATTAGCCCCCGCTTCATCCCCGCACCCGGCTGAGCGTTCATACCGGTACATCGCCGGCCTTGGCACACTTTCAATAGGCCATCTGGGAATCCGCCGCGATCGAGGCGAGACGACGGAGATGTTCCACCGATCCGCGGCCCGCTGGCCGCTGTTACCAGCATGCCGGCATCGCCGCCCCCTGGTCACAAAGCCACGCCCCTTTCAGGTTCACCGCGCAGGAATGCGGTCGAAATTGCCTCCTCGGTCAGCTTATGGTGCGCCGGGCCGTCGCCCATGGCGCCAATGCCCGACATTGTTGAACCGAGAGATATCCGACACCGTGCCCGAACGCCATCATGGCAATCCTGAAACGATCCGGCTCGCATGCCCCATTTTCCGGTGATGTCGGCCCGTACAGGCTGTGCCAGGCCGCCTTACGCCTGATATCTCCGGCCCCCCGTTCTCGGCAGCCCGGCGCTTCGTCCCGGCGCGCCAAGAGGACCACTTGCCCCGCACGCGCGCAGAGCAGCGCGATCGCCCGGCCATATGCCGATATTCTCGCGCCGGGCGTCTGGCCCGCGCCCCCAGTGATGATCGCGACCTTCCCGCAAGGGCGTCCCGAAACGTCGCCGAGACCTCATCGTTCAAGGTTTCCGGGTCCAGTTCAAGGTCCCGTCCAGCTGCACCGCCAAAGGAATTCAGGCATCCATTGATTACCTGTGGTACTGGCCAAACGGTCATCACCAGGTCCATTTGCCGCTGCTTCTCGGATCAGGGCCCACGCCAAGCTCGCCCCATGTCGGCTCGTGATGAAGGCAGTCCTCGTCAGCTCGTCACGGCGCGGAGCATCTGCGCTTTCCAGCGCCGACCAGTTTGGCGCCCAGCGGCCCCTCCTTTGCATGTTTGCTGGATTTCCGTCTCGGTTCTGCCGCATTCCTTGCCGTATGCGCACATGCTGGGCCCATTCATACCGGATTCCAGATTATAGCCCGGTGCGCAGGGGATGACCATTTTCGCCGACATACAGCAGAACAGGGGCCAGGCTTTTATAGTCAGACAGGGATATAGCCCGCCCCAGGCGCATGAAGGATTTGAACGCCTTCGGCGCCCGCCGCCAGCGTTGCGGAAAATATTGTAAACAGGCCGCCCGGCCCAAATGTT
>Ga0163217_1101798_pt1 | contig 11473 bp, 7 predicted proteins | sample SynspAceP_FD_185933 | JGI IMG/M metagenome (GOLD analysis project Ga0163217, IMG submission 185933) | Saline lake microbial communities from Ace Lake in Antarctica - Synechococcus sp. Ace-P (PacBio error correction) | ecosystem: Environmental > Aquatic > Non-marine Saline and Alkaline > Saline ... | reverse complement strand
CTTCGCCCTGCTCAGTTGGGCACCGAGCCTATTTGTATCTTGTCATTTTAAAGGACTAAATTCTTAACTATTTCGCTTGTGCCCAGTTTCTAACTTGCGCTCGATTCTCATACTTAGCGTGACATTACAGAGCGCCAGAAACAACCACGAGGCATACTTCACATTGTTGTTTCCCTAACCAGCTTGAATCAGGTAGCGGCTTGGGACCTACCTAGTAAATCAAATTACCACAATGTAAACGAGGGTTGTGTCTTTAACAACCAATGAAGGTTGTTTACGATACAGGTATACAATTTCAATGCTTGTGGCAAAATCACCAAAATCATGGATTGCCAGGAGTTTTAGATCCCATGAATCTTGGAGTTCGTATTGACCTTTTGGAATGGGTTGAAACACACGAATACCTCGCCATTGTAAGCGAAGAGATAAGGTAATACCGATCAGAAACGTTAATAGCTTGTTGAAGTTCATTTACCTTCGGCAGGACCAATTGGGAATCATTACTTACGCATAAACAGATAGTTGATCAGGAACAGCACGAACAGTTTCAATGAATGGACGATACAATAGCTTTCGCTATCGGCATGTTTTGATTGGACGACCAGCGCCAACAAAACACCTAAGGAACGGCTCAAATTACCTATTTCGCCCGCTAATGAGTGTGGTTAGGACAAGCACCCCACAAGAGGTTTTCAACGACTTCTAGTTCGTATTGTTGACACGCGAGCGACATAGGATAATATGCTCTGATCTAGTGTCAGAAGATAACAATGTACTCTGAAATCAATGGAGAGGAATACGTTATTACCGTTTTTACAGCGAAAGTACATCAAACTACAAATAGAATCAGGGCTAAAGTTAATACGCCACGTTTCTTTCTGACGGATATAGACCATACATAAACTGTTCAAATACACACGATGAGCCCAGCTGTCTCACCCGTACAGGGTTTCTGCTTTTGATGCACCTTCATGTTGCAGTAAGAATGCCCCATTCTTTACCGGTTGGAAAAGCAAATACAAAACATAAAAGACTGAACAAGGTTAAAAATTATTGAGAGGGACGACAATAGTTTTGACGAACCCATCCACAGCACCACAGAATTCACTGGTGGTGGCAAGGAGCTTGGTGATGGTTTAAATTCAATAGCCACGATCTTTCCTCCTTAGCGCTCTGTTAACGACATTTTTTTGTTAGTTTACCAGTTCATAAATAGGAGAAATAGTTCAAAACTCAATGTTACGTAAACCGATTACAAAGACCGAATACGTTTCTTACCGTGACCTGTTTGATTCAGTGTCGTACCCTATACTACGAGCGATAACTCAGGGTACGGCAATTAGCGGCAACAAAAGTGTGAGTTCTTCGCTAAGTTTAGGATGGCTAGTACGTGATGGAATAACTCGTACCGTTGAGGAAAAACAATCAAAACCGTGGTCAAGCTGTCTCTTTAGCCCTAAAAGAGCGAGCGGCTTCAGTTTGCCCCCAATTTACAGACAACAATCACCAGCGACGAACGATTTCTGGCAATAAAGGCACCCAGTATAAGTAGACAGTGCTTACAAGCACAGCACAAACGTCTGGCGGAAGACGCATTCCGCCGGTTGACGTTTAAGCGGCCTTTTTTGTGGAGATTTCAACTCGATAGGGAAGCTGATGCAGCAACGCTAAAAGGTTAATAAAGATGTACCTAGAGAGCCCAAATAAGCAGGAAACCAAAGGCCTGTTTGTTGACGTTTCTTCGCCCAACGACTAAAGCATAGATTTGCAATAATCGACCAGTAACAACCTGCCACTACAATACAAAAACGTCTTAGCTATTTGGATTTGGAGATAGATTCCGCGTTATATTTAAGAAAATCCGCAAAATACTTATACTGTTTTTAGTTGTGGCAAGCTGCAAGAAGCAGCGAAAATACAGAAAAACATTGTTGTAACATAAGGGAATTATACGCAACGTTTCAACGTATACGTATGCTAAGCGCGCTACAACAATTTATTAGAGCGGGCTTAAGCCCATACACACAATAATGGTCGTATACGTCCCATTAGGAAATAACAACAGTATTAATGGGCTACAAAAAAACCTCCCGTAGGTGTTCAGCCCAGTGTATTACAATTAGCAGTGAATGAGAACGGGAAATCAGCTGGTTTTGGTTTAAATGCAAAACGTGAAATAACGTTGGTCAAGTCGGTTTGCTGATAAGTTACTAATAAGAATAACTACGAAGACAACCATGCTAGAAGCACATTTGAAAGATTAGGGCACGAGTGCCAGCATCATGCAAAATGCTTTTATTACTTGAAGTTGTTTTATCGCTTCTCTTAGTTCAGGCAATTGAAATGCTCGTCAGATGTGTAAGGAAGGGTGGAGAAACCACGCGATCCTGTGTTTTAGAGTCGGTGGGTAAATAACCCGATAGCAGGTGCTTTTGGTATTAACGTACTGGTGGCGCGTTAGCATAAAACACCACGTCAGTCCATAATTTGTTAATAACACGTGGAAGACCTACTGGTGTGATGGTCCAGTTACGTTCAAAACTTCGGCCGTAGTTTACACTTACTTCAGCGATGACGTGTAGCAGTCAGCGATAGCCTAGTTGAGCACATATCGCCTTCAGGCACCTAATAAACGCTTGATACCTGGTCATTTGGATTCTTTCTTGATTTTAGCAACATTTCTCTAGAAGTTAGATGTTCTTTTCTTCAGCATTACCTGAACGACATTTGCCCAAGCTCACAATATCCTTTCACCTGGTGTCGCCATGACGCACAACAGACTACGAGGCTCTTTAGAGTGTTTCTTCAAAGAATTAATGTTGATGTGCTGCGATCGCTAACTTGAACGGTGAGGCCGCTAGACCTGATTTATCGTAGTGAATACGTCACACGACGGAAGCGTGTACGCTCCAAGCTTCATCTGCTTGTTTGACAACAAGGAACGTAGACATTTTATGTTACGGGAAGAAGTCAAGCCATATTCAATCTGTCGATTGCCCTGTTATGTACAAACCGTTGCACCATTCAAGGACTCTAGTGCGCTTGTACCCAAAGCGCTTTACGAGCATGAAGCCTGGACCGTCATAGAGTTAACCGCAGTGAAATCTAGACTAGGATGCGTCACGGTATTAAGTCCACGTCGTGTTTACGTGTTAGTACGTCGATTCTCCTGGATGTAGTGCAGTGAAGCGCTCTTTCGCTGAAAGAGGGGTGATTTTTGCTTTTTTGAGCTCACGAAGATTGCAGCAGCGGTTGCGCGACAAGCAGTCAAACATCAATACCAAACCATACCGTTTGAATCGGCGTATTGAGAATCGCTGGTAACGCTAGGCTTACGCAACTTGACAAAACCTTTTGCTTTACATCTTCAAGAGTAGATGCGGCTTGCACAGCGCTGTTAGTTACGGCGATGGCTGCAGTTAGAACAGTAGTTTACAACATTCGATTTTCATTATATTTGAGCATCCAGGCGTTTTTATAGCAGTTTGTTTATACTGCTTGACTTTAGATTACAGATCCTTAAGATTGGTTTATTAATCCAAAGCAACGTTTGTGCAACATTTAATTTATTCTTGTTGTTGGATTAATAGGAGATGATTCTCTTACAAAGGATCATTCACATTCCCCTATAAGAATTACCTTGGGCGTAGTCAAGGATAGATATTCAGCGAAGGCGAGGTGTTCCTAGCTCATTTTTTGCACTTTCAGTGATTAAAGCAGTGAATTTTTTATATTTTGTGGAGATATACGTTTTTTCAAAAGTCGCGGGGAAAAAAGGGCTGTAGCCTTTCTGAATAAGAGTTTGTGGCACAGTTAGTGGGCTAATTATGACCCGTGGCGTTTCTTATTTTGTTCGAATATTTTTTTTCTCGCAACATTTGGTGCTTTTTTGTAACTTGTTCAAATACCCGTATTAAAATTATATTGATAGCACTTCATACTTGCGTAACATGCATGGTAGACTTGAAACATCAATTAGAAGTCATGTAAGGAGATCCATTCAGATGCTAACTCATCAAAACGCTCGATCGCGTTAGATAAAAAAATTTCTACGTGAATGCAGTTAATGGTCGCTTATCGAATGTTGAAGATTGGCGAGGGTGCGAGTAGGATTAAGTGCCAATGCCTTTGCTTGCTAGGCGGAGTGCGTCGTTTAGAGCGGTAATGGTTTATATTAACAGGCTTACTGTGGCTTTGGAATCAAAGAGTGACGCGGGATTACTTGTTTTTGTCGAGTTGTTCTTAGACACGTCACCGTAGGGTTTTAATGATTTAAAACGGCCGTTTCGAAATTCCAGAATTTTAGAGTGTATCTCATTGCGTGGGATTTTCGCAAATACTTTCTAAAAGACGTGTCTCCAATACTGGATAGTATCGTTGCTTTAGGAGAACTTTATTAACTTTCTGCCGCATGTCGAGAGTCTCGGACTTATATGTCGCAAATGAAGACAGTAAAAAAACACCACGTGTCGTTAATAAATTCCTTAGGTAATTTAACGGAAATGGCCTGTGATTCGAAATACGTATTATTAGTTTGTTAAACTCGCGATTATTTTGTTTAACATGGCGGGGCCCCATTCTATTGACCATTGAGTACGGCCTTTTCTGAACCGAAAAGGGCGTATGCTACCATTTACTCGGAGTAATCTTTTTCTGGAGCCAGACCTTATTTCACTTTAAATCTTTCATTTTGATTTATTGATGGCGCGATACATCGAACGAACCAATGACGTTTGTTTTACACTTTTCTGCTTTGTAGGTACTTTTTGGGATGGCGTCACGCTTTCTTTTACTTTGCTTCATCAACATTTCATTGTCGGTTCAAAATTAGGCCGGAATGAGCTTGCTCCATTGATAAAGCGTGTCGAAATAGGCGAATTGCACGTTGTGTAATCTTCGCCGTGCCATTCGCTGAGTTGCAAGTGCTAAGTGCTGTCAGTTACCTCTTGTGTAGTTTGATCGTGTGAATATAATCAGTCATATCGGGAATACAGCTAATAACGTGTTGTCCTTTTAGTTCGCCAATGGTTCGTGTGTGCGTGTGTGGTACTTAATACGAGCTGTTTTCTGAACGCTTTTGTCGAGTCCTGAAGGAAGGCGCACAAGTTGAGGCGTTAAAGTGCCACTTAGATTGTCCTTCGGTTCTCTCCGTTACCAATAACGCTGAATAGAAGAATGACACGATCATTTTCGATCCTATAACCACAGTTTTGCAGGTTGGGCTCGTATCTTGAGGTGCGTGATTAAAATAGTCATGGTCAGTTCCATTCTAGCATCAATTAAGTTAAAGAGAAATTATAGATTCTTTTAAAGCTAGTGAATACATTTGATAAATTTCGCTCATATCTGCAAGTTAAATACCAATTGTTTCATTAGATGAATATGTCCAATCACTTGAGGTGTTTTAGACGTTTAATATTGATCTGATTGGTTATAACCATCGGAAAGCAGCAGGTGAAATACGGTCATGGATAACGGTTATGCAGAAGTGCAGCGCTTTTGACGTTCATCAAGTAAGTTTTATCGCGTGGTAAATCCGCTACTTTAAATTTCCAAGCCTGTTTTGCCTTGTGCTCATTAGTCACACTTGCCACTGTAAACTCAGGTCTTGTTTCTGCTATTTTGAACATTCGCTGGTTTCTTCATGGCTAAGAAAGTCGGTTCTTTACCTTGTTGTCCTAAAGGCGCTTTATAAAGCAGTACACAGTGACTTGCCGCCCGTCCTCGACCACACGAACCGCGCAGCTGTGAAGCTGTGCAAGCCGAGTCTCTCAGGATTTTCATACCATTAAACTGGAATTTGGCACATCCACTTCAACTTTCGATCCGGGTTGTGGCACAAAGATGAAATGACCACCGGCCTTAAATTTTGCCATGATGTCGGCTTTTTCTTGTAATTTGAGTCGACCATGCCACCACATCAATTGTTAAATTGCAAAGCTGTGTTTTGTAATAAGTAGCGGTGTTCTTCTGCGGCTTGGCATTGCAGCCGCTTCAGAGACTCTTTCCAATCAAGTTGTACAAACCCAATAACGCTTGCTGACTTCTTCGCGAGACACTTCTTCACGCGATCAATGACTTTTGCGGCCGATGATCCGATACGCAATTGTATGACAGGTCTCGAGTGCGTTCGACCTGGTGGCAGTTCATCAATGATTTGAGCATCTAAATCGCATAGGCGGACATTGCCAAAGTACGAGGAATGGGTGTCGCCGTCATGATCAATTTGGCTGGTGGCTGAAAACCGTGCTTCATGCCTTTGTCACGTTAAAGCCCATACGGCTGGTGAACCCCGAAGCGGTTGCTTGCTCATCGCTGATGGCCAGTGCTAAGCGATCAAAATCGGACGAGTCTTGAAAAACAAGGGCATCGAGTTCCACCACACTTTGAGCCGCGCCAGACAGCCATATCAGCGCGCTCTTTTCTCGATTTTGCCTTTAAGGCTTACCGTCATCCATGCGACTTTTAAGACCAAGAGGCTCAACCACTGAGTGAAATTAATGTAAGTGATTGTTCGGCAAGACTTTTCCGTTGGCGTCCATAATGGCGACTTGATAGCCAGCCTGTTACCACAGATGGGCAGCAAGCAGATTGCAGCAACGAGTGTTTTGCCTGAGGCCTACGTCACCTTGCACTAGCGCAAGCATAGGGTGGCGTCTTTAGGTCGTTAAGAATTTCTTGAAGAACCGCTGCTGGTGCGTATGGTTTGGGCGAAAGGCAACTGCATGCAAGAATCGATGGACTTAATTCACCGGCGGCTCTCGATATTGGATCGTCACATCTGCTTTGCCTTCACTTCAGGCTTAGCGTCTTTGATAAAGGGACCGCTGATGTGCATGAGCTCTTTCAAACGAGAGAACGATATTGTGCGGATTGACTTTCACTGGATCTCAAGCCAGTTTCTAAATCGGGACGTCTCGTGCATGGATTGATGTAGAAATGTGTAAGAATCGGCATCACAAGCGCGGATAAGCTGAACTGCTCACGTATTCGTCAGGTAGCCATCTTGTAGCGTTATTTAGTTAAAGGCGTTAAGCGTTTCTAACGCTTGCTCACCAAGATTGGGACGGATCTTAGATTTTCGTCAGCCCTTCGGATAAGCGGATTAAATTGGCGTTAAGCTGCGGCCGACTTTCTTGTGTTTCCCTCGTCGACCAATGACCTGTACTTTTTCAGGGTGATATATTTCAAACACCGAACTGCCTCGGCGAATCTCACCAAAACAACGCACGGCGCTTAACCGGGTTTTCTAATTAGTTTTTTTTTGTGCGGCAGAGAAATGGAAAAACCAGCAAAGTAATGTGCCGGTATTGATCTATTTGATTGCGAAACAGGAGAGCTCCCGAACGTTTTGCCCCATCTTATTTCGCTGCCCGTGACTTTCTTCAATTGACGGCTTCGTCGCCAGTGAGGTCGGCCATATCTGGCACAAAACTCGCGTTCATGTCTTGATAGCGAATAGGGCAAATGAACAGTAGTCTATGTACTGTAGTCTCAAATTAGGAGCTAGGCCAGTTTTCAAGTCCATCGCATTCGCCAACGCCTTTTTAGTTCACGAACATCTTGAGCTATCTGAATCCGTTCGGATCCATACTGGGTCTCTATAGAGTTTTAGATGCTTACACGCCGTCACGGAATTGATTGGCTAAGGCGTTCAATGGCTTGTGGTCGAGGAAATAAAACTGACTGCCAAGCTAACAGCCACAGTGCGGTTTTGGTGCAGGTGCCGTAGGGAACGTTAACTTCAGAAGACGTGATTTGATATTTCGGTCACGCTGATCTTTAGGTAACACCGTTACGCCGTAAAACCCAGCAGCCACCATGTAAGCGAATGGTGTCTAATGAGCTGCCAATTAACGAATGGGTGCGACCACTCACAAACGCACTCTCTGTAACCAAAGGGGCAAAGCGTCCAATACTTGGGTTTCACTAAAGGCAGTGACCTTCTGCGCTAGTAGATTAAAAGAATTGTCGCTAGAAAGTTGGTCCGTTATTTTATACTTTCAAGGCTTGGTCCATGGGTGATTTTTTGGGCATCCGCACCACAAACTCTTCTTCGTAAATTGATTGCGTCACCACATTCGGATTCCCGAAAAGGCAGTGTTGCTACAACTAATGGGCGTCTAGTCGCGATATACGAGTTAGGTCGTAAAGTTTTCTGTGAGATCTTCCTCAAATGATCAATGGCATCCCACGGGCCATCTTATTTAAAGATGGAATCATAAAGGAAAAACATAATACGGTGCAATATGTGAAAATAGGCCACCGACTTTGTGAGGGGGTCCTTTTATAATTTTGATTTTACACGGAGTTTGCTAGCTCTTTTATCACGCTTGCTGATCTAAAACACGCTTTAGGCTTGCGTAATGAATCTTTGCTCACCCGTGGATGTGATATAACAGAACTTTTACTTCGCGTTCAAACAATCGCGGTTGCGAGTCTTCTTCTTTCTAGCTTTTTAACCGCGGACACGTTAATGTTGGCTGTGATACATAGCAGCGATCTTGCAGCACGGCCAAAATGTTTTTTTCCATACTGTCCAGATTTACAATGTATTTCATTCCGGTTAATGTCATAATGCACAATTTACCTAGGCTGATTCATTGTTTAATAACTATTGATAATAATAATTGGGATAAAGTCTACTCGTTCCTTTTTTGATTGCTGAGGATTTCTTTTTTTGGAGGACCGGCTTTTGATCAAGGCCTCGAAGATTCAACGTTAGTTCATCGTAAAGAATTTGGCAGGAAGATTAAATTGGCAAAGATACTTGAATCGCGGGTTGTGGTGATTTAGGCTCAGGTTGCAACGACTTAGTGCACAAGGCCATACGATCACAGGCATACGTCGGACGAACATGACTTTCCTGAGATCGGCTTGTGAAGGGAATTAACCGGTGATTCTTATGTGACTATGAAGGTGATGAGGCGCTGCCAGACGCGCGATCTCATTTTTTTGATCATGACGACAAGGGTCGTCACGAAGCCGGCTTAATCGCGCTGCTCTTACTTGATACGGCGCAGGTATTTGATTCGTCGATACAAAAACATGCCAGCCCAAGCCGCTAAGGTCTTTTTCGTTTCCAGCCACCAGTGTGTACGGACAAAGCCAAGGTGAATGCGATAGATGAACCCACACCAGCACAAACCTGCGTCGGCAACGCTAATATTTTTACTTTGAAACGAGCAGGGCTTTGGCTGCCCGTTTTACCAGCGTGGCGGTACGTTGTTCTGGCAATTTATGGGTGCCGGACGCTTTAGATTGTTAGAAAAAAGTACCTGCAGTTGGTGAAAATTGCAGCGTAACGCTGACCAATCGGTGCATCGAGAACACGACGTTAGTAATCGGCTCTCGTGTTTTACTGGCAAACCAGTGAGCACTGGCTTGCGAACGCGGGCACTGATGGATTAAACCATTTGCCTCAACAGGTGATTGTGGAACCGACCAGGCGAGACACCAGTTTCCATGTGGGGAAAGTCAAACATTTTGGTTAGCCCACCTGCCTTTGGCGCAAAAAATAGGGTTGAAGGCGACAGCGGTCAATTTACACCAACGTCAGGAAAAAACGCATTCAAGGCAATATCTGCTTTCGCAAGCTGGACGCTGCGTTATCCAAGTTATGTCGTGGGCTATCAGGCTTATTAGCTGAATTTAAGTCATAAAGCCGGTTCTTCTCTTTGTTAAGTCACTACAATGTTTTTTAAGCGCAAAGATGTTTTAGTGCAGATGCACAGCATAAAAAAGACGCGAGGCCTCTTATTTTTGTTTTAATTGCTTCTATTTTCTTCATGTGGTTTTGAAGCGTTTAGTCTTCTAACACCCTGAATGCCTACCATTTCTACCTGAGCCTCTTTTGGGCAATGCCGGCGAACGCCATACGCGAGACACGAGCAGCCGGTAAAGGCTGTTTAACGGAATTGAGTCATGGACTTTCGATTTTACGGTGGCGGAAGTTACCCAAGGTCAGTCATTGAAAATATTGAATTTTACGACATTTTCTATAAGAGCCACAGCGGCTTCGCAAGGACCTGCTTGTGTTTTTAAAGACCTGCGTCAGTTTGCTCAACGATGTCTTCACTTGATGGACTTCATCGTTTCAGGAAAACCAAAGGAATTTGGGCCGGATAAGTAAAACCGTATTGCCAGCGCGAACGGGCTGTGCGGTATGGGCCAATTAGCAGCTGGTGCGTTTTCTGTTGAATTATTGTTTTGACATAGATGAGCATCCATTTTTCGAGAAAGTGCGTAAATAAAAGGGTGAATTAAGGCAGGTTAAGGCGCCCTACAATGTTTCGCGCGATACTTTTTCCACACAGCGAACCGCTTTTTATGCGACGCCATTGACATCGGCTAAAACCATGCGGACGGAAAATGGTGATACTTAAATCGGTAAAGCGGACTGACCTCACCTCGTTCATAATATCGAGGTTCGACTACTTGGAAGTGCTGATCACTAATAAGATGCTGGCAATTTTTGCTACGGCGCCGCGCTCGTTGATGGCTAAGTAACGATTGAGGCTAATGTGTAAGCTCTTCTTCAATGTCCTTTACCCATGCCATATGAATAAATGCGCTCAAGGATTGGATAGATGATCTGAAACAGTTAGGGCAATTTAAGGTGAGACATTGACGATGCCTTTATCCACCTGGAACAAGCCAAACATTCGGGTTCGCCAGGTGATGGGAGACACACATTTGGGCATAGAAATTAGCATGCTTCAGAGCCATTGACCTTGAAGGACTTGAGCTGATCACTAAGGTCGTCTTCATCAATGTTTGGAAAAGTTCTCTGGCCACTAAGGGTAACCAACATAACGCCTTTGACCTATCGACTCTAATAGATCGTCCATTGCAGCGAGTTGGTGGATTTTCTGAATACTTGCTGTTAATTTGTGACCAGTTGGTCAACTCATCAATGTTGGTTTTTTAAACGCGTTTAAAGAGCGTCAGTCAACAGGCGATGGCCTATAGAAATGGCATTTTCGGCGTTGGTTTGTCTTTTAAATAATGACGCGATATTTAGTGCGTGCTTTAGCCCGTAATTGCAAAACTCAACCAAGCAACAGATTCGCTTGAGCATTTTGTCGCATAATGATCTCCGACGGTCTGAACGCTTTCTAATTGCGTACTCTAACGGTGCATAGTCGGCGGTTATGCGGACAGAGCAATACAAGTATTGCCATTTTCGTGTGAAAACACCGTAGGCCAAAATCAACAGGCGTCTGCACCAGAAGGCAGCACGAGATTGGCCGTTTGTGTGAATACATAGCACTTCATCAGAAAAATCACTTTTCACGTTAACTCACAAATTCAATTAGGGTTACGTGCTTTTTGTTGAATTTCAATTAGCTTTTCACCCATTTTTGTGCGCGGATCATGGATTGCTATGGAGTGTTTGGAGAACCACCAATTTTTATAAGCCAGTTTGAGCCGCAATGCCCATTGTTGGCGACCCAAGGTCCATTTCTGCTGT